>UOGE01000071.1_pt1 | contig 12774 bp, 9 predicted proteins | sample 1989811 | NCBI WGS metagenome assembly UOGE01 (sample SAMEA4712198, study PRJEB27164) | hydrothermal vent metagenome | biome: marine basaltic hydrothermal vent biome; feature: marine hydrothermal vent; material: mineral | place: Pacific Ocean | collected 2011-06-14/2011-07-23 | depth 1691 m | reverse complement strand
AATATGTTGTGGTTTTAAAATCTGTGGGGAGTTAATCGCCCGGTAAAGGGACAAGACAAAATTCACGCCCGTATTGGTTCGTTACGGGAAGCTAATGAATAATCGGGGCGGATATTACCCTGGCTGGTTTGCCGAGATATAGTCAGCCAAAGTGGCCACCGTTGAAAATATCCTGGTCGCCTCCTCCCGATCTTCAAGTTTAACCGAGAACCGGCGGTCAATCTCCACGATCAGCTCCAGCGCGTCTATACTGTCGAGCCCCAACCCCTCGCCGAACAGCGGCTCCTCGTCGACGATTTCCTCCGGCGAAACATCCTCCAGGTTGAGGGTTTCTATAATCATTCGCTTTACTTTACTTCTCATTTTTTACCCGAAAAACACTTAAACTACACTTTTGAACACTAAAGATTAGCTATATGAACCAGATTAGTCAATATAGAATACGACCATCGCAACTTTGGGCGAGCTGGCCGTCAAACCTTTTCGCCGGCGATGACATTCCGGCCTATGGCTTTCGCTTCCCGGTTCAGCCGGGGCCAAAGGCCGCTCAGATCTTTATATTTAACGTTTTTCAGGATCGAGAAAAAGCCAAGTATGTCATCATCGTCCCAACCTATCCCCCTAAGCGTGGTCAAGGCCGTTTTCACCCATTCATCGCTTTTAAGCCCCCTTTCCTTGTGGAACCGGGCCAATATCCCCCTGCGTTTGGGTAGCGGAAGTTCGGGCGACGTGGTTTGCGGGAAATGATATTTCGAGTCCGACAAGGTCATCAGATCAATTTCGTTCATTCCCGCTTCCCTGGCCTGCTTGACTATTCCGGAGCCCTGATAATATTTCAGCTCAAAATGCATCGGCACAACCGATGGCTTCGATATGGATGATAAAAACCGCAAAGTCTCCATGGCTTCGTCTTCTGTTTCGGTGGGGAGCCCGTACATGGAGCAATAGTTCACCGCTATATTTTTAGAAATTGAATATTCAATCGCATCGAGGGTTTTATCGAGGTCTAGATGCTTTTGCAGATATTTCTGGAGCCGGGGCGAGGCCGATTCGATGGCGAACAATACCCAAATGGTCCCCGCCTCCACCATAAGGTCTATCTGGCTTCTTGATATAATGTCCCCCCTGAGCCCGTTGACAAAATAGAGCCTGGGGCGGAATCCGCCTCCGCGCGCTTCGATGATTTTTTCAAAAAACTGGTTAAACCTTTTCTGGTCGATATTAAAGATATCCTCGATAAAATAGAAATCACTGATCCCATGGTTGTCGAACAGGAGCATCATTTCAGTGAGCAGGCTTTTAGCAGAGCGAACCCTGGCCACCTTGCCGTGGATGGTGTGGCAGTAGGTGCATTTGAAGGGGCACCCCCTGGAGCCAACGATCACCCCTTGCCTCCTTTTGTTGTAGGCATAACTAAAGGCGCCCGAATATTTTTTGACGTCTATCATGGAATAGTCCGGCATGGGGAGATTGTCGATATTTTCGATGATTTCAGGCTCCCCTGTCGACACCACCTCCCCCCGAGATTTAAAGACTATCCCCGGAATGTCGGCTGAGGGGGAGCCATCTTCGAGCCTTTGCATAAGCTCCGGTGTCACCAGTTCCCCCTCTCCCTTCACGGCGAAGTGGACTATATCTTCTTTCACCAGCCTTTCCGCCTCCACCGCCGCAATCGGCCCGCCCCCAAGAATCGTCGCATCAGGCAAGATATCTTTTATGAGGGAGGATATTCGCACAAACCGCGTTCTGTACGGGGTCAGCCCCCGCAGGCCGACAATATCGGGGCGCTTATTTATTAACCAACGGCCAAATTCTTCATCGGAGCCAAAATCGAAATTGAGGTTTATCACCGATATTTTATACCGCTCCCCGAACCTCTGGCGGACAGCCGCCGCCAGGTATAAAAGCCCCACCGGGGGAATGTTCACCTCGCCCGATTCCGGGCCACCGACCCACGGCCCGTTCACCTCCACCAGGGCAAGATGTTTTATATGTCCCATTTTTTCGCAATCGCGGTTTTCATCATTTCGGAAGAGCCGGTGTATATCACCTGCGCCTCGGCGTTTCGGAACAGAAGGGCCAAAGGGTTGTCATCCATCATCCCTTCCCCGCCCCAGACCTGTTTGAGCTCACTGGCGATTTCGAGCTGATGGGTGGTGGCGGCCAGTTTTACGATTTCCGCTTCTTCATCAATAGAGCCGCCATCGACCACTTTTTGAATGAGCGAATCGATGTATGCCCGATAGGCGCAGGTTTTGGCCACAGCCCCCGCCAACTTGAACCGGATCGATTGACGCTCGGATAACGCCTTGCCGAACGTGTGCCTCCCCTTTGCGTATGCGACGGTTTTTGCGAGGATAGTCTCCGCCCCGGCCATGGCTGTCACCGCCACGATGAATCGCTCCCAGGCGAGATGTTTAATAATGGTTCTGAACCCCTGGCCCTGTTTCCCGATCATATGGCTCGCGTCCACATCGGCTTTTTTGAATGTTATCCGGGCCAGCCCCAGGCCGCCAAGCCCTGACACTTTTAATGGCCTGCGCTCAATCCGATCCCCCATGGGGATAAAAAAGAGGCTCACCCCGTGGGGCCCGCTGGTCCCCTCTTGTCTTGCGGCGACGATAAACCCCTGTGCGATCATTCCGTTACTGACAAAGGTTTTGGTCCCCTCTATTTCAAACCGGTCGCCCGAAGTTTTATACGATGTTTTTATGGCGGCCAGGTCGCTCCCCGCTTCCGGTTCGGTCAGCGCGAGGGCCAGTCTCATTCTCCCCTCCACCATTTTTTTAAGGAGAGCTTCCCTGATTTTCTCCGCCCCTTCGCCCATGATGTATGGCGAGGCGATTTCGTTGTGCAGAAAAAGGCCGAAATCGGGGATCCCGGCGCGAAAAATTTCTTCAGCGATAATTATTGAATGAAGTGGCGACAACCCTCTGCCGGCAGGGGATATAAAGCCCCGCTTTCCCGCTTCAAGCCAGACAGGTTCCGGATATTTTTTGAGTTCACCTTCGTTATCCTTTACCCAAACAATGTATTTTTGGAAATCTTTCTTAAAAGATAATTGTTCAGTGGAGAAGATACTTCTGCGGTAAAAAGGAAGCTTGATATCGCTCATCTGCGCCCATCTTTTGTTTAAAGGGAAAACATCAGTTAAGCCTATAGTATAATGAAAAACCGGGTTCCTATCCCATTGTAAATAAAAAGGAATTTTGGCGGGGGATCTATATGTGGGAACCTCTAATAATTCGATTTCTACTACAAACGTGTAAAATGATGTATGGCTGTGTTGGGAAGCCAAAATTGTCCTCAACGTATGATTTCATACGTTTGCGGGAATTTTGTCTCACCGCCTTGCCAGAAACCATTTTACCCATTTTCGCTACGAAAGCAATTATTAGAGGTTCCCTTATATAAAAAATGAGTGAGTTGTTACACGAATCGATAAACCCCAATGCGGCCATACGCTTTGACGGGAGAGTTATCGACGCCACGGGCATCGCCCATGGGGCGGACAGGGTGGCCGGCGCCCTTGCCGGCATGGGGGTTATCCCTGGCGACAGGGTGGCCATATTGATGGAGAAATCTCAAGGTGCGATAATCGCTATCCTTGGGGCGCTGAAGGCCGGGGCGGCATATGTCCCCATAGATCCCTCCCAGCCAGAGGCCCGAATCGGGCTGATACTAGCGGAATGCGGGCCGAAAGCCATTGTGGCGGATAGCGCCCTCAAGGGTCTTGAAGGGGTCACCCGTGGCTCGAACCTCCTTAGGCTAGGCGACAATATCGATATTGACACGGCAAGGGGAAGCTTTAGCGGGCCGGGGGGCGCCCGGTCGCTGGCATACATCCTTTTCACCTCCGGTTCCACAGGCACGCCCAAAGGGGTCGCCATGTCTCACCAGGGGGCGATGGCATTTGTGAAATGGGCGGCTCTCGAATTCGCCATGAGCGAGAGAGACGTGGTCGCCATGAGCAGTGAATTCACATTCGATTTAAGCATATTCGATATTTTTGTATCGCTTAAGGCGGGGTGCGCGATGGCGCCTGTGCCCAAGTCGGCCAGGGCCTTGCCCACGGAGCTTGCCCGGTGGCTGGGCGATGAGAAGGTGACCACTATATACACCGTCCCCTGGGCGCTGATGCGCCTTGTGCAATATGGACAGTTGGAAAAGGCGCCACTATCCTTGAAAAAAATCTTGTTCGCAGGCGAAGTCTACCCCACCGGAAAAGTGAAAGAGCTTTTTGGCGCATTTCCCCGGGCCAGGATATACAACCTGTACGGCCCCACAGAGACCAACGTCTGCCTTTTTCATAAAGTATCAAAAGATGATTTGCATGGCCCGATACCCATTGGTCTCCCATGTTGCGGCGACAAGGTGAAAATCATCGGCGGGGGGGATGAGGGGGAGCTGGCCGTTTCCGGGCCGACCCTTTTCACATCCTATTTTGGCCGTGACGAATGGACCGGTAAATCGACCTTTGTGGAAAATGGCGCCAGGTGGCACAAAACGGGTGACCGGGTGAAATATGAGAACGGACGATACTATTTTATCGGGCGAAAAGACACGATGGTGAAAAAAAGAGGGTACCGCATCGAGCTGGGGGAAATAGAAGAGGCGATATACAAAAGCCCGGGCGTGGATGAATGCGTTGTCTATTCCGGCGAAGGGCAAAACGGGGTCACGATCACCGCCGCTGTGTCGCCCGCCACACTTTCCACCCTCGAATTACGTAAGTTCTTGACCACCGAACTCCCCGAATATATGATGCCCGATCATATTAATGCGGTAGAATCTTTACCCAGAACCGAAACCGGCAAAGCCAGGAGAAGCGAGATCGTTTGAAAGATGACAGATAAAAATATAATCGCCGCGGAGCTTTTGGGCTTTGTGAAAAAAGAGTTTTTAAAAGATGAAACATCGGGCGAAATAGAGAAGGACTACCCCCTCAGGTCGACTGGTGTGATAGATTCCATCGATCTGCTCTCTCTTCTTACCCACATCGAACAAAGGTTCGACGTGGAGTTCACCGCCGAAGAGGCGTCGTCCGATTCCTTTAACACCATAGGCGCCATGGCGGAAATGATCGAATCGAAGGTGAAAAAGTGAGCTCGCTAAAACCGATAGCCCTGGTGACCGGGGGAAGCAGGGGAATAGGCGCCGCCATATGCGAAGAACTGGCAGGCTCTGGCTACCATGTCTGGATAAATTTCCAAAACTCCCGGGATGCGGCATTGGGTGTGAAAAGCCGTATCGAGGCCAAAGGGGGGACAGCCACACTGCTTGGGTTCGATGTGAAAGAGAGGGAGAGCATAGGCAGGCTCGCCGAAAAGTGGCTGGAGGATGAATCGCCCATTGAGGCGCTGGTCAACAGCGCCGGGATAATCGCCGATAATCTCCTTTTTCATATGAACGATAAAGAGTGGGACGATGTTATCCGCACCAATCTCGACGGAAGCTTTTTCGTCTCCCGGGCCATAGCGCGCCACATGATACGGCAAAGGATCAAGGGAAGGATAATAAACATCGCAAGCTATGCCGGGGTGGTGGGGAACCGAGGCCAGGTGAATTACTCCGCGTCGAAAGGGGGGATGATAACCATGGGCAAGGCGATGGCCCGGGAGCTTGCCCGGTTCGGAATACTTGTAAACACGGTCGCCCCGGGGTTTATCAAAACCGAAATGACAGACGAGGTGCCGCATGACCTGGTTAAAAAAATGGTTCCTTTAAGGCGAATGGGAGAGGCGGAGGAGGTTGCCGGAATTGTGGGGTTCCTTTGTTCCCCCGCCGCCTCATACATAACCGGGCAGGTGATCGGCGTGGATGGCGGCCTCCCAAGCTAGCGATACAACAAAGTGAAAAGGGTTGTCATCACAGGGGTTGGGATACTCTCCCCGATAGGGCTTGGCCAGGCCGAGGTCGATTCCAGCCTTAGAGACAGGAAATCTGGGATACGCCATATGCCCGAATTCGCCGAACTCGACGGGCTGGGAAGCCATGTGGCCGGAATAGTGACCGGGGAAGAGACGGCGCGCATACCAAGAAAATATCGAAGGTCTATGGGCAGGGTGGCCGAGCTGATGGCGCTGGCCTCTATGGACGCCGTGGAAGACTCCACCCTTGGGCCGGAAGAGATAAGCCAGCCGATGTGCGGCGTCTCTATGGGGTCGACCCTGGGAAGCGCCGCCATGACCGAAGAGATCATGAGCCAGTATGTCAGCACGCGAAGCATATACGGCCAGAAATCGACATCGTTTCTCCAGGTGATGAGCCACACCTGCGCCGCCAACATCGCCTATCTGTTTTCAATAAAAGGGAGGATAATCGCCTCCTCCACCGCCTGCACTTCATCGAGCCAGTCGATAGGGTTTGGATATGAGGCGATACGATCTGGCGCTCAGGAGATCATGATAACCGGGGGGGCGGACGAAATGCACTGGATAGCCACAGGCACTTTCGACATCATGCAGGGGGCGTCGTATCGATATAATCACGAACCGGGCAAAACGCCCCGCCCCTTCGATAGTGACAGGGACGGGCTGGTGGTGGCGGAGGGCGCCGGTTGCCTGATACTCGAAGAGCTTGAAAGAGCAAAAAAACGGGGCGCAAGGATATACGCGGAGGTCGAATCTTTTTACACCAATTCCGATGGTTATCACATCTCCTCCCCGTCGGAAGATGGAATGCGAAGATGCATCGAAGGGGCGCTGGAAAACGGAAAGCTTAACGCTTCGGACATTTCATATATCAACGCCCACGCCACCGCCACCACCATAGGCGACACCGCCGAAGCCAGGGCCACGCGCGCCGCCTTCCCGTCGTCGCCCCCCGTAAGCTCCACCAAAAGCTATACCGGCCACACTCTCGGCGCCAGCGGAGCGATCGAAACCATCTTCTCCCTGATCATGATGGAAAAAGGATATATCGCCCCCACCCTCAACCTCGATAATATCGATCCCGACTGCGCCGGACTCGACCATGTGACCGAGGTGCGCGAAACGAGGATAGAGCGCTTTATGAATAACAACTTCGCTTTCGGCGGGGTGAACACCTCATTGATATTCAGACGGTATGCAAGCTGACAGGCTCTAGTTTCCCAGTTGTTTGTATGAGGGGTCGAGCCTGGGGATGGGGGCCGACTTTAATCGTGTGATGACGAGGGTGTATTTCCATTTTTTGTATGTCATCCTAGCCACTTTCCAGTATGCTCCCGCCTCTTTCGGGGCGGGCCTGTAGGTGATCGTCCCTTTTTCCATCTCCACTTTCCCCGTTTCGTATGAAGGGTCTGTGATTTCCCTGTAATATCCTTTTTTTATGGCGCCTGTTAAAAGCCAGCCGATATGGTGGCAAAGGCGGGAGGGTTTTAAGCATTCTGTTTTTCTTGTCGTCTGGTTTCGGAAAATTTTCAGGTACGGGATCCCCGGCCCTTTCGACAGGTTGACGGAAAACCCTTCCCTGTCGAGGCCGATGGCGGCATTGAACACGTTTTTCGTTTCACCATCACTTACAGAGATGATCGCGGGAAACTCCACACGATCTGTGACCTGGCTTTGCGGGAGAGGCGTTACGGGGCGGTGATAGTGGCACCCGGCGGCGCCAACAAGAAGGGCGAGCCCCAAAGGGAAATAGATTAATATTCTGGAACAAAACATCGCCGCCAACACTCCGAGGCAAATGGTCAAACCTATGATAAATATAGCCGGGCTTTTGGCCAAAAGCAAGGCGCAGAACGATATGACCGTTGTAATGGCGGAGAGGCGCACCGCCATATGGCTTATCCCTGGCTCCTGTCCGCTGGTCTCGCCGCGGATGACGTATATGGCATAGTCGAGCCCGATCCCAAGCTGAAAAATTACGCAACAAAGCGCGACGACATTTATATGATATTCAAAATAGGATAACGCGCCAACAAGCCACACCAGCGAAACCGCCGGAGGCAGGAGAGCCAGCAGGGCCAGCTTTATACTCCTGAAAAATATATAGAGGGCGATCAGGATAAGGGTCGCGCATGCCAATAATAGCTTGGGAAGCTCTTCCCCGATGAAAAGGGCAAGGCTTTCTGAAACACGGTCGATATGAAAAAAGACCTGTCCTTCGCCACTATTATTAACAGCGCCTGTAACCGGTTCGGGAGATTTTGAATAGACAAAAGTTAACAGGTTCCATCCTTCTCCGGTTTTATAGGAGCTCCCCTCGATGGCCGCTTCCAGTGATGAAGGGGGAAAAGTTTCCAGCGTGACCGGGGCGATGCGCCCCTCGGCCGTATCGGCCATGGTCTGAAAGAAAGGGTCGAAGGCGGCCGGGTTGAAACCGAATTTATCGAGCTTTGCCTTGAACTGGCCCACGTTTAACTGGGCGAAGGAATCGATATTGGCCATCTGCCACTTTTTTGAAGGGAGCGTCTGGCAGGGGGCCTGGTATACAAGCCCGCTTTTCGTCAGGTTTTCGATCAGGCGTTCGCACCTTTGCAGGCCCTCTTCCTCCGACGGGGCGCTTGTTATCACGAAATATCTGTCGCCCCCCTCCCGGCGCAACACTTTTCTTATGGCGCGCAGATCTTCCTTCACATTTGGTGAATATGCATTTAGTCTCTTGATGTCTCCCTCGTATTTTCCCTTCAATGCGTAGAAACCAAAAAACAAAGTGGCGGCGATAAAAAAGAGAATGGTTATAACGTGCGGAGATTTTGCCGGTAACAAAAGCTTCCTGGGGAGGCGCGGCTTTATGTCTAGCCTGTAGGCGATCTCCGGGCAGAGGGTGACCGAAACAAGGAAGGCGGCGGCCAGCCCGGCCAGGCCCAGGACAGAGAGCTCTTTTATTATCGGAAAGCTTGATATAGACAACGCGCCAAGGGCCATAGCAGTGGAGGCGAACCCCAGCGCGATGGATGGAAAAACCTCTTTGAGGGCGACCCGGAAATTCTTGTGAAACGAAGCCGACACTATTATATGCAAAAGATAATCGACCGAAAGGCCAACAAGGGCGATGCCAAACCCCAGTGTCAAGGCGTGTATCTTTCCCAGGGTCAGCCACACGAACGCCATCCCCGATAGCGCCCCCACCACAACCGGAGGGATGAACAGCAAAAGAAGCCTGAAATTTCGCAAGGTGACAAAGAAAAGGATCACAAGCCCGGCAAGGGTGATTACGAGCGCCAGGCGAACGTCCGATTTCATGATGCGGGCGCTGTCGGAAGCTATCACCGGGCCCCCTGTCAGGCGAAGGCGGGCGCCCTTTGTGAAGCCGCTTTTCACATTTTTAAATTTCTGGCGGATTGAATTTATCACCCTTTGCCCACTATCGATATCAAACTGGGTGAATTCTGGCTGGATGAAGATAAACGCCTTTTTTGCGTCTTTGGAAAAAAACCGGTTTTCGAAAAGGTCGATCGAGCCCCCGTTTGAATATTTTATCCGGCTGATAAACGAATTGGACAGCCCGACAGGGTCCATGGCGAGGGCTTTTCTCATCTCCCCGCTTCGTGGCAGGGTCATCCGCCCGCGCGTGATGGCCAGGTTCTGGTCGACTGTTTCGGGGGAGTATGGCGCGAGATAAAACCTTCGCATAAAAAAGAATCGGGCCAGCTTTTGCTTTTCATCCGGTGTGACGCCGTTACGGGCGCTTTTCACGCCGTCGATGGCGCCAACTTCGGCGGAGAACCGGTCGATGGTTATTAAATCCTCAGAATCGCTCTTCACCGGCCGGGCGAATTCTATCATGGCGACGATCCTGTTCATCACCGGAAAACGGTTGATCGTTCTGGCGGTCTGGAAGTTTTTCCCCTCCGGCAGAAGGGATGTCATATCGGTGACGATGTTCAGCCTCATGGCGAAAGGAACGGTGAAGATGACAATCGCGGCGGAAAGGATCGAATAGAGCGTTAATCGATTGTTCATTTTATTGTGAAGACATTGTCGTCTAATGCCGGGTTCACGATGACGTTCGTAAACTCTATGGTGGTTCGTCCCCCGTCTTTCCCGTTGATTTCGATAGCCTTTATATGGTTGGACGCGAACCTGAGGATGACGCTACGGGTCACGCGGGCTTCGAAGATGCTTTTAGGTGTCAGTTGAAGCGTCACCGAATCTTTCCCGTTTTGAATCGGGTTGACTTCGTAAATATCCCGGATCGCCTCCAGATCCCCCTTGAAAAAGGAGGATATGCTGTGGGCCACCGCTTTGGAGACGGCGTCTTTCGATAGCTCCCTTGTCTCCGTGTGGCCGATATCGGGGTAATGAATGGTGATCGTCGAATTTTTAATGAGCATTACATGCCTGAAAGGCTCGTCGGTTTCCCACAACAAAAGAGCCGGCGCGCGAAAATAGAATTTTCCTTTGCTGATGACCGGGTTTTTAAACTCCTTGATATTCTGGGTCTGAACAAAGGTGGCCGAAATTGATTTAACCTCTTTGAGCTTAAGGTGGAGCGTTTCGAGCGAGCCTCCGCCGGTCGCCCCGCTGATCAGAAAAATCGCAAAGAGTAAGAATTTCATAATTTAAAAATACATTCCCGCCGTTATAGACAAAATACTGTCGGGGTTATCCGAGTCGACCTCTTTGGCGTAATATATTCCTATCGGCACGCCGAAAGCCTGGAGCCAGTATATGTCCAGCCGCACATGGATACCGACCGTTTTTCTGTATGTGTCGATCGAGCGCTTAAAGGGGCTTTGGTCGGTGACCGTTCCCATATCGGCGAATAGTATCACCCGCATGTCACGCAGTGTGGAATATGCGGCGGACAAGCGGCTGTCGATAAAAACCGGCCTCTCAAGGGTCGCCCTCGCCACGAGCCGATGGGTCCCCTCATATTTATTAAGCTCTATCCCTTTCAGGCCGTTTTGCCAGCCAAGATCGAAATATGTGGGGAATTCGCCATCCGAAAAATCGTAATCCATATTTATTCCGGCCACCACCTTTTCGAATGCGGGAAAATATGCCTGGACCTTGTTGTAATATATTCCATAGTTATTGTCGGCGCCGAACATCTCGTTTACCAGGCTGTATTTTGAATGGAGCAGATACCCGTATTCCGGGTAGAGGTTGTATCTCACGATATGGTTCACCATGATCTGGGCATAGAAGCCGCTGTCGAAATAGTTTTTATAGTCGTCGTCTATCAGTTGCCGTTTGTTCACCTGGAACCCGGTGTATCCCACGCCAAAAGTTACGTTTTCGGTGGGGGAGTAGGATAGGCCGATATCCCCTCCATATTTCTCCCTTTCACGAAAGGAACTGTCGCTTGAGTTGTCGCCATCTCCAGAGTCATCGGTCAGGTCACGGCTCTGATAGAAAAGGTTGGCCGATATGTCGAACAGGTTAAACTTGTTTGTGTATCTGATGTTGCCTCGCGGCACGAAGAAGGCCCTTGAGTTCCCGGCGGTCACCCCCTGGCTCACAACCCCAGTATTCGCGCCAAAGATCCATAATAATTCATTGTTCGAGGTTTCGTCTCCCATGCTTGCCAGAACCAGCGGCAACGAAAAACTGCGGGAAAACAGTGACCCGGAATCGGACTCCCTGATGGAGACGCTCCCCCCTTTTTCGGCGACCGGCGGGGGGGGAGGAGGAACGCGCCCAATGGCGCCCTTTGTGGCCGGGCTTGCCCACCGCACAGAGGAGCTCATATCCTCGTACTGCTCGAACAACACGCCGCCTTTGAAAGGGGCGGGGTTAAAGGCGCCCCCTTCGGTGTTTGTGAGCGCCCTGGTTTCGCCGGTGATAACGTTTATGGAATAGATCTGGTGGCCCACATCCTCGCTTGCGGAGAAGACGATCACCCCTTCCCCGGCGCCCCATGCAGGCTGTATCTCATCGCGCGCGGTATGGGTGAGCGGGCGGCTCTTGTTCTCTTCTTCAAGCGAAATTATTCCAAGGTCCCACTGTTCATCCGTCTCCTTTGCATAGGCGATCCGCTTTCCATCGGGGGACCAGGCCGCGTAGCCCTCGTCATCGGGCGTGGCGGTCAACTGTGTCAGTTCACCGGTTTCATATGCCCATATATACAAATCGACATCGCCATTTTTTATCCCGGTGAACACCACCTTCGAGCCATCGGGAGAGGCCGAAGGTGAATAGGCGTCGTCTGTGGGGATTTCGAATCTTCTTATCCCTCCCCCGTCCAGGTCTATGCGAAAAAGATATTCGGCGACGCCATAGTCGCCAAAAAAGAAAAGATACCGCCCATCGCGCGATACGCTTAATGGAGAGCCCTCTTGCCTTATTCTGGTGACGGAAAAAAGCCTGTTCCATCCGATTAACCTCTCCTTTTCCCATTCATCGCCCGTTTTGGAGAAGCGGTAGACCTCTGGCTCTATATCAACGTTTGAAATGCAGACAAAATCGTCGCTTCCCGGGATCGGTACCGGCGCTTCGAAGCTTGCGATTGTTTCGGTGGCTGGCGTGAGCCTTTTGGAAAAGGAGCCTGGCTTGTCCCGCATTTTCAGCCTCCCCTTTTCGTATTCCTCCCACGACGAGAAAAGCGCCCCCCCCTCCTTGCCTGTGAATTTTTGAAGGTAATCATTATTGGAATAGCCATATCGATAGTCCAGAAACATGTTTTTCATATTGTCAGGGCCTGTGAGCCCCGATATGTAATGAAACAACGTCACAGATTGCGCCTTGGCCAGCCTGCGCTCTTCCGGCTTGAGATAGCCAAACCAGTGCAACTCCCCCATATTGAAAACATTGTTATGCCGGATGGAGTCTAGCGCGACCATTTTCACTATGGGCAGGTTCACCCCTCCGAAGAGGCCGTTTATCCCTTCGTTTATCCATT
>UOGE01000037.1_pt1 | contig 13381 bp, 10 predicted proteins | sample 1989811 | NCBI WGS metagenome assembly UOGE01 (sample SAMEA4712198, study PRJEB27164) | hydrothermal vent metagenome | biome: marine basaltic hydrothermal vent biome; feature: marine hydrothermal vent; material: mineral | place: Pacific Ocean | collected 2011-06-14/2011-07-23 | depth 1691 m | reverse complement strand
ATGCAGATTTTTTAAACTATTTCAAAACACAACTTTAGGTTATAACTCGTTCTACTCCTAAATCAACAAGCTTTACAAAGCCTCCTGTATCAGAAAAGTAGTTTCTATAGGCATTTTTCAAGCTCTCGTTAGAGCCAGCCCTTACAAGTACCAAGTCCTCATCACTTGATATATTTTTTTCGAGTTCAAAATATTTCTTCGTGGCTACTGACAAAGAGTCGTACGGATAAACACTAATTCTACTAGGTTTACCGGGTTTTTGTTCAGACCTTAGAATAATAGATTTTCTGCCAACAGGAAGATCAGCAGACATGACTTTGAGCATTCTTAGAGTTCTTAATAGGTGAATGCTAGATTCAATTTGGTTAAAATTATTAGGTCAGGCCAGTTTATCTCGTCGGGAGAAGGTTTCACCTTCCATGTTTCACCAAGCAATTCTCCTGTTTTCTCGGCATACATCATTTCAAGCTCTTTTTGGTGTTCCCTGGTCATAGTCTATTTTCTCCAAAGAGGTAGAGGCGTCAGGCGATTTTGACCTCCAGTTTTTTCCCCAGCGCCGATGCGACTTGCCACAGGAAAGTTAACAGGCAGGTTATCCCGGTGGGGAAGCCCTAGCTCTTTTTCGTAAAAAGATTATAGATCGAATATATACCGTATAAAAGAAAGACCGCCCCGATGAGGAAGCTTGAGAAACTAGAGGAGGATATGGCGCTATAGAAAAACCATCCACCCACCCCCGTGAGCGCCACACCCAGAAGCAAGACGACCAGGTTGGCCCCCGCGCGGCTGGCAAGGGCCGAAGCTTTATTTCCGGGTGATTTTAATTTGTACCGCCATTTGGCCGCTTCGATGGTTCTTCTTACCTTCTCCACATACGTCAGGTGGCCGGGCAGTTTTTCGCCGCAAAACGAGCATATTGTATCGGTCATTTTATGGGGGAGACTGCAATTGGGGCATGTCTGGTATTCGCCCGTTGTCTCTTCCAGTCTCTTGTCATCCGAATCAAATACCATCTTCCACTCCCAAGGCTTCCTTGATAAGTTGTATACTCACTTTCCGCCGCGTTGTCAACGATAGCCGGTCGATCTTTCGTAAAGCTTCGAGCTGGCTTGAGGTGTCTCTCGCGGTTCTGGTGATAATCCAGCTGGCGCAATTGCCGGGGAGGGTCATTGCGAGGTCTTTCGCCATTTTAACAAGGACCAGCGCCCGTTTGTCGTCCCCCACTGGTTTTAATTCCAGGGCCTGGCCCCACAACAGCCTGGTTTTAAGCTCCGGTATAAAATTCCAGCCGGCTGGCGCCGTCACAAGGGCTGTGGCCAGGGCGCTTCCGTTTTGCGTCACAGCGTTATAAAGGTGAAAAACCTGTTCCTGGGCCGCCTCGTCACCTATGAGGGAGTCCAGGTTGTCGATGGCCACAAAGGAAGCCTCTTCAAATTCCCTTAACCGCTCTTTAAGCTCATCATAGCTTCCTGTCTGGCTCACCCATTTTTTCAGCGCGATGGCGTCCAGGTATAAAGCTTTATCGTTCCCCGGAATTTTCTTAACATAATCGCCCATGGCTCCCAGCAGGTGTGTCTTGCCGCATCCGGGCGGCCCATACAGTGCAAGGCTCGCAGGTTGCCCCTTCGACCTTAGGGAGAATGCGCGGCAAAGGGCTACAACCTCACTGTTTTTGTTATCCAGCACAAAATTTTCAAAATTAAAATCGATGTTTTTGGGGAAGTGGAATCTAAGTTGCATGTCTTGTTATTGACCTAAAACCGTACACTTGTTGATAACATTAACGGACACATGACCAGTTTTTTCCGTAACTATTTGTAAAACCAAACATGTAGAGTAATGCTTTATTATACAAAGAGATATGAAACGCTTCATTATTAGGCAATCTGTTGTAAACCGTTTAAATTCATTCGGTTTGTAATCCTAAACCGAAGTTATCCACATACTTTTCCACAATATTTGTGGAAGGAAAACCTGATAATAAAAACAAAATGGAACTCCTTCTTGACGCATAATATAACAGAGAATAGAATAAACCACGAATAGGGGCGATGACAAATTTGTTAAGCGACGCAAAGACAAAAAGCCGAATACGAATCCTGCCGGATGCCGTGGCAAACCAGATCGCCGCCGGAGAGGTGGTGGAACGTCCCGCCTCTGTTATAAAAGAGCTTATCGAAAACTCCATCGACGCTTCGGCTGAATCTATCCACATAGCTTTCCGTAACGGGGGCAAATCATACATCGAAGTGTCGGACGATGGGCGCGGGATGACCAAAGAGGACGCCATGATGGCCTTCGAGCCGCACGCCACCAGCAAAATTGAGGATGCCGAGGATATAAAGTCGATAAAAACTCTTGGTTTTCGCGGGGAGGCGCTCCCCTCTATCGCTTCAGTGTCGCGAATTATTCTTACCACCAGTCTGCTTGGGGCCTCTTCGGGCGTGGAGGTCTCTATCGAAGGGGGTAAGCTGAAAAACGTGCGGGACGCGGCGCCATTACCGGGCCTGAGGATCCAATTGCGTGATCTTTTTTTCAACACCCCTGCCAGACGCAAGTTTTTACGTAGCCAAAGCGTGGAGGCGGGGAAATCTCACGAGGCTGTTCTCCGGCAGGCGCTGGCCTATCCGCATGTCGCCTTTCGTTTGAGGCGGGATGGCAAAGAGGTGATAAACGCCCCGGCGCTCACCGGCGAGGGCGCCCATCAGGCGAGGATCGGGGCGCTGTTCGGGCGGAGCGTTATAAAAGAATTGAGCCAGGTCGATTACCGGCTTGAGAACATGCGTATTCAAGGCTATGTTTCGAGGCCGCAAATCAACAGGAGTGGCCGCGATATGCAATACGTATATATTAACGGTCGGTTTGTCCGGGACAAGCTTTTGAACTTCGCCCTTATGGAGGGGTTCCGGTCGCTCGTGCCGCAGGGAAGATATCCTTTGGCCTTTCTCTTTATCACTATCGCGCCGGAACTGGTCGACGTTAACGTTCACCCGACCAAGATCGAGGTCCGTTTCCGCGACACCAGGGGGGTGACCGCCCTCGTGATTGGCGGAATACAAAAAGCCCTTGGCATTATGAAAGAGAAGAGAGACGGCGATTTCGCTTCCGCCTCTGTTGCATTGCGGCCCGGCCATTATGAACCGTCGGCCTTGTCCCGCCCATCGTTCTCGACCCCCGTTGCCCCCTTTGCGCCCCCCACCGGCCCCACACCGGGGGCTATGCCTGCCGAAAACGGGGAGGGCGTTTACGATCAGGCCGAATTAAGGGGGCGTGATAGCTTGACCGGGGAAACATCATACGAGCAAACCAACCTAAAACATTTCGACGCCTCTATATCGGAATCGTTCAGGCCGGTGGGGCAGATTTTTTCATCTTTCATTTTACTTGAAGATGGGGACAGGCTTTTGCTTCTCGACCAGCATACCGCCCATGAACGTGTTCTATATGAAAAGCTGACCCTTAAATATCGGGATGGGAAGGTCGATTCCCAGGAACTGCTGTTCCCTTTGGAGATAGAGCTTAAAAAGAGCGAGGCGGAGCTGTTAAAAAGAAAACTTAAGGAATTTGAGGCTTTGGGGTTTTTCCTCGACGAATTCGGCGACACCACCTTCACCCTCCGCTCCTCCCCCTCTTTGCTGGCCGGGAAAGATCATCGCTCCATCGTTCTCGACCTTGTAAGCCGGATCGAAAGCTTTGACGACGTGGCCCGGTTCGACGAGATAGCCGAGCAGGGGATAAACATAATGGCGTGCCGGGGCGCCGTCATGGCCGGGGATAAGCTCGATTCCAAAGAGATAGAGGCGCTGGTGACAAGCCTTAAAGCGTGCCGCATGCCATACACCTGCCCCCATGGCCGCCCCATCACCCTCGCCATCGAAAAAGAAGACCTGCTAAAAGGGTTTTTGCGGAAGTGAAAACGGGGCGCCACTGCCGTCAGGTCGCCAACCATAGTTTTCATATAATAAAGATACTAGATCGCCGGTAAATCTAGGGCTGGCGGTGTAGCTATTGTCCTCAGCGCCAGCTGATATTACTGAAATAATATAATACTCGTCTGCGGCGCCATCGTAGAAGAAAACCGGCCCCCCGGAACTACCTTGGGAATTGTGGGAGTTGGATACAAAAATATTATTCACATCTCCGGCAAGAATGTAATTCTGGCGACTCGTGGGCGAATTGGCATCTATAATTTCACCTGTGCTTAAAAATTGTCCATAATCATTCCTTTGACCGCGCACTTCACCCGGGTAGCCAAGAGTTTTAATTCCAGCGCCGGTTACATAGCCCCATTCCATAATTACGGGCATAAATGCACTTCCGATATTATTGACAGATATGGCAATCCGGATGAGGGCAAGATCACTGCTTATGAGCCCTTCTTCACTTTGCTGGAATTTCTGTGAGGGGTGAAAACTGCGCGAACAAAACGAGCCGTACGGGTCAACCGGATCAGCATTAAAATCGTCCTGTCGAACCGGGAACAATTATGATGCCCTTCGACCAGGAGTCGGTCTCAGGCTGGTATACGCAGCGCTCTGCAGTCATAAGCAAATAAGGGTTAATCATTGCGCCTGAACAGGAATATAGATTTCCTGCCATTTTCCCCAATAAGTAAGAAACCGTCTTATAGGGGAAACTATTGGTCTGGGTGATTCGAACCCGATCATCGATACTACTACACGTTCAAAACTCTCGCGCCTACTTCGGAGATTGGGAGCAGGAGGCGCTACATTGCGAAGAGGAATCTGCTCGATATTTTCACCCTCATTCTCTCTGTTCGTGGGGTCAGATTGATCTTTTCCCATTCTCGCGGACACTTTTCAAAGCCACTTTCGTCATCATAATCTTGTACTAGGCTTGGGTCAATATTTTAATGCCGAGACTTGTGGAGATCATGATAGGCGCAAAAAGGTAATCGGGAAATAACTCATCTTTGCGCTAGTCGATCCGAATCTGTTTTTGCCGTACCGTGTAGGCCGAAATGCTACGTGAGTGAGATGTCGGGCCGAGTCGGGAAAGACGCTTTTGGGGTCAAGGGCCTGCCCCTCCGTTGTCTCCCCCGCATGGGCGCCAATTCTACGATCCTTTACCGTCGGTTTTTTCCAGGATTTCCCTGATTGTGGTTTTTAAAGGGTCGAGGTTGGAGGATTTCACGACATAAGCGTCTGAGGCCCATATCTTGAAATCCTTTTTATAGTCGGAATAAGCGGTGCAAAGAACCACCGGCGTTTTTTTATCGGTCTCCCTGAATTTCCTTAGGAACTCTATCCCGTCGACCCCCGGCATTTTAATGTCGAGGGTGATAAGGGCCGGATTGAATTCGGCGATTTTGCGGGTGGCGTCCATGGCGTCGTGGGCCGTTTCCACCTCATATCCCGCAAGAGAGAGCTCCTCGCTGTATAGCATACGGATGCTCTCTTCGTCATCGACGACTAATATTTTTGTCTTGCCCATCTTGTATTTTTACCCGATTATTTGCTTTGTTTAACCTCGCCAAATCAATCGCAAGGCAAAGTGATTGTGAAAGTTACCCCATCTCCCGGTTTGTTGTCAATCTCTATACTTCCGTGATGGGTGTGGACCAGTTTTTTGCAGAGGGAAAGCCCCAACCCGGTGCCATCTGGTTTCGTGGTGAAGAAGGGGCTGAACACGTCGCCACAATCTCTTTTGGCGATGCCTCCGCCGGTGTCGCCTATCCGGATTTGAACATGATCTTTCTGCCCGGGGGCCTGGAGGGTTTTGATTGTGATGGTTTTCTTTAAACTATGTTTCATGCAACTCATCGCCTCGATGGCGTTAAGTAGCAGGTTGATAATCACCTGGCGTATATGGGCGTGATCTATGTTCACCTCTTTGAGGTGCGGGTCAAGGTCGAACATGGTCTCTATCCCTTTTTCGGATATGGCGCTCCAATGGAAATCCATCGTCTCTCGCACTATCTGGTTGATATCGGCCCGTTCTTTTTTTATCGGCGTCTCGCGGGAGATCGAAAGGGTGTTTTCCAGCAGGCTTTCGAGCTTTTCGGTTTTTTCAAGAATGATCGCGGCATACTTTTTCGCCGATTCAAGGTCGGTTATTTCCTTGTTTAACAGCCTGGCGAACCCACCGATGGAGACGAGCGGGTTTCTTATCTCGTGGGCCATCTCGGCGGTCACCTCTCCTAGCGCCGAAAGCCTTTCCACGCGGGCTATATGCCTGTCGAGTGAAAACAGCTCCTTGTTGATAACAGAGAGCCTTTCGACCAGCTTGATATTTTCTATCGCCCACGCCGCGGGGATGGCGAACCTGGTTAAAAGGGCGATTTGTTCCCCCGTTATCGGCTTATCGTTATAAAGATTATCAACCAGTATGGCGCCGGTCGGCTTGTCTCTCGCCACCAGGGGAACCACGGCGAACCTCGCGCACCCCAGAATCCGGGCGCATTCCATATCTTTCGCGGTCATCTCATAATCACCATCGACGTTTACGGCGCTCCCTTTTGCTATCGCCCTGGTGATGGCGCAGTTGTCTGATAGAGGAAACCCGAGGGTGAGGGCCATATGATGAAAACCGGAGTTTTCCACCTCATACGGGTCGCGGTTGATGAGCCATTCCACAAGGCCGTACGACTCGACCTCTTCCTTGTCTATCTTGTTCCATATCCGCTCGGCTTCGTTCCCCGAGTCTGGCCCAAGCCCCATTTTCCCTTCCAGAATGCCGTTATTTTCGTTGACCATAAAAATGATCGACCTGTTAAACCCCAACCCTTCGCCCACCGTCACGCAAGACAGGATCACCCTCAACAGGTCTCCAAGCTTGAGGGCCCGCTTGGTCGCCATCGACAGCTGGAAAAGTATCGATAATTCGCGGACGTTTTTACTGTTTCTATCCAAAGCCGATTCAAGCCTCAAATTGGTCTGGGCCCGGTCGATCGCCTGGGCCGCCGTCTGGGCTATATACGAGAGGGTTCTGGCCTCTTCACTTGTGAAAGGGGAAAAAAAGTTTTGAAGCCCTGTCACCCTGTCGGCCAGGAGGATAACCCCCTTCACCTTGTTGTTAAAGATCATCGGGCAGAGGATCATGGAGTTTTTCGCCACCCTTTCAAGCCCGTCAAACCGGGATGAAGCGATATCATCGATTTTTATCGATTCCATAATCCTCACCGCTTCGCGCGCCGGCCCTTCGCGCACCGGCTTTAACCATCCATCATCGGCGTTATCCCCCGAAACCAGGAGTTCCTCCGGGTCGCCCGATGGACCGACGAGCCATATATATGTTTCCCGGGCGCCTGTCAGCCTGTTTGTGTGGGCGGTCACGTGGTTTGCGATGGCTCCGATTTCGTTGGTAGAGTTAACCAGATGGGTCATCTCTTGCAAAAAAGAGAGGACGCGCGTCTCTTCCCGAAGCCTTTCAAAGCTCCATGCGGTTTTTATCGCCCCCGACACCCGTTCAGATATTTTTTGAAGCTTCGATATTTCGCTTTCGGTGAAACCGCGCGGCTCTATGTTATGGATGCATATGGCGCCGATAAATTCGTCACCCTCTTCGATATGGATCCCCAGAAGGCTTTGATATCGCTCAATCCCGGAGCCTGGAAAATCGAGAAAATCCGGCTCTTCGCTCATCTTCGAAACAGACACCGGGCGACGCTCGTTAAAAAGACGCCAGCAAATGCCGCTCCCTTTAGGAAGCCTTACACTGCTTAAAATAGAATCGTGAAACCCCATCTGCGCCTTGACCGTCATGGTGTCCTGGTTCTGGTCTATAAGGAGGATAGCGCAGGCGTCACACGAGACCGCCCTGGTGATAGTCTCGATTGTATCGTCGAGGAGAGCTTTCAGATATATTTCAGGATCGATAGCTTCCGATTTTATGCTCGCATCGTCACATTCACCAGACAACTTCTCTTCCCCCACGCTTATTTTAAAACGGCGTTCCTGTAAAGCTTTTCATAAACCAAAGCCGAACCAGCCCAGGAGTGGTCTTCATCCATACCGTTGACTACCATTTTATACCATTTTAGCCGATCTGTTTTGAAAAGAGCCACGGCCTCCATCGTTTTTTTATATAGCGCCTCACTGCTGAATTTTGTGAACTTGAATCCGTTTCCTTTCCCGCTGTCCGGGTTGAAATTGATTATGGTGTCGTTAAGCCCTCCAGTGGCGCGCACAACCGGCGCCGTTCCATACGCCAGGGAATACATCTGGTTTAGTCCGCAAGGCTCGTAAAGCGATGGCATCAGGAAAATATCAGAGCCCGCCTCTATCCTGTGGGCCAGCTTTTCGTCATACCCGATTCGCACAGCGGCGTCATCCCCCCTTTTCCTGGCGACCGCCATAAAAGCCCTCTCCATTTTTTTATCGCCGGAGCCAAGCAGAACGAACCGGGTTCCCAGATCGAGGATATTGCCTATCTTGGCGAGCAAAAGCTTGAACCCCTTCTGGTCGGCCAGCCTGGATACGACCGCGATAAGGGGCTTGTCGCTTGCCTGTAAACCCATCTCTTCCAGAAGTTTTGTTTTGCAAACTTTTTTCCCTTCCAGGTTTCTCGCCGAATAGTTGGCCGGGATCAGCTTGTCGGTCTCCGGGTTCCATAAATCGTGATCTATTCCGTTTAACACACCGTGAATATCTTTCGACCGGCCCAGAAGAACTCCCCCTAGCCCGTGCCCCATCTCGATCGCCTGGATCTCTTTCGCATAAGTTTTCGATACGGTTGTGATGATGTCGGCAAACTCTATCCCGCCTTTCAAAAAGTTTATATCTCCATGAAATTCAAGCTTCCCCGAGGTGAACAGCTCCCAGTCGAGGCCTGTGAGGTGCCAGTTCCTTTTAGAAAACCTTCCCTGGTATCCAAGGTTATGTATGGTAAGCATCGAAGGGACGCTCCCAAGCAGGGGGTCGTCTTTATACACCGATTTCAGATATATCGGGATAAGGCTTGATTGCCAATCGTTGACGTGGATGATATCGGGTTTGATCTTAAGCTTCCTGATTCCTTCAAGGGTGGCTTTGCAAAAAAAGATAAATCGCTCAGCGTTATCTTCATAATCGGCGTCTGCCCCTTGGTATATGCCGTCCCGATGATAATAACCGTCGTTTTCAATGAAATGAGTGTTTAGCGAGCCTTGTTTTTCGATGGAGACAATTTTCCCGCGGCATATTCTGGCGGAGAGAGGGATTTTGAGGGCTATTCCCCTTTTCGGGATTTTATATTTTTCCCTGTCGACCATTTTGTGGAGAGGGGTGAAAATGTGTACGTTGTGCCCAAGCCGGGCAATAGCTTTGGGGAGAGCCCCCGCCACATCCGCCAACCCGCCGGTCTTGGAATATGGCGCCACCTCAGAGGAGACAAATGCGATGGTGAGCCGCTTATGCCCTTTGTTTTTTTTCATTTGAGTTTAACTTTTCTCATCGTCTCCGCCGCCTGTTCCGGAGGCATGGAGTTTATATGGAAGCCAGAACCCCACTCGAACCCGGCCACCTTCCCGGTCACCGGCCACATCTCTATGTGCCAGTGGAAGCTCATGTCACCCTCCATGCCAAAGGGGGCGGTGTGCATTGTCATATTATATGGTGGCCTGTCCAGGAGGGAGTTTATCCGCATGACCATCGATTTGTACATTTGGGCGAGGGTGCGCGTCGCTTCCGGGTCGGCCATTTCGAAGTTTGGGCCATGTTTTTTTGGCAGTATCCACGTTTCGAAAGAGAACCTCGGGGCAAAAGGGGACAGGGCCACAAAGTCACGGTTTTCCTCTATCACCCTTTCCTTGTTTTTGAGTTCTCTTTTCATGATGTCGCAATATACGCACACCCCCGCTTCGTCATATTTCCGCCTCGCCCCGGCCAGCTTTTCTTCCAGCTGTTTCGATATGACCGGCATGGCGATGATCTGGGAATGGGAATGCTCAAGTGACGCGCCGGCCGTGTGCCCGTGATTTTTGAAAAACTGGACGCACAATAGCCTTTCGTCCTTTTTGAAATCGATAATCCTGCGCCGGGCCGAATTAAAAAGGTCGGCCACCCTCTCTTCTGAAAGGTCGGCCAGCTCTTCGTCGTGGCTGGGCGTTTCGATGATCACTTCATGTTTTCCGACCCCCGTCACAGATCGAAACAGGTCGTCCCCCTCCTCCTTTGCGGACCCCTTCCCCTCCAGCGCGGGGAACTTGTTGCCGACCGCTCTCAGGGTCCATCCCGGCCCGTCGGGGAGGGAGCCATTGGGCCTGTACGAAAGGGTCTCCGGCGGGGTTGCGCTTTCGTTCCCTTCGCAAAAAGGGCAAAAGACGTTGTGGGTGGTTTCGGGCCGTATCCAGGGTGTCATCGGTCTTTTAGCCCTGCCTTCAGAAATGATAACCCACCGGTTGACTATCGGGTCTCGCCTTAATTGGGGAGCCAAGAGAGCCTCCTTTTATACATAGTGTCGCACACAGCCATCTTCGCATCGTAGATTGAGCCGGAACGAAAGTCAAACGCCATAGCCTAAAGCCATATAACACGCCGGCCGATTGATTTACCCATTTAGCTTGATAATAGAGTGGGTTTCAATTAGCATGTCCCCTTTAATCTTTCACTCATAAAAATAAAGTGTCTATGAAATATTATCTGATTCTGCAAAAAATGGCTTCAATGTCTCCCGCGCCTGAAGGGGCGCCAGACACCGGTGGGCATGCGTTTGTGATGATCGCCTTCTACCTCGGTCTTTTCGGTATATTCTATCTTTTACTCATCCGGCCTCAGATGAAACGCAATAAAGAGACCAGGGTAATGCAGGAGGAGCTTAAAAAAGGGGATCAGATTGTGACGACCGGCGGGATATACGGCACAATTTACAAAATGAAAGATGATGTTATTACGCTGGAGGTGTCCGAAGGGGTGCGCATAAAAATGCAGAAATCGGCAATTGGCGACCGGGTGAAAGAATCTGAAAATTCGGGTGAGAAGAAATAGTATTTAATAATGAGTAAAGAGATTTTCTGGCGAATCAGCCTGATCGTCGCGGTGATAGGGGCCTGTGTCTTTATGGCCACGCCGCTTGATAAAAAAATAAACCTGGGGCTCGACCTGCAGGGTGGGATGCATCTTGTGTATGAAGTGGACGCCGACAAGGCTGTTATCTCCTCTCTCGATAACATCACCGACGACCTGAAAAAGTTCCTGAAATCCAAAGATATATCTGTATCGGATATCAATCGGGAAGACGAAAAGGTGGTGATTTTTCTTAAAAGCCCGTCTCAACGCGATGCGGTGAAGAAAATCATCGAGGACGATTATTTTATCCTGGAGCCTGTCGACGGAGGGTCCGACATCGAGATGATGTACGCCTACTCCTCTTCCCACAGAAAACAGGTGTACGAAAACGCGATCCACCAGGCGCTGGAGACTTTGCGCAACAGGGTGGATCAATTTGGCGTGGCGGAGCCATCTATCCAGCGCGAAGGGGAAAACAGAATATTAATCCAGCTTCCCGGTGTGGAAGATCGCGAACGGGCCATTAACCTGATCGGTAAAACAGCCCGGCTCGAGTTCCGGATGGTGGACGAAAATTTCTCTCCCCGTGAGGCCGAGGAGCGGGGTGTGCCAACAGGATCCGAGATTTTATATGGCCGCGAGATCGACCCGATAACAAAAAAGACAATCGCCAGAATCCCCTATCTTATTAAAAAGAAGGTGGAACTCACCGGCGGAATGCTCTCCAACGCGGAGGTGCGTGTGAGCCAGATGAGCATGCCCTATGTATCGATCGATTTCAATAAAGAGGGTGGCAAGATTTTCGGGCGGCTCACCTCGGCCAATGTGGGGAAACGAATGGCCATCGTGCTCGATGGGACGGTGTATTCCGCCCCCAACATACGCGAAAGGATCACCGGCGGCTCGGCGATGATCGAGGGGAGCTTCTCCTATGACGAGGCGAACGACCTGGCTATTGTGCTTCGCGCGGGGTCGCTCCCGGCGCCCTTGATCAAGCTGGAGGAGAGGTCGGTCGGCCCTTCCCTGGGGCACGATTCTATCGAACGCGGGATCAATTCGATAGTCGTGGGGGGCGCCCTGGTGCTCATTTTTATGCTTGTCTACTATCGGTTCGGCGGGATTATCGCCGATGCCGCACTTATATTTAACATCGTCATCCTGGCGGGGGCGCTGGCCTATTTCGGGGCGACGCTCACCCTGCCGGGCATCGCCGGTATCATACTCACCATCGGTATGGCGGTAGACGCCAATGTGCTGGTTTTCGAACGTATACGCGAAGAGCTCAGGGCGGGCAAAACTGTCCGCGCGGCGGTGGAGTCTGGTTTTGGGAAGGCGTTTTTAACAATTATAGACGCCAACGTCACCACGCTGATTGCGGCGCTGGTCCTGTTCCAGTTCGGCACGGGCCCTGTCAAAGGGTTTGCGGTGACCCTTACCATAGGGATATTGGCGAGCCTTTTCACCTCCATATTTGTTTCCCGAACATTTTTCAACTGGTACCTGGGCCGCCGCAGGGTGACCAGCATAAACATTTAAACCAATGCGAATATTTAATCACAACACAAAAATAGACTTCATCGGCAGACGGCGGATGGGGGCCTTTTTCTCTGCCGCACTGATTCTTATCTCTCTGGGGTCGCTTGTCTATCACGGCGGGCCAAACTACGGGATCGATTTCAAGGGTGGGACGCTTGTCCATCTTAAATTCAAGAAAGTGGCGCCGATAGCGGAAGTCCGCAGCGCCATAGCCGAGCTGAAACTGGGCGAATTCAGCATCCAGGGGTTCGGCGAGCCGGAGGAGCTTTTGATCCGGGTGGGGCAGGAGGATAACGCCGAGGGAGAATCGCAGGCGAAAATAGTGGAAGACAAGTTGCGCGATGTTTTTGGCCAGAACTTTACCGTGGAGCGGGTGGAGATGGTCGGCCCGAAAGTGGGGAGCGACCTTCGGTATAAAGCGCTGATGGCGCTGATCTATTCACTTGTGGGGATACTTTTATACATAACGTTTCGGTTCGAGTTTCGTTTCGGGATCGCGGCGATAGTCGCCCTGGCCCACGACACGATGATAACTATAGGCGCCTTTTCGATACTGGACAAGGAATTTACGCTCCCTGTCATCGCGGCGATACTCACCGTCATCGGTTATTCCCTTAACGACACCATCGTTGTCTTCGACAGAATCCGCGAAAACATGCGCCTTAAACGGGGCCTGAAACTTGAGGACATGCTCAACCTGTCGATCAACAATACACTAAGCCGGACGTTACTCACCTCCGGGACGACGCTCATAGTTGTGCTGTCGATATTCTTTCTGGGTGGCGGGGTGATTCACGATTTTGCCTTTGCGCTGTTTGTCGGGATATTCGTGGGAACCTATTCATCGATATTTGTGGCGAGCCCTGTGCTTTTGCTGTGGCAAAATTACCAGCAGAGAT
>UOGE01000055.1_pt1 | contig 13435 bp, 9 predicted proteins | sample 1989811 | NCBI WGS metagenome assembly UOGE01 (sample SAMEA4712198, study PRJEB27164) | hydrothermal vent metagenome | biome: marine basaltic hydrothermal vent biome; feature: marine hydrothermal vent; material: mineral | place: Pacific Ocean | collected 2011-06-14/2011-07-23 | depth 1691 m | reverse complement strand
ATACCTTTTCATTGTGGACATGTTTTTTGGCGCCAGTTCGTCGCTTTGCACCGTGGGCAATATGCCTATCATCAGTAGCTTCGCGTCAAGCTCCTCGGCCGTGTCGGAGCATTTTTTCCATCGCTCCCGCAGCTCTTTTTCCATTAGGGTGAGGGCGCCCCCCTCCAGCGGATGGGGCGTGGTGTTAAGCTCCACGTTGAACATGGCGAGCTCCGCGCCAACCATCGGGTCGTTAAGGGCTTCAAGATACTCTTCATTGATGGGGGCGGCCATATAGTTTTCATCGGTGAGCCATCCCTCCAGCTCGAACCCGCCGACACCGTGATTTCTGGAGAAAAGGCCCTCCTTGAAATACGATTCGAGCAGGGCGGTCTCCTCTCGAAGGATTTTCTTGTACTTCGTAAAGTCGCTAGCGGTAAAATGATCTGTCTCTATTTCCTGGCCCATTAATCGCTCCCTGATTTACATTTATCCATTTTACACGTTGCTTCTCTTATACGCCAAAAAGGTTTAAATTATCGGTATGAAACAGATGAACGTATTCGCAAGCGACCTGACGCCAGAGACGCTGGGCCAGTTCCACATCGCCATGGGACAAAGTTGGGCGGTGAAGGGGGCGCTGATGCCGGACGCCCACCTCGGATATTCCCTGCCGATAGGGGCGGTGGTGGCAACCGACGGTGTGATAGTCCCCTCGTGGGTCGGATATGACATCGGTTGCGGCATGTGCGCCGTGATGACAGATCTGTATAAACATGAGCTCGAACCGTATCGGGAAGACATTTTTGGCGGCATGTACCGCGCCATTCCAACCGGGTTTAACAGCAACAAATCTGGCGAACCGTGGGATCACGAAAAAATACCGATGACCCCGGCGCTAAAAAAAATGTTCGATAAAAACGGGCTTAGGCAACTGGCTTCACTGGGAAGCGGCAACCATTTTATAGAGGTCGACGCCGACGAGGAGAACAGAGTGTGGGTAGTGGTCCATTCGGGGAGCAGAAACCTGGGGCACAGCGTGGCCACCCACTACATGAAGCTGGCCAGCAAATCGGCAAAGGCCAGAGAGGGGCATTTCGGGTTAAGAGTTGATTCGGATGAGGGGAAAAATTACATAACGGATATGGATTTCCTCCTTGAGTTCGCTCTTGAAAACAGGAAGAGGATTCTGGACAGAGCGCTAAAGGAAATATATTATCGCGTGCGCAAAGGGGACAAACCTGTGACAGAAAATTTTATCAACCGAAGCCATAACCACGCAGAATTAAAGGATGGATTGTGGATTCATCGAAAAGGAGCCACCCACGCCGAGGATGGAATGGAGGGGGTTATCCCCGGCAACATGCGCGATGGAAGTTTTATCGTGGAGGGGAAGGGGAATCCTGACAGCCTCTATTCATCCTCCCATGGGGCGGGGCGGGCCATCAGCAGGAAAAAAGCGAAACAAAGCTTGAGCATGGACAAGTTCCGCCTCGACATGGGAGGGATAACGGCCAAAGTCGAGCCATCGACACTGGATGAATCGCCAGGAGCGTATAAGGACGTTTTTGAGGTTATGCGCCTTCAAAAAGATATGGTTAAAGTGACCCATCATTTGAAACCGATAATTAACGTGAAGGCGTAGAGCGCCGCACATGTTGCAATGCCGAGCCGGGTTCAGCGTCTCCCGTATCCAGAAGGGGAAAAGGAGCGGGCAAACTAAAACCTTTCAGATCACACTAATTTCAATTGGCGTTTAAAGCCCCAGTTTCTCTTTCAATAAATCGCGCACACTCGCAAGCTCGGCAGCGCCTGGCATCCTGTCCGCTCCGTCGCAAAGCGCCCTGAAGGCATCGCCCGCCCGTCCCGATTCCAAAAGGTTTTGGGCGGCGAGCAGGGCTATCTTCTGGTCGTAAGGCGCCGATTCGATCAGTTTTGTATATATTTTATCGGCCACTTCGCGGCGACTGTTGACAGCCGCCTGCGCCGCAATTTTTTCCATCACACCAGCGCACAATGAATTGCTTATCGGCATATCGCAACCGGTCATCGCTTGCGCCGTTTTTTCGATCCTATCCCAATCGCCCTTGTTAAAGAAAAACAGCGCATCGCCAGTGAGCGCTTCGGGCGTTGGTTTGGCCTTTGCCGGGCCAGGCTTTTGCCGCCTCCCCTTCTTCTGGATAAGCTTTAAATAAATTTTCTCATATTCCCTTATGCATTTTTCCGGTGAAAACTTTTGTTCCACCGTTGCGCGCGCCGCCCGCCTGATTTTTTCAAACTCATCGGTGCGATAAGCCGCCACAGCCCGGGTGATGGTTTCTACTATTGGCATTTTTCCCCGTCCCACCGGCGCAAGCCATCCATCCACACCGTCTGTCACTATCTCCGCGAGGCCTCCATCGTCCGATACTATCGGAGCGCACCCCGACGCCATCGCCTCCAGCGCCACCAGCCCAAACGGCTCCTCAACAGAAAAAAGCGCCATAAAATCGGCCTGACGATAGAGGGAGGCGATATCGCTCCGAAGGCCCAGAAGCTTCACACGGTCGGTCGACTCCCCTTCGTGCCCCCGGCCCGCCATCCAGATTTCTATCGAGGGGTCTATGGCCAAAACCTCTTCCGCCAACTCGTCGAGATGAAAATATTTTGGTTTTTCCCTGCGGCTCGCCTCGATTATGATTATTTTTCCATCATCCCCCCGTTCGTCTCTGAACGGATAGGAACCGATATCGATCCCGTTATATATGATGGCCGTTCTGTTTTTATCCGGCTGGATTTTCTCCACCGTTCTGGAGACGCAGATCGACAGGTCGATTTTATCGAACAACTGGCCCTGTTCGGTGAGGTGCAACAGCTCTATCAGCACAGGAACCCTGGCCAGCCGCGCCGCCTCGCATACCAGCGGATCGAACCCGCCGGAGAACTGGACGATGTCCGCCTCGGCAAAAAGCCGTATCAGCTTCTGGAACCGATCATCTAACCCGGTGTATACGAAATCGATAGACGTGTCGCACTGCTCCACCTTTTCATCTTTTTCACCCATGGCGACAAAAACCGGATCATATACAGCCCTGTCCAGATATTGATGGTACAGGGCGTCCATTCTCTCCATCCCTCCCCCTATGCCTGTGGCAAGGGTGCAATGAACAAGCCGTATTTTATTTCCCATCGCAAGATCCAAACCTGGCTTTCAAAAGCTCATATACTTTTTGAATTTCGTCCGATTCGGGATTTGTCGTGGCCCCCTTTTCCAGAATTGCGATGGCCGACATAATATCTCCCTTGTTTATCAATCGTTCGGCAACAAGCATCACTGTTCGCTCTTTATACCCATCGAGTTCAAGAAGATCGTTTACAGGAAAATCGTCCGCCTCGGCTTGCGGTAAAACAAGCAACCATTCCTGCATCCATTCGGGATATTTAAATCCGGAAAAATAAATTTTCCTGTAAATTTTCCCCGCAAGCGCTGGCTCCCCTCTGGCAGTGGCCTGCCTTGCGAATTTCGCCGCCGCCAGGGCGCATGCTGGTTGATTGATCGTTTCATCGCCAGATGCCATTTTTTCCAAAGAGCGGGAGCAATCGGCCCACCTCGCGTTTTGTAAATGAAAAAGAGCGTCGGCCAAATGCGCCTCGGCTGTCGGCATGCCAGACAAGGGCCCCGGCTTTTTTCTCCTCCCTTTTAGCTCTATCAGCTTCAGGTAAAGCTTTTCATATTCTCTTACGCATCTTTCCGCCTTGAATTTGCGTTCCACGGTTCTCCGGGCGTTTATTCTCATCTGGCTCCATTTTTCGGAGCTACGAGCCTTCACCGCTCTATTAATAGCCTCAATCAGCTCTTCTCTTTCACTCGATGGGGCGATGAATCCATCCACACTATCTGTCACAATCTCCGCCGGGCCGTTTTCATTTATCACCACAGGAACAGCGCCAGACGCCATCGCCTCCACAATCGCCAGGCCAAAGGCCTCGCTTTTTGTAAACATAACAAGGATATCGGCTTTCCTGTATAACTTGCCAATATCCGGATGAAGCCCGAAAAATTTTATCCGGTCCGTTGACGTTCCATCCTGCCCTCCCCCGGCCAGCCAAAGCTCGATCCGGGGATCGATGGATAGTATATCGTTGGCAAGCTCGTCCAGATTGAAGTATGGTTTATCCCTGTTGGTGGCCTGGAGAATAACTATTTTATCTTTCGGGTTCGCCTCTTCGCGGAAGGTGAATTCGTCCGTGTCGATCCCGTTATAAATGACTTCCGCCCTGTTTTTATCCGCCTGCTGTGCGCGGACAGTTTCCGATATGCATACTGTCACGTCTATGCCGGGATATATCCCGCCAGGCTCGATGGTGTGTATTATCTCCACCAGCGCCGGCGCCCCCGACACCCTCGCCGCCTCGCACACCAGCGGATCGAACCCGCCCTGAAACGACACCACGTCAGCAAAGGCGAACTCCTTTAGCAAGGCTTCGAACCGGTCGTGATCTCCGGTGTACACAAATTCCATCGCCTCATCAAACATCACCTCGCCCGATATTCGCTTTTTGGTGATGACGAACGTGGGGTCGATGATATCCCTGTTTAAATAGCGATTGAGGTACGCGTCGAACCGCGCCACGCCTCCCCCTATTCCGGTGGCCCACGCGCAGTGGACAAGCCTGATCGGCTTATTATCGGGCATTGATGATTTCGCCTCCTGTGGCGCTTTTATTATGTGTGTCACTGGCGCCGGACGCTGAATTGACGCAGGTCGCCAACAGGTTTTTCCCATTGAACCAGGACATCAGCCACCCTGGCCAGTTCAGGCCCTTGCCAGAGCCATTCTATAAGTTTTTCCATGCTCTCCTTCGGTCCTTCGCACACCAGCTCAACCCTGCCATCAGGCAGGTTTTTCACCCAGCCGGCCACATCCCCAAGCTCCAGCCCCTTCTCCACCGCCGAAGCCCGATACCAGACCCCCTGCACGATACCGGTCACATATATATGCGCTCTGACATTTGCCATAAAGACCATTGTATTGGATTTTCACCCTTGCTAAAAAATTTTTAATTTTCCCTTTTAAAAGTAACGTTGCATGTGTCAATATGGGCAATTCCATATCTATGCGAAAATCGTTTAGTCGGAGCAAAGCAGGAAATGAGCGGCGGATATAAAATGGTGGCGCTGATCAAGCAAGTGCCAGACACATCGAGCAAAGCCGGGGTCAATCCGGATGGCACGGTCGACAGGGCCAGGGCCAAGAAAATGCTGAACCCCTTTGATAAATTCGCCCTGCAAAAAGCGCTTGAAATCAAAAAAACCCATGGCGGCGAGATCATCTGCGTATCGATGGGGCCACCACCTGCCATCGAGGTGCTCATCGACGCCCTGGAATACGGGGCGGACAAGGGGTATCTGCTCTCGGATAAACGCCTCGCCGCGTCGGATACACTCGCCACGGCTTATGCGCTCCATAAAGTGATCCAGTACCTTGGCGACGTGGATATCATCTTCACCGGCCTGCAAACCACCGACGGTGACACCGCCCAGGTGGGCCCGCAAATAGCCGAAAGGCTTGATCTGCCGCAGGTGACATATCTTGAAAAACTGGAGCTGAAAGATGGGGCTCTTAACTGCGTCCGGGTGATTGAAGGGGGGACGCAGGAGCTGGAAATCTCTCTGCCCGCTCTCATCACCGTGGCGAACTCCGCCTCGAGGCTTGAGCCGAAGCTTTTTTCCAACGTCTTCGCCACCAAAGAGCTTCAAAGAAATGAAGAAGAAATTGGCAAACGGATTTTCAGAATCGACCTTGATGAAATAAAAGCCGACCCCAGGCAGGCAGGCCTTCTAGGCTCGCCGACGGTGGTCGGAAAAACGTGGAAGCTTGGTGAAATCGGCGGCTCGTGCATCACCTTTAAAGGGGACGCCGCCAGCCACAGCGTGGAACTGCTTGTGGACCGGCTGGTGGAAGACCAGCGCGGAATCGAGGAGTTTGTCAAGTGAGTGATTACGCAGACGTTTTAATAGTGGCCGACCAGATACAGGGGGAGTTGCGGCCAATCACATTCGAGCTGTTGGGGGCGGCCCACGAGCTGGCCGGGAAGCTCGATGTCAAGGTTCAGGCGATTGTGATGGGGAGCGAACTGGGCGACATGCCCCAGGTGATTATCCACAACGGGGCGGACGAAGTGTTTGTGGTGGACGAGCCGGAGCTTAAAGAGTATACGACCCTTACATACAGAAAAGCGGTGATAGCCACGCTTGAGCAGATGCCGCGCCCGCCGCATATAGCATTGTTTGGCGCCACAACCATAGGGCGCGACCTTGCCCCCCGCATCGCCGCATATTTTGAAACCGGATTAACCGCCGACTGCACCGAGCTGGACATAGGCGAGTATATACATAAAGGGAAGGCCGACCCCAGCAAAACAGGAACATATAAAAACTGCCTGTACGCCATCCGCCCAAGCTTCGGGGAGAGCCTGAAGGCGAGGATTCTGGGTCCCTGGAAAAATCCGCAAATGGCGACAGCTCGCGCCGGGGCGATGATCCCGTATCAAAACACCGATACCACCAGGCAGGGAAAAATCACGCGGGTGAAAGTCGATTTCGATTCGTCCGATTTTCGTGTAAAGGTTATAGAGACCGTTCGGGAAGTCTCCACATCGGTCGACCTCACCCAGGCGAAGGTGATTGTTTCCGGCGGGTTCGGGCTGGGCGGCCCGGAGGGCTTTGACGTGGTGCGCGATCTGGCCAATGTATTTACGGGGTCGGCTGTCGGCGCATCGCGCAAAACTGTCGATGCCGGGTGGATACCTTACGCCAACCAGGTTGGGCAGACCGGGAAAACCGTCCGTCCGCAATTATACATCGCCCTTGGGATATCCGGCGCGATCCAGCACCGTGTGGGGATGAGTAATTCGTCGACGATAATCGCCGTTAACAAGGATGAAGGGGCGCCGATATTCCAGTTCGCGCATTACGGGATAGTGGGCGATCTTTATGAGATAGCGCCGTTATTGAAAGAGCGTTTTGGCGAAGCTATGCGCAAGGAACAGAGCGCTGAAGGAGCCACTAAAAGTGTTTGATCTTATTGGGATGTTAACATGCGGCAAAACAGATATGGCAAAGATAAATTGGGCGGGAGTCGAAACTAAAAGTGTTTGAGCGTATGGAGTATGACGTAATCCTTGTTGGGGCCAGCCCGTCTAACATGGCGCTGGCCTGGAGGCTTGTGGAGAAAGCCGACACACCGATCAGGATCGCTATTCTGGAAAAATCAAAATCTTTGGGGGGTCATTTGCTTTCTGGCGCTGTGACCAACCCCAGAGTTATCCAAACGATGTTCCCTGAGTGGGACAAGGGAGAGTTCCCGCTGGAAGGAGTATGCGAAAAAAGCCATGTGACAATGCTGGGATCCAAAGGGTGGGCGCACGTTCCGCACATGTTTATGCCCCCATACTTTAAAAAAGAGGGCTACGCCATCATCAGCATTTCAAACATGGTCGCTTTTATCGCCAGCAAGATCGCCGAAAAGGCGAAAGAAAAAGAGGGCGTGGTGGTCGATATCTATCCCGCCTTCCCGGCCCGATCCATCGTGTATGAAGGCGAAAGGGTGGTGGGGGTGAAGGTCGACTCCACCGGCAAGGACGAGCTTGATATTTGTTACGCCAAAGTGGTCGTGTTCGGAGACAAGGGGTTCACCTCCCGCGATCTCATATCGAAATTTAACCTGTGCAAAACAGAGCAGACCTATGCCGTGGGCGTAAAAGAGATTTGGGAGACAAAAGAGAGCTATGAGGGAATGGTGTGGCACACCATGGGATACCCGTTGCCGCCAGGTCATTTGGGGGGTGGATTTATTTATGGGTGCAAAAACAACAAGCTGATTGTCGGCATGGTGATGGGGCTCGATTTCGCCAACCCGAACATCAGGCCGCCGCAGGCCCTGCAGGATTTAAAGAAGCATCCTTTTGTTCAGGAAAAAATCGGGGGCGGAAAAATATTGCGCTATGGAGCATCGATCCTTCCTGAAGGAGGATACTATTCCCTGCCGGAAAAATTTGCCGTCGATGGAGCCTTGCTTGTAGGGGACGCGTTGGGCGTGTTGGACGTGAAGCGGTTCTCGGGGGTGGATAAGGCGATGCAAAGCGGGCTGGACGCCGCCGACACCATACACAGCGCATTAAAAAATGGAGACACCACCGCCACTGGCTTATCGGGATATCAGGAAAAGCTGATGAGCGGATGGGTGGGCAAGGAGCTTAAAAGCTCCAGATATTTCCGTAAAGCGTTCAGGGACTATCCGGAGCTGTTGAACACCGCCATTCCAAAGATAATGAAATACGTCGATTCTGGTAAGGGGTTGATCGCCTCTGGTATCGCCCTTGGGTTGACCGATCTGAAAGGATCGATAAATCTTTTGGGGGCGCAGAAGATGATGGACAACCCAGCGGAAGCCGGCCCCATGACCTATGAAAAAGATTATAAAGCCATCAAGGCGGACTATAGCGCCAAGGTCGAAACCCCGAAAGAATTCGACAGCGAGACGATATACTCCACCGATGACGTTGTCTACTATGCTCACACGCATTATGAGGAAGGTAACAACCACATAGAGGAATTCAGCGCCGATACATGCAAAAAATGTATCGCCGAATATGAGGCCGAAGGGAAAGAGACCCCATGCGTGGGGGACTGCACCGCCTCGGTTCACCAGACGTTAAATAAAGAGGGGGTGAAAGTTCACGCCATGGCCCTGGAGAACTGCGTCCAGTGCAGAACCTGCGAGATCGTCTGCCCATATGAAAACCTGAGGGTGAACGCCGCACTGCACGGCTACGGGCCAGACTTCTCCGGAATGTAAATCGGCTTCTGTCGGCCGCGTCACCGGCCGCACTCCCCTGCCACAGCATGCGTTTTACACGGCGCCCTCCCCCAAAATATGGAACGATAGCGCAAGAAAGCCCGGTTTTCCCGAAGAATTCGCCAGGGCCTTACAGACTGCTGGTTTAATTGACACATATATATTAGTATCGGTGGAATCACCGGGTGGAGAGATGTAAATATAGCTATCATGTTTATTCACAGAATATCGTTTATCACTGCGGCGCTTTTGGCGCTAGCCCTGGGAGTGGCCTGGTCTAAAACGGTTATCCTCCCTTTAACCATCGAGTATTCCTCCCTTAAATCTATCATCGAAGAAAAAATCTACACAGCCCACGGAAATAAAAAAGTTGTGCTTAACGAGGGGGACGGATGCAGAACCATCGTGATATCGAACCCTGACGTGGGATATGAAAAGGGATTTGTCCGGTTAGACACTAAAGTGGAGATATTTTACGGAGCCACCATCGCAAACAGGTGCATCGCCCCGGTGCGGTGGGAGGGATATTACGAAATCGCCCAGGAAGTCAAGGCGACTAAAACAGGCTGGACCCTCAAATTCAATCCTGTTAAATCCAGAATATATGACATCAACCATAACAAGACCACAATCCCCAACGCTTTATACAGCCTTGTCCGAAAATATGTCCATTCGTATGTAAGTGAATTTACGCTGAACCTGGGGCCACCTGTGAATGATGTCAAAAAAGTTATCAGCTCTTTTTTTCCTGAAAATCTGAAACAGCGGGGGAAGCGGCTGGTGGACAGTTTCAGGCCGGGTGAAATTTATATCGAGCCCGAGGCTCTCAACATCCAGATTCTGGCCGAGGTGGACGACACTTATGACAAGGTGAGGGAGATTCCGCCGTTGACCGAAAAACAAAAGAAACTTTTTTCCAAAACATGGGAAGCATGGGACTCTCTCCTTGTTTTACTGATCAGCGCCCTTTCGGAAGATATTTTATCGGCGGCGGAACGGCAGACACTCCTGGATGTTCTGCTGGAAAGCCGCTATGCCTTTATCGAGGGGACGGAAAACAACACGATCGAGCGGGATTTCGTTCGGGAGCAATTTGTGGTGGTGTGGAAAGAAATTGCGCCGATATTCAAGAAACATCTTAAAAGCGGCAAGCTGAGCGCCGATCTTAAATATCTTGCCTTCTTCACCGCGTCGGACGCGCTTGCCGTGCTCGACAGGATAGGCCCGATGCTGGGGATCGAGGTGAGCCGGGCAGGGCTGTTGCAGTTATCGAAACTTATCGATCGGGACTCTCTCCATCCTCTATTATATTCCATCGGAGAGAATGTGGAGCTGAAAAAGACTTTGGGGCTGGAAAAGGATGAAGCGGCGCCGGCGGAAACAGGTGATGACATGGAAATGGAAACCATAGAGCCGCTCTCCTGGATGTTCTCCCCTTTCGCTGTCACCTCCGCCTGGGCAAAATCGAAAAAAACCAGAAAATCGAAAAGATCAAGAAAAGCAAAAAGGTTAAAAAGACCAAAAATCACTATGGCAAAGATACGGCAATGGGTGGTGACCAGAAAAAACTTTAACAGCTATCTAAGACGAATGATCGCCGAACTTCGGATTGCACAGAACAGGACGCTGGCCAGAGGAAGGTTAAAAGAAAAATATCATCCGCTTTACAGGAAAATCATTTTGCCGACAGCATGGCAGGAGAGCTGTTTCAGGCAGTTCAAGGTGAGAAGAGGGAAAATAAAATATATCAGATCGTACAACAGGACCTCGGTGGGCGTGATGCAGATTCACGAGAGGGTGTGGCGGGGAATGTATGACATTTTTTATTTAAGGTGGGACGTTCAATATAACATCAAAGCTGGAACCGAAATACTTGAACTGTATTTGAGAAGATACGCGCTAAAAAGAATCAAGCCGGATAACCCTTTGAGCGACGAGGTGATAGCGAGGACGGTCTATGCTATGTATAATGGCGGGCCGAAGCAATTTTATCGGTTTTTAAAACGCCATAGAACCGGAAAATATTACAAGAGCGACAAGTTGTTCTGGCAAAAATACAAGCTTGTGGAGAACGGTTCGTGGAACAGGGTCCAGGCTTGTATTTTCTAGTTTGCGTCACTATTGTATGGTTGTGACGAATTTCATCTCTTCGTTTGTAAGTTCCTCGTCTGACTGAAGCTGTTTTTCCATAATCTTGACCGTCGCCTCAGACGGATCGTTAGCCGCTTTTTCCCTGGCCATGATCCTGCTTCGCAACTGTTGCTCGTCAACCTTGAAGTCGAGAATACTAAAGGGGACATTCACGCGCTTTGAAAGATCGTAAAACATTTTTCGATCATTACGTTTCAGAAACGATGCGTCGATCACAACGCTGTATCCAGCTTTGATAATTGTTATGGCAAGGCTGGCCAGACGGCGATATGTTTTTTCGTTAGCCGCTTTTGAATAGATATTTTCCCCCGGTTGCGAATTGCTTTTATCGAGTGGATTCAGGCCAAAGAGCCGTTTACGCTCGACGTCCGATCGTATGCGCACCGCCCCCACCCTTTCCACGATTGATTGTGTATATGTGGTTTTGCCAGAGCCTGATACACCGTGGGTAATTATGAGGGTTGGCTTGGGGTCATGCATATATCTCCTGGCCAGAGCCAGATAGCCCCTGTATTCGATCCAGATTCTTTTTTTCGCCTGTGCCCTCATTTTCGGCTCGTTCATTTTTATCACGGCCACTTTCACCCGCACCATAGCGCGATACGAAAGATAAAATCGCAAAACCGACAGGCTGGAATAGTCACCCGTGGCTTCAAGGTAATTGTTTAAAAATCTTCGCGCAAGATCAAAGCGTTTATGGTCCTGCAAATCCATCACCAGAAAGCCCGCGTCGTTAATCACATCTATCCAGTGGAAATATTCGTTAAATTCTATGCAATCGAAAATTGTCACCTCGCCGCCGATAAGGGCCATGTTGCCAAGATAGATATCGCCATGACACTCCCGGATAAATCCTTCTTTTTTGCGTTTGATAAAACTGCCGATGCGCGCCTTATGCTCTCTGGCGCTCCATTTTTCTATCTCCTCTATCAGCTCAAGGTCCTCACTCTGTTTCACCAGTTCCTTTAACAGTGAAAAATTTCCCAGGGCCGCGTTCAAAATCGTTTCAGGCGTTCCAAACGGGGACTTGGCGGGGGCCGCCCTGACGCTTTGGTGAAACCGGCTGATATACAGGGCGATTTCGTCTATCATCCCGGATGTCACCAGCCCTTTGATCATCATCCTGTTAAGCTGGGCCTCCTGCGGAAATTCTTTCATTTTCACCGCATATTCAATCGCCTTCCCTTCGCCGCCGATTTTCGGGTTCTCAATTGACCCTGTCACAGGCGTCACTTCAAGATAGAGGTCCGGGGCCAGGCGGGAGTTCAGGCGCAATTCCTCTTCGCAGAAGCGCCGGCGTTTTTCGAGTGTTGAGAAATCGAGAAAACCAAAATTTACAGGCTTTTTTATTTTATATGCATACCGTCCTGTCAGCAGAACCCACGAAATGTGCGTCTCCAGAACCTCTATTCGCTCGACCGGATGATTGTAACAATCGTGGTTTTTAAGTGATTCGACAATCGCCGCGCCGTAATCTTCATCCACCATATTCACTATCCCAACATTTCGCCTGTTTTCACATCGAAAGCAATTATTTAATAGTCCCCCTGAGGTGATTTTACAGCGATTCACACTCTGCGCGCAATATGAAGCTGGCATATGAGACACCTAAAGCAGTATAATTTCCAGTATCGCGGCAATAAACTTAGGAGCTTTCCATGAAACGTCGAGATTTTCTTATAACCACCGGCGCGGGGGCGATGGCTGGCCTTGGCGCCATAGGAGGCTCGCCAGAAGCCTCGGCCGATCCTCCCAAAATTCAAAAATACGGAACCCTCGGCAGAACCGGCCTTAAAATCAGCGATATATCCTTCGGATGCGGGGCATCCCCCTCCCCTTCGTTACTTGCGCGAGCGGTCGATATGGGGATCAACTATTTCGACACCGCCCCCGATTACAGCGGATCGGAATTTAACATTGGCCGATTCATAAAACAGCGTGGCAAACGAGACGACCTCATCCTGGCCACCAAGTTTTGCCAGCAGGGGAGCTATCCCGGCCATCTGGATAAATCTGCCGATAAAGCCGACTACATAAAAATGGTGGACAAGAGTCTTGAACGGCTGAACACAGATTATATCGACGTCATTTTCGTCCACGCAATGGGCGAAGAGGGGGCGGAGTATGAGGACCGCCTGTTCGACGAAGATATGCTCAGCGCATTTGAACAACTGAAAAAAGACGGGAAGGCGAGGTTTCTGGCTGTCTCTTCCCACGGGCCGGTGCGAATGGAGGAGCTGATGATGAAGGCGGTGAAGAGTGGCCATTACGACATTATCATGCCTGCCCACAATTTCATGAAATTCCCGAATGTCCCGGCTGTCGTGGCCGAAGCGGGCAAAAGGAATATAGGCGTGATAGCCATGAAGACAATGGCCGGCGCAAAGGATATCGACCTGGAACCAGCCAAAGGAGAACCCTTCGCCCACGCGGCCTTCGGGTTTGTGTTGCGTTCGCCCCATGTG
>UOGE01000054.1_pt1 | contig 13495 bp, 11 predicted proteins | sample 1989811 | NCBI WGS metagenome assembly UOGE01 (sample SAMEA4712198, study PRJEB27164) | hydrothermal vent metagenome | biome: marine basaltic hydrothermal vent biome; feature: marine hydrothermal vent; material: mineral | place: Pacific Ocean | collected 2011-06-14/2011-07-23 | depth 1691 m | reverse complement strand
AGATGCGCCGATGGTGATAGACGCCGACGGGCTCAACCTTCTGGGACTCGACCGCCAGCCTCTGATTAACCGGAAATCGACAACCATAATCACCCCCCACCCGGGCGAAATGGCGCGTCTGACCGGCTCGACCGCCGCCGGTGTTCAATCGGACAGGGTTAAAGCGGCAAGCGAATATGCCAGGGAAACCGGCGCGGTGGTGGCCCTTAAGGGGGCGGCGACAATTATCGCGGCCCCGGATGGAGAAAGTTACCTGATACCGACCGGCAATCATGGCCTGGCCAGCGGCGGCGCCGGGGACGTGCTGGCGGGGATGATCGGCGGACTCCTGGCCCAGGGGGCGCATCCGGTTAACGCCGCCATATGCGGGGCATACCTTCATGGAAAAGCGGCTGATGAATATGCGCGGCATTTTGATCCGCGTTCGCTTATCGCCAGTGATTTGCTGGATGTTTTGCCAGAGACGCTTGCCCTGTTTTAATAATTTCGCAACATACCGCCAGCCACCCTCAATCTCTCCATTTCTCAAAAGAAAAACCGGCGGGTTAAACGCCCCTCAAATATGGAATAACCGCCACTATAGAACGTCTTAACAGTTAACCGGATAAATACTCATATTAAGGAACGAAACCGATGAGAGCTTTACCACTGCTGGTCGCCACGTTAACCGCAATATTTTTCACCATTGGCTATGCCGCTCCCGCCGCCCAGAAAGCCCCCGAATGGGATGTTACGGAATGGATAAACGGCAAAGGTGTTTCACTTAAAGATCTGAAAGGGCAGGTGGTGATTGTCGAATTTTTCCAGCTATGGTGCCCCGGGTGCAACAAATTTTCTATCCCTCTCATGAAAAAATGGGGCGAAACAGTTTTTCATAAAGAAATCGAATCGGGCAGATTAAAGCTACTTAGCATACATACAGTCTTTGAAGGGCATAACTATCAAACGCCGGAGCGTTTACGCTCTTTCGTGAAGGAAAAAGGGATACATCACCTCGTCGGGATTGACAGGCATGTAAACGGGAGCCGCCTCCCCGAAACGATGAAAAAATATCAGACCCGTGGCACGCCGGAGATGGCTTTTATAGATAAAAAAGGGAACCTGCGGTTCCAGATGTTTGGCGGGTTCGATTCCGACGCCGCCACGAAGTTTTTACGCGAGCTTCTGGAAGAACCGGCTGTTTAGGGCATTTTGGTTATCCTTTCTGGGGTGTGTAAGCGCCCCTGTTATCGCCACTGCCCTGGCCCCCGGCTTTGCCCGATTCTTCGGTATGAGCCCGATATTTAGACAGGTTCATGATTAGGCCGTAAAAGCTCCACAACATGAAAAATCGTTTTATTTAATCGCCGGATCATCCCCTCACAGCAAAGTCCCCGATATTCCCTATTATTTACGCTATAATTTTTCTGTACAGCCAAAGCTCCAATTTTAAGGGTATATACCAATATGGAAATCTTGCGAAAAATATTTCTATCCGTTATCTCTATATTAATCGTGGCGGTGGCCGGCCTGGGGATAGGCTCCGGGGCGGACCCGGAAGTTTTCGACAGCCTCTCGCCAATTAAATCGCCGGGGATGGCGACAACCTCCGCCGTGGGGGCGCTCCCCGGGCTGTTATCGGTCGGGGCGAAATGGCCGGAGTGGGCAACCCAACGGGACAAGGAAAACCTCAGGCGGTCGGTCAGGGCGATGAACACCGGCGATTCCAAAAAATTTGTCAGCACTTTAATGGTCCTCCAGGGGGAATTGGAAGAGCGCAACCATGAAGCCCTGGAGCTTAAAAGAGTGATGATAGGCGAACTTGCGGGGGTTGTCCTGGCGACGACACTGATCCCCCTTGTCTTCGCAATTTTTTTCACGTTCGCGATTCTCCTCTTTTCCGCCATATTGAGCCGGACATGGATCAACCCGATTGACTGGGCGGAGCGTGGAGGGCGGCTGATCTTCGGTGTGGCGGGTGTGTGGCTTTTCCGTCTTTTCCTGGGCATAATACTTCTGGCGATTATGACATTCGCCGGGTTATGGATGCGGCCCTACCAGGGTTTGCTGTTTGGCTATACGGAGCTTCTGGCGTGGCTGAACCTGTTTTTACTTGCAATGTGGCTGATGGTGATTATGGGATTGGGGAGCCAGCCCAGGCCCGAAAAAAAGATATGCCCGCGCTGTAACGGAGCCGGCAAAATAATGGTGGTCCGGGGGAGGGATGGACCTGTGATTACCAAGAGGGAAGAGGGCCAGAGAAAGGATTTTGTTTCTTGACACTATTCTCGCTTACGGTGGTATATTAAAGGTCGCTACGGTTTAAACTGATTCTGAAAAATCCCCTCGCTTTTGAGTAGAGGGTTTACATACGCTTCGTAGTATTTATATGCATTATCAGGAGTAATATTATGCGTATTTCACCCCGGGAAGCCGTGTGGCTTGGCCTGGATATCGGCTCTGTTTCTGTGAAGGGGTCGGCGATCGATTCTGGCAACAATGTGTTGGCCACGTTTTACACAAGGTCGCACGGCCAGCCGATTGAAGCCACGATAAAGACACTTAAGTCTCTCCTGGAAAATTTTAATATAGACCAGATAAAAAACCTGGGTGTCACCGGCACCGCGGGGGAGCTTATCGCTTCTCTCACGGGGGGCGAATTCACCAACGAGATCGTTGCTCAGTCTCAAGCGGTCTCCACCTTGTATCCGCACATTCGCACGTTGGTGGAGATGGGTGGTGAAGATTCCAAAATGCTTATGTTCAAAGAGGAAAAGGGCGAAACTGTCCTTGAGGATTTCTCCATGAACAATCTTTGCGCCGCCGGGACCGGTAGCTTTCTCGACCAGCAGGCAAGCAGGATGGGGTTTGAAATCGAGGATCAGTTTGGCGCTATGGCCCTCAAGTCCAAAAAGCCGCCTCGTATCGCCGGTCGGTGTTCCGTCTTCGCCAAGTCGGATATGATACATCTGCAACAGATCGGCGCCCCCGATTATGAAATAATCGCGGGGCTTTGCGCCGCTGTGGCCCGTTCGTTTGTTTCCAATGTGGGGCGGGGAAAAGAGTTCCACAGGCCGGTCGCCTTCTTTGGGGGTGTGGCGGCCAATGCGGGCGTGGCTCGCGCTTTGGCTGTGGAGCTTGGTATGGAACCTGACAAGCTGTTTATACCAAAAAACCATGCTGTCACCGGGGCTATCGGCGCCGCCCTGGCGTCGAAAAAGAGCGGCGGAGAGTTTATATTTAAAGGAGTGGAAAACCTCTCCAGCTATCATGCGGTGCGCGACTCGGCTCGCGGTTCGATGACGCCGCTGGTTCTTCAGGGAAAAACCAACGACAAATTTTATAACACCCAGATACGAAATCTGAATGGAGATATCGATATAGGGGCATATATCGGGATAGATATCGGAAGCCTGAGCACCAATGTTGTGGCGATAGATAAAAACCGCAACGTGCTGGCCAGGCGATATATAAGAACACAATCGCGCCCTATCGAGGCTGTCACTCGCGGCTTGCTGGAGATTGGCAAAGAGATCGGCGACAAGGTGAAAGTTATGGGAGTCGGGACCACAGGGTCCGGGCGATATATGATCGGCGATTTTGTAGGAGCCGATATCGTGCGAAACGAAATCACCGCGCAGGCCACGGCGGCGGTTCATTTCATCCCGGATGCAGACACAATATTCGAGATTGGCGGCCAGGACAGCAAATATATTTCGATTGAGGGAGGGGCCGTTGTCGATTTCGAAATGAACAAGGTTTGCGCCGCCGGCACAGGATCCTTTATCGAAGAACAGGCCGAGAAGATAGACCTTAATATCGAAAAGGAATTTGCCGAGACCGCATTCGATTCCGTTAAACCGGGAAAATTTGGCGACAGGTGCACAGTGTTCATAGAATCGGACCTGGTGTCGAGCCAGCAAAAAGGAATGAGCAAGCAAGACCTTGCCGCGGGACTGGCCTATTCCATTGTATCGAACTATTTATTGCGTGTTGTGGGGGACAGGCGAATCGGAAAAAAAGTGTTGTTCCAGGGAGGTGTGGCGTGGAACAAGGCGGTTGTGGCCGCTTTCGAGAGCATTACCGGCAAAAAAATTATCGTACCGCCCCATCATGACGTGACAGGCGCCATTGGGGCCGCAATTATCGCGAGCAAACATCATGAAAAAATGGGGCTTGAAACAGGCTCCTCCTTTATCGGGTTCGATTTGAGAAATCGGAAATACAGGGTCACGAGCTTTGAATGCAAGGCTTGCGACAATGTTTGCTCGGTGTCGCGCGTAAAATTCGAGACTGTCACCCGCTACTACGGCGCAAGATGCGAGATTTTCGATAAAAAGGATAAAAAGAAAAAGAAAAAGGAAAAAAACAGACTGCCAGACCTGTATGCCATGCGTGAACACCTGCTGTTTGGCGACTATGTGAATAAAAAGAAAGCAGAGACAAATGGCAAACCACTGATTGGCATACCGCGCGCCCTCTATTTTTATGAGCATTTTCCCTTCTGGCAAACCTTTTTCTCATCAATCGATCTCCCGATCATACTGTCGGGCAAAACCAACCCAAAGCTTATCCATGATTCCGTTGAACAGGTGAAAGCCGAAATGTGCTTCCCCATAAAGGTGATGCACGGGCACGTTATCGATTTGATTGAAAAAGGCGCCGACTATGTTTTTCTGCCGGCGATGATCACCGTCAACGATAAAAAGAGCAAATTTTCCACCAGCCATACATGCCCCCTTGTGCAGTCAACACCATCCATTATTAAATCGGCCATAGACCTGGCCCACGCAAAGGTGAAGCTACTGGAGCCGACCATGCATTTCCAGCGCGGGGACAGCTATGTGGCGAAAGAGCTCAAGCTCTTTTCCACGAAGTTTGGCGTGCCGCAATCAAAGATAAAACAGGCGATCAAAAAAGCTCGCAAAGCGCAGAATCAATTCTATTTATCGATCAAGGAGCTTGGCGCCAAAACCTTGAAGGATGTGCAGGCGCGCGGGGAAAACCCGGTGGTGATAATAAGCCGCCCCTATAACGGATGCGATAGCGGCATAAACATGGACCTGCCCAAAAAACTTCTTGATATGGGGAAGGTTCCGTTTCCGATCGATTTTCTCGACCTTTCAGAAGAGAGGATACACAAGACAAACCCCGATATGTATTGGCGCTCAGGCCAGCGTATGATGGCGGCGGCGCAGACGATACGAAACGACGCCAATCTCGACGCCATATTTATATCCAATTTCAAATGCGGGCCCGACTCGTTCATCGATTATCATGTGAAAGAACATCTCGGTGGCAAGCCTTGCCTCAACCTGGAAATAGACGAGCATTCCGCCGATGCCGGAATCATCACGCGGTGCGAAGCGTTCTTCGACAGCCTCGATAACGTGGACACTATCAAATTTGCCGAGGGTTACGGCCATCACGAGAAGCCTCACACCGAGGAGATGGAGTGTGGCGCGCCGCCCGTTGGCTCTAGCAATGGCAACGGGTACAAAAAGACAATTTATATTCCCTATATGTGCGACCATGTCTACACCCTGTCGGCCGCGTTGAGGGCATCCGGAACACCTTCAGACGTATTACCTGTATCGGATCAGGAATCGATGGACCTTGGACTTAAGCATTCCTCCGGCAAGGAGTGTATCCCCTACACAATCACAACCGGGGATATCGTAAAAAAAGTGATGGAACCTGGATTCGACAGGGAAAAATCGGCTTTCCTGATGCCGACCACGGCTGGCCCTTGCAGGTTCGGGCAGTATCAAAGCGTTCAGCGAATGGTTCTCGACGAGCTGGGCATGCCCGATGTTCCGCTACTTTCGCCCGACGCTGACATAGGCTATGGAGAGCTGGGGGATCTTGGGCCACGATTGAAACGGGCCGCATGGCGGGGGATTGTCACCGTGGATATCCTCACAAAGCTTCTTCATAAAAAACGGCCATACGAAGTTAATCCGGGGGAGACCGAGCGGGTTTACAAAGAATGTCTGGATGGGGCCATATCTATCGTGGAAAACGATAGCGCCGGCCTTTTCGACTATATGCCGGTGGTGCGTGACAGGTTTAGAGCCATTAGCGTGAAAAAGGAAAACCGGCCGGTGATCGGCGTTGTGGGGGAGATTTATCTGCGAAGCCATGCGTTTAGCAATCGGGATATTGTGCGGCGTATAGAGGCGCTTGGTGGTGAAGTCTGGGTGTCGCCCATTGGTGAATGGATGCTCTATTGCACCGAACAGTTCAAGGAGAATGCAAGAATTGACAAAAAATACCTTGACCTCTTTAAAGGTTATATGCAGGATAGAATCCAGAAAAAAGACGAGCACAAACTGTATGAGCCGTTCCACGATACGCTGGTTAACGGCGTTGACGCCTCTACGATCGATATTTTGAAAAATGCGGCGCCATATGTGCCCCGCGCTTTCGAAGGAGAGGCGATATTGAGTATCGGCAAGGCGATCGATTTTGCGGAGAGCGGGCTAGCCGGGGTGGCGCATATATTGCCGTTCTCGTGTATGCCTGGAACTGTGGTCACGGCGATATCAAAGAAAATTCGTGAAGATTATGATAACATCCCATGGCTGAATCTGGATTATGACTCTGTGGAGGAGACCGGGTCTCAAACCAGGCTTGAAGCCTTTATGTATCAGGCCAAACAGTTTAGGGAACAAACCACCGAGAGTGTGGTATAGATATAAAGAAACCAATGGTGTCGTTAGTCACCGGGTTAGTTGTTAATTTTATTTTAATTTGGGAGAGATAGAGATGGCGTTACTGATCAATGACGAATGTGTTAACTGTGGAGTGTGCGAGCCGGAATGCCCCAACGAAGCTATCACCGAAGGGGAAGATATATATATAATCGCGCCGGAGAAATGCACAGAGTGCGTTGGACACTTCGACGAACCGCAGTGTGTGGATGTATGCCCGGTTGATTGTATTGTGACAGATCCTGATAACACGGAATCGCAGGAAGAGCTGAAAGCCAAATTCGATAAACTCACCAGTTAATCGGCTTAATACCGTTTTTGCTGTTTGAAACCCTTTCTTGGGGCCTCTGAAGCGCCCCTGCTTAGAAACCGGAAGGGGATTTATATGGCCCTGAAGGCCATTATTGGGGTCTTGAGGCTATTGATAGGGGCGAAAAAGCGCTTTCAGCCGGTTGGCCGGGTTATAATAAAAGTGTAAAGTTTGTGGCTTCGTTTTCCGAAACGGTGATAAGGAGCGCAGGTTATTGGCGATGGACATAACTATTATTGAAAATATTTTTCGTCTCATTATTATGATGGAGTTCGCCCTGATTGCGCTGGCCGGGGTGGCCGCTTTATTCCATGTAATCATGATCGACGCCGAATTGCGAACGATGGCCGTGGAACAACAGGCTATGCTCGATGGTATGAGCGACGCCGCTGAAGCGAAAATAGTTGTTAGCCAGCAAAAACGGCAGGCGAGGCTGGATAGCGCCGCCACCGGGCATTGACACCGGTTGATGTTTCACGATAATCAAATTATCTGAATAAACGTGTTATTAGTACGTTATATCTGTGTGATTGTTATTTTTCTGGGTTCCTGCGCTTCTGCGCGGGACCAGAACCTCCAGGCAAAAGTGGCTCTTGTAGACGCTTTAACACCCCAAACTGTTTCCGTAGAGGTTATGTCCAGTGGCGACCAAAGGGCCAAAGGGCTGATGTATCGTGATGGGCTGGAAGAGGGGACAGGGATGTTTTTTGTCTACCCGGAGGAGCAATTGCTCGCCTTTTGGATGAAAAATATGCGGTTTTCAATAGATATCATATTTATCGACAAAAATTTTGTGATAAGGAAAATCTGGCGCTCCGTCCCCCCGTGTGTCGATGAGCCATGTGAAATCTATCAATCGGTGGAGAACGTTCGTTATACGCTGGAAGTCGATGCAGGTTTTTGCGAACAATATGGCGTTATGGAGAAGCAGAGGATACAATATTTCCCATGAGATTTTTGCTTGTAATGATCGTGTCGATATTCCTGTTCACGGCCTGCTCCAAGCCGCACATCGGAATGGAATATGAATATGCTATCACCTCGGCGAAGGCCAAATCGATAATCACGGGGGTCACCACCCGTAAAGAGCTGGACGAAATGTTCGGCCCACCGGAGGCGAAGATGAGATCTGAAAAAAAAATCATCTACTTTTACAAAGATTACAATCTCAACGCTGTCTGGGTTACATTTGATAACAACGAAGTTGTCACTGATATTGACTGGTTCGACTGATCTGTCACATATCAGACAAAGCCCTTTCGTCACCAGGGAGTGTGTTTTTTCCCCTGGCGCCGCCTCTTTGGTTCGGGGAGGTGGATGGCCTGATATCGACATTGTTTAAACGCCAAATAATGCCCAGTTAGTTTTATTTTCTCTTTGGTTTCCTATATAATTAACACTTTTTACAGAATCAAATCGGAGTGTTTTGGGTAAGTGATAGAAGTTGAAAACCTGACAAAGCGGTATGGCGGATTCACCGCTGTGGACGATATTTCCTTTAAGATAGAAAAGGGGGAAATCTGCGGTTTTCTGGGCCCAAACGGCGCCGGGAAGACCTCTACCATGCGTATTATCACAGGTTTTATGCCCCCCACACTCGGTAAAGCTAAAGTCGCCGGGTTTCAGGTGACAGACAGCCCGTATGAGGTGAAAAAGAGGGTTGGATATCTGCCGGAATCAACGCCGCTCTACACCGATATGCGCGTCGCGGAATATCTCAATTTCGTCGCAAAAATAAAGGGATTACGGGGACAATCGAAGATAAAAGCTGTCGCCCAGGTGATGGAGGACACCGCGCTGACCGATAGGCAGCGTTCCCTCATCGGCTCCCTGTCCAAAGGATATCGCCAGAGGGTCGGCCTCAGCCAGGCGTTACTTAACGACCCGGAGGTGCTGGTCCTTGATGAACCATCTATCGGGCTCGACCCGATGCAGATAACGGAAATCCGCGGGTTGATCAAAAACCTCAGCGGTATGAGGACTGTCATCCTCTCCACCCACATTTTACCCGAAGCGCAGATGATCTGTTCCCGCGTGATAATCATAAACAAAGGGAAAATTCTTGCGGCGGACACACCAGAAAACCTCTCCAGGCGGTTGGAGCGGGGAGGGCGCATCACCGCCCGGATAGAGGCTCCGGAAGGCGAGGCGCTGGCCGCGATAAAAAATATTCCGGGCGTTCAGGATGTCGCTGTGGCCCATGACGAGGGAGACCTGGCTGGCGCCCCCAAATATTATATCGACCCCGCAGTTGGGGAGAACCCGCGCAAAAAGCTGTTGAAGCTTCTTGTCGAAAAAGACTGGGATTTAACCGAGCTAACTGAAACCTCTTTTACGCTGGAGGAAATTTATCTGAAAGTGGTGGCCGAAGATGTGCAAAAAAGGGAGGAGAGCCAATAATGCGAACCTTGCTTACCGTTATGATGCGCGAGCTCAGGTCCTATTTCTATTCGCCGATAGCATATTCGGTGATATTCATTTTCACCCTTGTGGCCGGGTTTTTCTTCTATTCCGGCATGGCGATGTATGGGGTGACCAGCTTCGAGATGACCCGCATGGCGCAGATGATGCCAACCCAGGAGTTATCGTTATCCGATTTTGTGATACGCCCCACTTTTGGCAATATCAGCGTGGTGATGCTTTTGATGATGCCTCTTCTCACGATGCGTCTCTTTTCCGAAGAAAAGAAGTCCGGCTCGATAGAGCTATTGTTCACCTGGCCTATCAGGGATATAGAGCTGGTGTTGGGCAAATATTTCGCGGCGCTGATCGTTCTGGCGATAGCGATAGGGTTGACGACGGTTCATGTGGCCATTGTTGGCGTGTATGCGCCTGTCCCGTGGGGCGAGTTTGCGGCCAGCTATCTGGGCCTCTTTTTGCTGGGCGCTTCGTTTATATCGCTTGGGCTGTTTGTTTCCACATTAACGGAAAACCAGATCATTTCAGCTATTTTGAGCTTTGGCGCGCTTCTGATCTTCTGGCTTGGCGCCTGGACCATGGGGCAAAAGAGAGGGTTATTCCCGGAGGTTATGAAATATATCTCCATTATCGAGCATCAGGACCCGTTTTTTAAAGGAGTGATAGACACTATGCATCTGGTCTATTACTTCTCTTTTATCTTTCTGTTTTTGTTTCTGGCGCTCCGTTCGCTGGAGACGAATAAATGGAGAAGCTGAGATGAAACGAGCGATCAGGCAAGGCTCCTTCATGGCGATCTTTATTCTCTTCGTGGTGGGAGTTGTGGTTATTATCAACCTTCTTTCAATTAACCACCACAAAAAGTTCGACCTCACCTCCAGGGCGATATACTCCCTTTCCGGCCAGACAAAAAAGCTTTTAAGCTCGCTTAAGGAAAATATCACCGCATATGCTTTTGTCCGATCCGACAGGCGCCTCAGGGCTCAGGACATTCTGGAGCAGTACAGCTATCTGTCGGACAAATTCAGGTTTCAGGTGGTCGACCCGGATAAACAACCGGCGCTGGCCAAAAAATATAAAATCACAGATTACGACATATACATACTCGAGACCGAATCGGGAAGGCGCACGTCGATTAAAAACCTGAAGGAAAACGATATCACCAACGCCATTTTAAAAGCGACGACCACCGACGAAAAAATTGTTTATATCATGGAGGGGCATAAGGAGCGCTCCATCAAAGGGGACAAACCACGACATTGGACCAGGGCTGTGGCCGCGCTGGAAGAGGCGGCCTACAAGGTGAAGCCGCTTAACTGGTTCACCACCGGTAAAACACCCGAAGACGCCGACCTGGTGATTATCGCGGGCCCCAAAAAGGATTTTCAGCCTGTGGAGCTCGACCTGCTACGCGAACTGGCCGATATGGGAACATCGATTTTTATAACAATCGATCCCGACTATTTGCCAAACCTGACCGGTTATCTGCGCGAGTTCGGGTTTAAATTTAATGAAGATATCATCGTGGACCCTGTGAGCCAGCAACTGGGCTTTGAATGGCTCCTGGCCACGGCGGCGACCTATGGTAAGCACCCGATAGTGGCCGAACTTAAAGCGGCCACATTTTTCTGGGTGGCGCGCTCAATTGAATTTGTTTTTGATAATAAAAGAAAAACAAACCTTTCCCCCGTAGGCTCCACCGCCCCGCAAAGCTGGAGCGAGCTTGAGCTGAAATCGATAGAAAAAGGTGAACCTAAATTTTCCAAAGAAAAAGACCTGAAAGGGCCAAGAATGGTGATGGTGGCGGGCGAATATCCGTTCGGCCCAAAAAAGGAAGAGCTGAAAATTGGAGAGACCCAAAAGAAGGGAAGGATCGTGGTGGCGGGCGATTCCGATTTCGCCGCAAACTCATATATCGATCTATCCGCCAATAAAGACATTTTTTTAAACGCCGTTGGATGGCTTCTGGCGCAGGAAAACAGCATATCCATCCGCCCGAAAACAAGAGGGTTCAACCCGATAATGTTCACAGGGCTTGAGCTTAATGTGATTTTCTTTGTGGCGGTGACGCTGGTTCCGGTTCTGGTTATCATCTCCGGTGTAATCGTGTGGATCAAGAGGAAACGGGCTTGAAACTTTCCAGGATAGCGTTGACCCTTCTGTTAGCGTTTGGGCTTGGCGCCATATATTACTATTTTGATATCATCAAGGCTGGCGAACGTGATGAGGCCGAGCGGATATCGAGCAAGGCTATCGGCATCGAAGCGGCCAATGTGACCTCCCTTAAAATTGACCGGGCGGGGAAGAGCCTTGCGCTTGAAAAAAGAGGTGATGGCTGGAAAATAGTGGAGCCGATAGCGGTCGACGCTGATAACGAGGCTGTGGAACTTCTCCTTACCACCGCGGAATATATGACTATTGCCGGTGAGGTTGGTGATACCGGGTCGTACTCCAAAGCCGACTATGGCGTTGACGGCTCCACAACATTCACTTTTGGCCTTGAAAATGGCGAAAACAAGAAACTTGTGGTGGGTGATTTAAACCCGGTCGGAACAGATTATTACGCCATAGGGAACGATACTGGAAAAATAATCCTTGTGAACCGGGGGCGCGTGGCGGCCATTTTGAAAAACCTTTTCGAACTTCGCGACAAGGATATTTTTCCAGCCAGGGCGGAAGAGGTTACACAGCTTGTCATGCGGCTGGCCAATCATGTGATAAGCGCAAAGAAAGATAAAAATGGCGATTGGCGGCTGATCGAGCCGATAGACGCTAAAGCCGATAATAAGGCGATAGAGAGAATTGTGAGCAATCTCGCCGCCCTCACCTTTTCCGGTTTTTTAAACGAGGAGGATGTCGATCTTTCCAAATACGGGTTTGATCGCCCATCAGCTGGTTTCAGCATGCTCTATGGCGGCGGGAAAAAACAGACCACCTTGCTTATCGGCGCGTCGACCGGTGGCGGCGGGTTTTACGCAAAGTTTAGCGATAAACCGGTGGTGGCTCGCATTCCGGCCGGGATAATGAAATCGTTTCCAGACAGGATCGATAGTTTGCGTGATCGTCATCTGGTTCATTTCGCCATGGATACGATCGAAAAAGTTGAGATCGAAAACAAAGGGGAGGTTTTGTCTGTTGAAATATCCGAGGCCGAAGGTGACGATGAGAACCAGGATAAAAAATGGCGCATTGTGAAACCTGCTCCTGGCAAAACAGACGCATCGCGGGTGTTTGGACTGCTGATGGATATCGAGCGGGCGAAGGCGGCCAGGTTCGTTGATGAATCACGGCGCAGCCCGGCCTCTTTGGGGCTGGATAAACCAGAGGTCACCATAACCGTCACAACCAAAATCGGTGTAAGCGTTATTAAAATATCGGGCGTGGCAAAGGGGGAAGAGAAGCGATATTTCGCACAGGTTGATGATAACGCCACCATTTATGAAATTGATCAGGAGACCTATCGTAACCTTGCCAAAAGGTATGACGACCTGCGTTATAAGAAAATGTTCCATTTAGACTCCGCCAACGTGGGACGGATATTGATAGAGAGGCTTGGGCAGATATTTGAGGTGACCCGGAGTGACGATAACTATAATCTGTTGCAACCTGAAAAGAGGAAGATTGATGACAATTTGTATAATCGATTTGTCTGGACAATTCTGGGGCTTAAATACGAAAACAAGGCCAAAATGGACGATAAACCGGTGGCGGGATTCGATAGTCCAACGCTGGTGATTTCGGTTTATAATGCTAAAAACGAATTTGTGGATAAAGTAACCATTGGCGGGCGCGTTGATGGAGGCGATCGTTTTTATATGAAAAGCGATAAGGCGGAAATAATTTATTTAGTGGGAGAGCGATTCGTCACCGAAGGCGTGGTGAACGCTCTTGAAAAACTGATTGGAAAATAATGGAAGAAAAAATAAAAATAGAATTTGTGGATAAACGCCGCGTGAAATCGGTTGATGAAGTCTTTGGCGATATTAAAGACGCCGACCTGGAGAGGGAGCCAACCTTTGTGGGTCAACTGCGTCAAAAAGCCGATGAGGACGATAAACGGCTTAAGGAATATATC
>UOGE01000088.1_pt1 | contig 13820 bp, 11 predicted proteins | sample 1989811 | NCBI WGS metagenome assembly UOGE01 (sample SAMEA4712198, study PRJEB27164) | hydrothermal vent metagenome | biome: marine basaltic hydrothermal vent biome; feature: marine hydrothermal vent; material: mineral | place: Pacific Ocean | collected 2011-06-14/2011-07-23 | depth 1691 m | reverse complement strand
CTTAAACTTGCGCACAGAAGACTCCGATCGGCAAACAAAAATAGTGTGCAAATCTTTGTTTTGGATCAGCTTCTTGTGGACGCCCCCTGCGCCACCTCCAAAATAAAATTATCGCATGAAGGTGTCTACAAGAGTGTGGGAAGTCCAGCTTTCGCCATTATAGCCTCATATTTGGCCGGAGACTAATATCCAAGTGATGAGTGGCGCCGCAGACGGTTGTAGAAGAACTCGATCCAATTGAGCCTGTAAATTAAATTGTGTAACTGCTCATATTTTCTTAATCTTTGAGGAGGAGGATAATGAGCATGACAATAGACCGCAAGAATTTACAGGAGATCGCCAAAGAGCTGGCCAAGGGAATCAAATCAGCAAAAGACCTTTCCGATCTGAGCCGTGAGCAAGATTATATCCCTGGCCCTTTTCCCGCTCCTGGTTATGTCCGACATGGTCGGTTTAAGGCCTGAAACATTGGGTATAGGGGCTGGTTTGGCCTTAAAACGCATAAATGCGTTTCGTGCTGTACATTGTCCCCTTTTTCCTGTATCATTCTTGTTCTTAGACTTCGGGTTTGCTGATTTTTTGTTGAGACTCAAGGATTTTTCCTTCCTGATGTTTTCTTCCTGGAATCAAATCGTTAAGCCGCTTTGTGGCGCTTTCCGTTATATCGCTGAAGTCCACTGTTGACAACCAAAACGGATTTGCCACGGGCATCCAATATTGCGGGGATATTCCCCGAAGAGAGAACATGAAAGAACTTACATTTAATGAATTAAATTTGATAGAGCCATTGCGCTCCGCTTTGAACAAAGAAGGCTATAAAATGCCAACGCCGGTACAGGCGAACGCCATACCGGAGCTTATAAAAGGACGAGACCTTTTGGGCACGGCTCAAACCGGCACGGGCAAAACGGCCGCGTTCGCCCTCCCGATTTTGCAACGGCTCGCTGACGCTCCGTCGGGCGCTTCAAGGTTGCCACGGGCGCTTATCCTCACACCCACCCGCGAACTGGCGATCCAGGTGGGCAGAAGCTTCGCCACATATGGCAAATATTTAAAGCTCAGAAACACGGTGGTATATGGCGGGGTTAACCAGGCCCCCCAGGCCAGGGCGTTATCTCGCGGGGTCGATATCCTTGTGGCCACGCCCGGCAGATTGCTCGACCTTATGGAGCAAGGGATTGTCCGGCTCGACAATGTGGAGATTTTCACCCTCGACGAAGCCGACCGGATGCTCGACATGGGGTTCATCCATGACGTAAACAAGATTGGCGAATCGATACCGAAAAAAAGGCAGACCATCTTCTTCTCCGCCACGATGCTCCCCGCTGTGAAACGGCTGGCCGATACGCTGCTTTCTGATCCTGTCACCATAGCCATCAATCCGAAAGCCACCACCGCCGACAAGGTTTTGCAAAAGGTTATGTTTGTGCATAAGGACGATAAAGAGGCGCTATTGCACGAACTGATGAAGGACGAAAGCTTGTACCGCGTGCTTATATTCACACGGACAAAACATCGCGCGGACAAGGTTACAACCAAGCTCAACCGCCAGAAAGTGAAAGCGGAAGCCATCCACGGAAACAAATCCCAGCGGGCGCGGCAGGTGGCGCTTAAAAACTTTAAAACCGGCAAAACAAGGGCGCTGGTGGCCACAGATGTGGCGGCGCGAGGAATCGACGTGGATGGTATCACCCATGTGATCAACTATGAGCTACCCAACGAACCAGAGAGTTATGTCCACCGTATCGGGCGAACCGCCCGGGCCGACGCGGAAGGAACCGCCATCTCGTTTTGCGACATTGAAGAGCGCGGATATCTTGGATCAATCGAGCATGTTATCAAGATCTCTGTTCCTGTCGACGCCGATCATCCATACCACTCCGAAAAAATCGCTTCAAGCTCCAAACGGTCGACATCACACGGGCCGAAAACAGGGCGCCGGCCTTTCAGAAAAAGTGGTGGCAGAGGCGGCTGGACCACCTCCAACAGAACTGCGGATCGCGGATCGCACAGTTATGCCGCCAAACGAAGATCGAGCGGCCAGAGACAGCCATAAGTCATTTATAGTGTCGCCAATGTGTTAATCGACACTTCGTTTCTTTAGAGTTTATTCGAATCCCCGGTTCGCCAATGCGGATCGGGGATTTTTTATGTGACAGGAACCCCCCGCCCGTGGCCCTATTCACCCCTTCTCTTTCCCGGCTTTCATCACCTCGTAAATCACTAATCCCGCAAACATAATGCCCAGAAGCAGACCAATGGTGGCCAGTTGGGAATCTGTCACCGGGCCTGTAAATCGCTCATAAATCTCTGTGAACGGGGGAATGGAGAAAAGGGGGATCGCAACAATGGGGTATAGCCTGTTGCGCATGGAGACGGGAGTCCTCTGGCTGACAAAAAAAAGAACCACGCTGATGATTATAAACGACAGATCCGAAAGGAGGAAAACCGCCGCGCCCACAATCCATCGCATGGCGCCCTCTTCTTTCGCGAAATCGGTATATAGCCCCAGATAAAAAGCCCCGGTTAAAACAAACATAAACGCAAGGCATCCGTTTATTATCGCCAGGGTCGATTTTGCGCTCGATTTGCCCATAAACAATTTTCCTCCTGTTAAACCGGTTATAAAGGGGCGCCCTTACCTGTGGCTCGCTTCGCATATTATCACATGCAAAATTATTTGCGCTACGGGCCCTTATGTGATAGATTAATTGGTTTCGCCTCACTAAAACTTCGAAATGTATTTCGATTAGGAGAAAGCACAATGCTTTATATATTAAGACTTCTGGTTATCGCCACGCTGGTTATCACCCCTGTGGTAATGCTAAACTCTTGTAGCGGCGGAGAAGGCGGCGCGACCAACGCTTCGACCGATGCTCACCCGAGAGACGGTTGGCGCAACCTGGGTCACCTGTAGCTTAAGCCGCCTTTTACGGGCAAACTGGCCAGCCCCCGGCGCTATAACGCAATAAACAAAGCAGACTAAACCCGGTTTTACCGGGCGCTTCAGCGCCAAGGGAGTTTTTGCGCGGCGCCTCGATTCGCCCAAAACAGGTTGGCCTTCTTGCTCGTCGCACAACCCGACGATGCTATCCCGGGATGTAAAACAGGGGTGCATCTTAATATTTATAGGTATTTAAAAGGAATTTAAGGAAATGAAGATTACCAGGGCGGATATAGGCCTTGCTGTGGTTGTGGCTATACTTGTATCCGGTTTTGCGCTTTCTTCCTGAAAACAGGGGCCGCGAGAGGATAGGGAATAAAAACCTGCGGCCCATCCACATTTAGAGCCGAGTCTATTTTTCGTTTTTAATCTGCTCGATAGTCTGTTTCACCATATCCTCGGCCACCTCCAGGGTCATATCCTGGGCCACTTTTTTCAGCATGGCAAGCATTTCCGGTTTCAAATCCATCATCGCCGACTGGATCATGCTGGCCAGAAGCTTTTCCATTTCAGCGCTTTTCAGCTTTTCCTCGACCGCTTCCCTTATGGTTTCGTTTATCGATTCATCGATGGCGCTATCCCTGAGGGCGCCCGCTGTCGTCGCCGCTTTGCTTGTATCCTGCGCCGCTTCGGCTTTCGCATTATCGTCTGCCGGGCTGTCCGGGGGCAGGTTTATCTCTATTTCAATTTCATCTTCCAGCTCCATATCGCCGGCATTCGGGGCATCGTTAATATCCTCTTCGCTTATGGCAGGTCCATCTTTCGTATCTTCGGCTATCGCGCCTTGAACCTCTTCCGAAGAGATATCGGCGCTGATTTTTTCGGAGGGGCCGGTGTTATCCTGCCCGATGGCGCTGGTGACGCTAAACTCGGTCCCGGGAATTTCGCCTAGTTCCTCTCCCAGTTTTTCTATATCCCCAAAATCTGTATCCGGGGTGAGAGCTTCCCCCGAAATCACTTCAACAGCCAGCTCATCTTCCTCATCCGGCGCGACCTCCACCTTGGCTTCCGCGCCAAGGGCCAGCACATGGGAGGAGGCGAGGGCCTCTTCCACCGCCGATTCAATCTCATCGAGCCTGGGATCGAGGGTCGATCCCTCTTTTTCAACCGCTTCTTCGATACCTTCCAGAATACTGTCGATCGAAACGTCTATTTCGTCAAAAGTGTATTCATCGGTCACGGCGGTTGCCGGTTCAGGAATTTCCTCGATTACTTTGCGGACCTTACTCAGCATTTCTTCAGACTTGAAAGGTTTATTAAAATTACCGTCGGCCCCGACGGTTTCCGACCTTTCAAGATCGAATTCTTCAAGTGAGCTTGATAAAAGATACACGGGAATGGAGGATAATGACGGGTCATCCTTGATGAGCTGGCACAGCTCGAACCCGTCAACGTGAGGCATGTTGACATCGGCTATCACTATATCGGGCCTGAACTCTTTTGCTTTTTCAAAAGCCTCCCGCCCGTCGGACGCCAGGGTAACCTCGATATTCTCGTTCTCAAAGGCGAATTCGAACACCTGCTGGATTGTAACGCTATCGTCTGCGAATAATATTCGTGGTTTCGACATTCGGCTCTCTTTCAAAACACAAATGAGTAATATTTAGCTCCAGTATAGCGATAATGCGGGCTTGACGACATGCCCAGCTTGTCTTTAATATAATAACATTATATTGACTCACCGATAAGGAAGATGAACGTGCCCGGTGGCGCGGCTGGACTTCAAATCCAGGTGGGGGCTTAATAAGTCCCCGGAGGGTTCGACCCCCTTCATCTTCCGCCATCCCGCTAATTTTTATCAAACATTCAGACATTAAAGAAGGTTATATTCCTGGTCTCTCCTAACCCCCGGCAAAAAATCATCTGCCTCTTACCTTGGTCAGATAATAGGCGATCCCTATCCCGATAGAACAACAAGCTATAGCGGCAAGCAGTATTACCAAATCTGTCGTTTCCATATATACATAATATATGCCGCCGGGTCAAATTGGAATAAATACATAAGGGAGCCTTTAGAAATGGCTTTCGTTGCGAAAGGTGGTGAAATGGTTTCAGGCAAGGCGATGGGGCAAAATTGCCGCAAGCGTATGAAAATATACGCTTAAGGAAAATTTTGGGTCATCAGCGCGGCATGTGCCCATTTCGATCCCTTGTAGTGGAAATTGAATTTTTAGAGGTTCCCATAAATTATTTCAAAATTACGATGGTCACGCCGCCACCCCCTTCGTTTTGGGGGGCCGGATCAAAACCGGCCGCATAGGGTGAATTTTCCAGATATTCGCAAATGGCCGCCTTCAAGGCCCCGGTCCCCTTGCCATGTATCACGCGGAGCCTCTCAATGTCGGTTTTCACCAGGCTATCGAGCCTTTTTTCCAATAGTTCCAGCGCCGCTTCCACCCGCATCCCTCGCAGATGTATCTCGCCGGACACAGAATCTTTCGAGGTCACCCCGCCCCCTTCTATAGACACCTTGCCCTGCCCTTTTTTAGCTCCCTTTTTCATGCCGACCACCTCATCGACGGTGACAGATAGCCGCAAGGTTCCCATGGTAACCTCCACCTTGCCCTGGTTAGGGTCGGTCGATAAAATCCCTCGCCGCTCCAGTTGAGTGACATACACCTCGTCCCCCCTGGCAAGCTCCGCTTTCCCTATTTTTTCTTCCGGGGCAGAGGCTTTTTTGGCTTCCTCCGCCATCGTCTGAAGCTTTTCCAGCGCTTCTCTGGCCTTGCTCCGCTCTCCTTTCGACTGGCGGACTTTATCCACAAGGTCTACGATAGATCTTTTGGCCGATGCGATATCGGAGGAGAGCTTCTGCTTTGCCTTTTTGGCGAACGCCACTTTTTGTTCCTCCAACTCATCACGAATAGCTCTTGCTTCAATCTTCAGTCTTGCCGCTTCATCCATTGAGCTTTGCGTCTTGCGCTGGTTATCGATCAGCTTTTGCTTTTGTTCTCTTAATTCTTCCAGCGCTTCTTCTATCCTTTCATCCCCCCCGACGAGCCTGGCGCGGGCCGAGGCGACGATCTTTTTGTTTAATCCCAGCTTCTCCGCCACCTCTATGGCGGAGCTTTGCCCCGGCGCTCCATCGACCATCCGGTATGTAGGTTTCGCCTCACGGCTGTCGAACGCCATCGATACGTTGTGAAAATCACCTTCGGTCTGGGCCAGGGTCTTAAGCTCTGTGAAATGGGTGGTGACAATAACCTGGGCCCCTTTAGAGATCAAATAATCGAGGGTGGAAACGGCAAGGGAGGCGCCTTCGTTCGGGTCTGTGCTGACCATCAGCTCGTCGAGCAACACAAGCGACCCCTCACCCGCGTTCTCTATCACCTCTTTTATCGCCACGAGGTGGGCGGAAAAGGTGGAGAGATCTTCTTCTATCGATTGTCTGTCCCCGATATCGGCATATATATTATCGTAGAACTGTATTCTGGAACCGGCCTGGGCCGTGATAAAAAGCCCCATCCGCGCCATAAGGGAAATAAGGCCGATAGTTTTCAGCGCCACGGTTTTCCCGCCGGTGTTTGGCCCGGAAATAATGAGGGCCCTCGCCTGGCCACCCATATTGATATCGTTGCGGACAACTTCTTTTCCCTCAAGAAGCATAACCGGGCTTGCGAAATATTTCAGACAGGTCACATCGCTGAACACTGGACGCGAACAACCAAGATCTTTTGCCAGCGCTCCCCTTGCGTGTATGACATCGAGCCGGGTGAGGGATGCGTAAATTGTCTCTATTGGCTCCGCCTCCCCCGCGACCAGCGTCGATAACTCGCGCAAAAGCTTCGATATCTCGTGTTCCAGTTCCATCTCGGCGGTGCGAAGGCGGTTGTTCAGGTCGACCAGCGCCTTTGGCTCTATAAAAAAAGTGTGGCCTGTGTTGGATGAATCATGAATAATCCCGTCAACGTGCGATTTCTCTTCCGCCTTTATCGGGAGGACAAACCGGTTGTCCCGAAGGGTGACGTATTCATCCTGTAATAACGGCGCCAGCCCTTTATCTTTCAGCAGGTTTTCGGCCGTTTTGCGGATAGACTGGCCAAGCGAGCTCACGCTTTTATGGAGCCTTTCGATCTGCGGGGTGGCGTCTGCTCGCACGTTCCCTTTTTCATCTATCGATTCTTCGATCAGTTCCCTCAGGCCTGTGACCGGCGGGAGATCAACCCATAAGGGGCTCTCCTCACCCACGTTTTCGCTTCTGAACACGACCGATATTTTGTCGGCCGATTTTAAGATCGGCAGAATCAGGCGCAGTTCCATCCCCGATAGCGGAAGCGATTTTAACGCCTTTTTCAGCAGATCAGCAGGGCCTTGGCATGGCTCTATATCAAAGTCGGGCCGTTTGTCTGTAAGGGCGATCATGGCTTCGGTTTCATCCAGAACCTTTTGGGCGTCATCGACGTCATCCGCCAATTCCGCTTCAGCTAACGCTTTTTTCCCCCCCGATGTGCTGGCGCGCGCGATCAGGGCGCCGATAACCTGGCCAAGGCCAAGTGATGAATGGGAGCGGTTAAGGGAGGTCATTCTTATCTGGTTTCCCATCTTTTTGACCGCCACCGTGGCGCCCCTGCATCCTTTTCATCTTTTCTTTTTTTCTCTTCCTGTTTTCACCCCAGGAATACCAGTTGATCCACTGGGTCAACCGCCAGGCGAAGATTACCCCGGCCAGAAGAACCGCGGGGACTATAATATTTTCCATATCCTGAACTTTTATTTAAAATAATTTATAGAAAAGGTTATACGCCAAATTTATTTCGGCGCCACATATTACTGTATTTCACCCTCTTCGTCACTGTTTTACAGAAGCCTTTTCATGACCCCGTGATCGGGCCGCTTTGACCCTCTTACAATATACAGTCTCTTCCCCTCCACCAGCGCCTCGGCAGGGGTGGGGTGGGAGAGGAAATAGACCATCCCCGCCGTGAGTCCGTATGCCCCGGAATTGAATATGCCCACAAGGTCGCCTATCTCCGGGTGGGGGAGCTTTAACATCCGTGAAAACTGGTCGGAGGAGGAACAAAGCGGCCCGGCGATTACGCACTTTGCGGTGGAGGGCATATCCATTTTGTTTAAAATCGCGGTCGGATAGTTTTTATTCAGAACTATCGGGATAAGGGCATGGTGTATGCCACCTTCTGTTATTACATAATTAACGCCGCCAGACTTTTTTATATCTGTAACTCTGGAGACATAGACCCCGGCGGGACCCACCAGATATCTGCCCGGTTCCAGGAGAAATCTGACTTTACTAAAATAGCCCGATTTACCAAGGTTTTGCTTTATCGCGGCAAGCCTTGAGCCAAGGATATCCACATCCAGTTCCATCTCCCCCTCGCCAAAGGGTATTCCCAATCCACCGCCAAAGTTTAATGTCTCAACTTGCATCCCGATTTCTCCAGCCGTTTTATTTGCCCATAACGCAAATCTTTTATAAGCGGCGGCCAATACCCGGGAATTCGTGATCTGTGTCCCGGCGTAACAATGAAACCCTGTCACCTTTATCGCTTTCGATCGCATCGCCCGCTTCAGTACAACCGTGATATATTCTTCGTCTATACCAAATTTTCTGGAGCCGCCTATCATCGCCTCCCCCGCTTCGCCCACTTCATGATCGAGGTTCACACGCAGCGCCACGGGCGTCGGCCCTTTTGATCCCCGTTTTCTTTCGCTCGCCTCTATCACGCGCGCAAGCTCATTGGATGATTCTATATTGATGGAGCCGATCCTTTTATTAACCGCAAACCTTATCTCCTGCTTGCTCTTGCCCGGCCCGGCAAAGATGATTTTCTTCCCTGGAAACCCCACCTTCAGGGCAAGTTTCAATTCGCTTAAAGAGGCGACCTCGGCGCCAGCTCCAAGACGTCGAAAAATATCGACAACCGCCATGTTGGGGTTTGCTTTAATGGAGTAGTGGATCATCGTCCCCTTCGGCATGGCGGAGAGGAGACGGCGATATTGGCGACGCATAATCCCGGCGTCATAGATATATACGGGGGAGCCAGTTCTATCTATTATAGCGTCGATAGAAATTCCGCCGATATTCAGCGAAGCGCCTTTGGAGGCGAAAAGCTTTATTGGGGTCACCGCCGATTTGTCTTTTTGGTTATGAACTGGCCTTCGCCCATATTATTGATCATATCAGTTTTTACCAGGTGGCCTGTCTAGCCTCTGGCAACATTTTATTGTTCCTGTAATCGCCTGAAAAACAGACCCCATTGTACGCGCAAAACATCCGTGGGTCACAGCCAATATTTCAGATTATGAAAAATTTATTTTCATCTATGCCCCTTTTGCCACGAACACCTCCATTTTAAGACTCAAAAGGCGGCACAAGCGCTTTAGAAACCGGACTCCATAACCGTCCATAAACCGGGTGGGGTTGTGACTGCCAAAACCAACAGCCCCGACAATCCGCTTGCCGTAGCTTAATGGGGCCAGCGCTTCCGATCGTATCCGCCCATTCATCCCCCCCGTGAAAAACAGCGCATCCCCTTTTTTTACGCCTCCCCTTAAAACAGGCTCATTCCTGTCCTGAAAATAACTGGATAGCTCGCCCGGCTCTACAAAGGATGTGTTGTCCGACTCCAGGAAAAAGCTTTTGCCGCCATCTCGATAGTTCTCGGGATAGTGCTCCTTGAGCTCATGAGCAAGAAGGACAGAGATCGTATCTATATCAAAAACCCTGCGTCCCTGGATTATCAATGCGTCGAACATCACCTTCAGGCTTTCGGATTCAACAATAATGTCGTCCATCTCGTCTATACGGCGCTGAACTTTTTCGTTCTCTGTGGAGTAGCCAACAACGCGCCTGAGGTTCTTGCGAAGCAGGGTGTTGTGCTGGCGAAGCTGGGAGGTCGACGTCTTTAACGCGCGTTTCGCTAATTCCTTTTTCATGCTTAAAGTCCCTGCCTTAATCCACTTGTCTACGAATAAACGTAGGTATGTCCAGATCGTCTTCCATCGGAAAAGACTCTCCACCACCAACCACCTTTACCGCCCGCAATCGTTCGTTGTCTTCAGACGAAATCAGGCGATTATCCACTCCTCCCTCCATCTTGTTCATCCTGGCCGAAAGAATATCGCGGATTTTTTCCTTCTTTCCCGGATCGAGATTCTCTTCTATATGATGGAATTCGTCGGCCCGCTTGATGTCCTGGGCGCTTTTGAAACCTGTCGCGATCACCGTGACGCGTATATTGTCCCCCATGCTTTCGTCGACCACGGCGCCAAATATAATTTCAGCGTCTTCATCGGCGCACTCTTTTATGAGGGTCGCCGCTTTGTCAACTTCGTGCAGGCTCATATCCGATCCTCCGGTGATGTTTATCAGCACGCCGCGCGCCCCTTCGATGCTTGAATCTTCAAGAAGAGGGTTACTTATGGCGTGTTGCGCCGCCTCCACGGCCCTGTCATCCCCTGTTCCAAGCCCAGCCCCCATCAACGCCATGCCACGCTGGCTCATAATGGTTTGAAGGTCGGCGAAATCGGGGTTTACAAGGCCGGTGACCGTGATAAGCTCCGAGATACCTTTCACCGCCTTGCAAAGAACATCGTCCGCGATAGAGAATGCCTTTAACATCGATGTTTTCTTTTCTATATACCCCAGCAGTTGCTGGTTCGGGATAGTGATGAGAGTGTCGACTGTTTTCCGAAGCTCCCGGAGGCCCTGATCGGCGTTGTGCATTCTTTTTTTGCCTTCAAAAGTGAACGGCTTCGTGACGACGCCAACCGTCAACGCCCCGGCCTCTTTTGCTATGGCGGAGACAACCGCGGCCGCCCCCGTGCCGGTTCCTCCCCCCATTCCCGCGGTGATGAACACCATGTCCGATCCGGTGACAAGGTCGCGTATGTCATCGCTTGCATCCTGGGCGGCGGCTCTGCCAACTTCCGGTTTTCCTCCTGCGCCCAATCCCTTTGTCCTCTGCTTCCCAAGCTGAAGCCTCATCGGCACCGGGGAGGCCTGCAGGGCCTGCGAATCTGTGTTAAGCACTGCGAATTCAACACCGGTTATCCCCTGCTCGAACATTGTGCGAATGGCGTTGCCTCCAGCGCCCCCCACCCCTATGGCCTTGATCTTCGCCTGGAAGTCCTGCCCGATATGATCGTCCACATAGTCAAAAAACACTTGCCCACCCTCTTTATCAGGGATTTCAAAATCGCTCATAATAGTCCTCCGTTGCTTCTTTAAATCTAACCTTGTGACTTTTTAAAGATCTCATGTTTAAAAGAACTCTTTCACCCACTCTTTCATCCTGCCCAAAACCTTGTCGAACATGTGGCGCCCTTTTATGGCCCTCTGTTTCCCGGTCAGCGCATCCTTTTGCCCTATCAACACAAGCCCCACGGCCGTGGCGTATTGCGGACTGTCGACAAGGTCCTTCATGCCGTGCACCTTTCTGGGCGACGATCGCCTTACCGGTATTTCAAAAATATCCTCAGCCGCCTCCGGCATTCCTTCCATGATCGATGTGCCTCCGGTTATCACAAGCCCCGAGGCCAGCTTGTCGGCGTAGCCGGAAACGTCTATTTCGCGTTTAATCATCATAAAAATCTCCGCCACCCTCGGCTCTATAATGTCCGACAACACGCGGCGCGACAGCTCCCTTGGCGCGCGGCCCCCCACCCCCGGCACCTCTATCATATCGTTATGGGAAACCATGATGGCCGATGCGCAGCCGAACATTCGCTTGATCTTTTCCGCTTCGTTGTTCGGTGTTCGAAGGCCGATTGCAATATCGTTTGTAATGTTCGAGCCACCCAGGGAAACCACCGACGTCCCCTTGATGGCGCTGTTTAAAAACAGGGCGATGTCGCAGGTGCCGCCACCCATGTCTATCAGGCCCACGCCAAGCTCTTTTTCGTCATCGTCGAGCGTGGCTTCGGAAGAGGCGAGTTGCTCCACTATTATGTCGTTAACTTCAAGCCCCGCCCTGTTCACACTGCGCACAATGTTTTGAGCCGATGTCACCGCGCCGGTGATGATGTGCACCTTGGCTTCCAGGCGGACGCCGTTCATCCCTGCGGGTTTCAATATTCCGTCCTGATCGTCCACGATAAATTCCTGCGGCAAAACGTGTATCACTTCGCGATCCATCGGGATGTTCACAGCCTTGGCCGCCTCCACCACCCGCTCAATATCCAGGTCGGTCACTTCGCCGCTTTTCACGGCTATGATGCCGTGGCTGTTCAGGCCCTTTATGTGCCCCCCCGCAATGCCAACGTACACAGAATCTATCTCTATTCCGGCCATTGTCTCCGCCTCTTCGACGGCGCTCTTTATGGCCTCAACGGTGGAGTCGATATTAACAACAACCCCCTTTCTTAAACCCATAGACGGGTGGGAGCCTATCCCCACAATGTCGAGCCCCTCTTCGGTGGCCTGCGCAATGACACAGCAGATCTTCGTTGTCCCTATATCCAGCCCTACAATCATACCTTTATCTTTTGCCATGATTACCTCTTTAATAAAGCTTTCAAGCCTCCGGGTAGGTGACTATCACTTTGTCCACGAACGTAAGGTCGATAGATTTAATATCTCCCGCTTTCTTTCTGAAAATGTAGTCGACCACTTTGAGCCTCTCGATCTCATCGGTCCATCCGCTCCTTGGCGTGATAAGAGCTATTTCCGATCCTTCAAAGAAGACACGCAGTTTTTCCGGATCCTTAAGGTCTATCCGATGTATCCGGTTTTTCCCGAAAAGCATGTATCCTTTAAGCCGGCGGGCCGCATCCAAAGCCGATTTAATTTTATCAACGCCTATTTCGTATCCCGCTTTCAATTTTCTTCCGTCGATTTTTAGCCCGGTGAACGTTATCATCCCGGCATCTTCATCTTTATTGATTTTATCGAGCAACACACCCTGATCGTCCATCAGCCACAATCCATTTCCAGAAAGCCTCACATATGCCACCGGTTTTCGCTCTTTCAGGCGCACAGTCAGATCGTGCGGGAGCTCTCTTCTCACCTCCACTTCCCTGATCCATGGATGCGCCTCTATCCTCTCGCCGATTTCTTCAAGATTAAGCTCGAAAATATTTATCTCCAGCGCCGGCCCGATCATATCCATAATCTTTTTTTCCCCAACAGATCTTTTGCCGGTTACGGTCACTTTTTTTACACTAAAATAATTAAGCTCCATAGCATGGGCCAACCCAAGGCGACCACCAAAAAAGAGGGCCGACATAAAAACTCCAACCGCCGATATTTTTGCGGCGCCTTTGGCAAACCGTGTAAAACGCCTTGGCCCGGGCTTGGGTTTTTTATTCTCCGGCGCATTACGCTTTTTTCTTTTGTTTATCGGTTTCATGGTTAAAGAGCCTCGTTAATAATGTGAAGAACAAGGTCGTCGAAAGGCAGTCCCATCTTTTTAGCCGCTTTCGGCAGAAGGCTTGTTCCGGTCAAGCCTGGTATCGTGTTTAACTCCAGAAACCAGCCTGTCCCCGATTTGTCCACGATAAACTCCGAACGGGACATCCCCACTACCCCTATCGCCTTGTGTATCGCCAGCGCCATCTCCTTCACTTTTTCAAGGATTGCGGGGGCCAGCCTTGCGGGAATGTGATACGTCGATCCGCCTGACGTGTATTTGCTTTTATAATCATAGAACTGCGCATTTGTCTCTATCTCTATCACCGGCGCCGTTTTATCCCCGATGATCCCCACGGCGATCAGCGTTCCATCAACAAAATTTTCAACAAGAACTCTATCGCCACTGTCGAAAGCAAGATCGATGGCCGGGGATATCTCCTCATCCTTTTTACATATGGTAACGCCCAGGGAAGAGCCGCCACTGGCCGGCTTGATAACAACAGGCGCTTTCATATCGAGAGTTTTCACATCTTCAGCTTTACGCGATTTTTCTATCACGCGCCAATC
>UOGE01000016.1_pt1 | contig 14114 bp, 10 predicted proteins | sample 1989811 | NCBI WGS metagenome assembly UOGE01 (sample SAMEA4712198, study PRJEB27164) | hydrothermal vent metagenome | biome: marine basaltic hydrothermal vent biome; feature: marine hydrothermal vent; material: mineral | place: Pacific Ocean | collected 2011-06-14/2011-07-23 | depth 1691 m | reverse complement strand
AATGTCAGGCATTCTTCCGAGGTTCCACCATCGGCCACATCAGGTTCACCCGCCGGCTCGTCTGTTCCGCTTGCCGGTTCACCGGTTCCACCTACCGGCTCGTCAATACCTCGAACCGCCTGGCGAATCGCTATCGCCTCGGGGTCGTTCGCCCCCGCATCTGGCCCTAACCTGCTGTTAATTCCTTGCAATCGATCTCGCAGGGCGTCTCGCTCCGCCTGAAGGGCGCCCCTCCTCTCTTCCGCCCAGTCGCGGCTCTCCTGGTCACAATTATTGCCAGGGGACAAACATTTGTTTGTTTCAAGCTGGCGTTGCTTCCTCTCGATTTCCGCCAGATCGAACATTCCATTATCCATCTCAAGGATAGCGTCCTGGCGTTTGCCTTCGAGCCTGCGGGCTGTTTCGGCCGCTTGCCTGTCTGCGTCGGAATCGTACAGGGCATTATCGTATATCGCCTGCATCCCGGTCATTTCACCGACAACGCGGCGCGCGCTCTGGACGGTTGCCCTTGTCGCGCTGGGATCCTCTCCCGCCGCTCGGGCTCTCTCTATTTCTATCTGGGCTTCCTCCCGGCCGATCCTGTCCCCCATTTTTTCACCAGCGGCGACCGGATTGAGAACTTCATTTGCCACCCGGCTGGTCGCTCTGTCAGCCGCTAACCATTCGTCAGGTTCGCGGCCTTCGGCCTGAGCCCTGTCAAACTCTCGTTGTCTCTCTTCCCTTGCTATCCTGGACGACGCGTCCGCAATGTCACCTCCGGCGGCTGTTCTCACCATTTCCGCTCCAGCGCGAACGGGATCGAAGTCCCTCCCGGCTTCCGCCGCCGCCTCTCTCTCTCTTTGTACTCCTTTTGAAGCATTCCCGGCCATTTGCGTCACATTAACGGCCGCGCCAACCAATTGTCCAGCAGTCGGTTTAAGCGAAGATGAGGCGCGACCTTTACCGTCGACCAGTGAAGGATTGCTTTTAGGTCCCGTCGATGTTGCGCCAGATGGAGTAACCCTGGTGGGGGTGTTACCGCTCGATATTCTTGTCTTTGTCCCCGGTTCTGCCCTGCCTGCGCCGGTGACCCTTGTTTCGGAGTTACCGGGGTTTACCCTCGTCTCAGGCCTTATGGGGTTAGCCTTGGTTGGGGTATTACTGGTAGACACTCTTGTTTTGGTACCAGGTTCTACCCTGCCGCCGCCGGTGACCCGTGTGTTAGCGTTACCCTGGTTTACCCTCGTTCCAGGCCTTATGGGGTTAGCCTTGGTGGGGGTGTTACCGCTCGATATTCTTGTCTTTGTCCCCGGTTCTGCCCTGCCTGCGCCGGTGACCCGTGTGTTAGCGTTACCGGGGTTTACCCTCGTCTCAGGCTTGGGGGTGGTGGCCCTCCCTGACGGAGGCGTTCTCACTCCCTCACCTCTACCAAGCCTCGCCAGATCGGGTTCGCCCCGGAACCGGCCTTTGTTGACAGCCCTGTTGGCCGGATCGGCAATATTAGCGAGCGACGGGTTACCCTTTACCTGCCTTGTTTTGGGGGGTGTTGCCGGGTTCCCGCTCTCCGCCATGTTTTTACCTATTCCAAGCCTTCTGGCGATTTTTTCGGGTGTATCGGTGTTTTGTCTGGCCATTATCTCTTGAATGCTAAGCCTCTTGCTTGGCTTCGCCACTCCCGCAGACTTAGGGTCGCCCACAGGAACCTTGACTTCAGGGGCTTTACCTATTTTGGTTACCGCAGGCTCTGGCCCTGTCGCCATGGATTTGCTTTTTGCAATACCCCTGGATGGCGCCTTGGGCGATTTGGCCCCTGGCGTCCTTTGCGAGAGCGATCCGGCTTTGCCACTATTCCCGATGGCTTGTGCGGCTCGCGGTTTGCTTCTTTGCAGGTTAGCGCCGGAGCCACCGGGCGATGAACTTTTACCGGAACTGGCAACTCTCGATTTCACCGGTCCGCCACCCGAAGAGCCCTTGCCTGCGGTTGAATCGGGCGGCGCGCCGGGGATATCCCTTGTCGTATACTCTACAGGAACTTTACCCACGCTTTCGCCCTGTCTTGGCGCTCTCACCGGTTTGGATGTGGAGACCTTGCCATCCGGATGTATAATAGCCTCTTGTTTTTTTCCTATTCTAATTTGCACAGCGTCGCCCCGTTCAAAGGCGCCAGCCGGAAGCTTGCCACCTCCAACCCTTTCAATCTTGACCACCTTCGGAACTTTAGCCAGCCGGGCCTTCTCCGGAGCTTTAACTTTGGTCGCAAAATGCTTGTGCAGGCCGGGATTATGTTTTTTCATATACTTCACGGCGCCCTTGCTTGCGTTGAGCTTCTTTTGCGCCGCCTTGATTCGCGCAGGGTCTTTAGACGCGACCGCCGCTTTATATTCTTTTATAAGCGCCTGATACGACGCCTGGTTCGATTCTGCGGTAGTGGGGATCAGTGTGAAAAGAAAAGTGACCAGAACCAATATGTTAAGAAAAACCTTCATAGCGCCCTCCAGGCTCTTAAGAGCCTCCTTCCACAAGCTTGGCATCAAGTTTGTTTGGTGTCACGCTCACAACCTTGATTTTGAAATAACCCGGTTTCGCCAGTGTAAGCTCTTCGGCCAACGCCTGGGAATCCCCTCGCCAGTAAACATCGAAATTGGCTACTCCGTTAACAAAGTTCCTTTGAACCACATCCTCAACCCCCCTGATATCATTGCGCAACAGCTTTTTGAGGGCCGCCACCTGCCAAATCTGGGATACGCTCGATATCAATAGCCGGATGTTTTTCGATTTTGCGCTATCTTGCTTCTGTATTTTAGTGAAAAGCCTGGCTGTGAGCCTGGCTATCAACGGCTTCGTGGCGTCCTGAATGGCCAGCGACCCTCCTGCGATATCATCGACATGGATTCTCGCCACCGAGTTTGTGTCTGTCACAAGGACTTCCGCAGTATCGGTCTTGATGGCTCTCAGGCTGACCGAAGCCCGATAGGAGCGCATAGAGCTGTTTCGCACATGCTCGGCCGATCCCTTCGCGATCGCTTTGCCCACAATAATTATGTCCGCGCCGAATTGCAAGCCAATGGCCGCCGCGGCTCTGGGGTCGCTGGTCATGGCATGGAGGGCCTTGTCCCGGTTGACATTGGTCTTTACAAGCTCCGCATCCACAACTTCGGCGCCCTTAAGGGAGAGGTGCGCCGTAATAATCCGCTCGGCATCGTTCATGCTGTATGTCCCCATGTTTTTTTCATCGATGAGGATCATAAAGCGAGGGGAGCTGGAACCGGCCCAGGCCTGCCCACAGGCAGAGAAAGCCAAAACGAAAAGAACAAATCTAGCTACAAATCCACCCATTATTCTAGTGCGCTCCCTCGTTGCCTTATGTGTTTAATATAAGCTCTTTGCGCCAAAAAGGCTATTACTTAGCAATGGCCACTTCCACTAGGTCAGATTCTTCGCTTTTCAGACCTGTTTCGTCAATAGCCATCACTTTGAAAGTCAAGGAACTCCCTGGTTTAAGCTCTCCGCTATAGATATAAGATGTAGATTCGGTCTCCCCCACTTTTCCGTAACCGAAGAACCCTTTTAAAAGTATGTGGTATTTTGCGATATCCGGCTCCGGATTAGCCTGCCATGTGATTAAAATACCCCCCCCTTGCAAATCGGCCTCCAGCCCGGTCGGTTTTACCGGCACAGCCTTGGTGGTGGAACCAACAACCTTCGAAAATTTACCTTCCAGTTTATCTTTGTCGACCGCCCTGATCTTGTAATAATAATTTCTGCCATCCTTCAAACCGGTGTCAACATAGCTTGAAGCCGCTCCCGAAACACTTTCAATTTTATTGTCCACCTCTTCAGCGTTATCGCCCCGCATAATCACATATTTTTCTATATCGCCTTCCGGGTTGAGTTTCCAGCTGAGGGAGACCTGCTTGACCTCATACATGCTTGCCTTAACCCCGGTCACAGCGACAGGGACCGCCTTTGTTGTCGCCGAAGCGACCTTCGATTTCTGGCCGACGACGTCCACCACGTTAACGGCCTGGATTTTGTAATAATATGTTACATGATCCCCAAGAGAGGCGCCGGAGTTGAAAAATCCGCCAGATTTCCCCTTGTCCAAATAATGAATCTCGTTTTTATTGGTTATAACTTTTATCTTTTTGTAGCCGCCATCTTTATTTTCGGATCTGAATATATTATATGCTTTCACCGCCGGGTCGTTAAGGGGATCCCATCTGATCTTGACCATCCTCGCGAGGTTACCTTCAGCCTTCAGCCCTTCAACCCTGGCCGGAGGGCCAGTAGTGGTGATTTGAAGCGGCCCCACAGGGAGGCTCGTCAACCCCAAAGAGCTCACACCCTCAACTTTATAATAATATGTCTCCGCATCCAGAAGGCCTTCGTCCTCAAAAAGCTCCACTTGCCCGAAACGTCTGTTTTCCTTTGTGGATATTTCTTTATAAGGTCCCCTCTTTGTCCTGCTCCTCGATAGCCTGTAGGATTTAAAGGTGTTGGGCGATACACCCATCACTTCGATAACCGCTTTTCGTATCTCGCCTCTATGGGAGATCACTTCCGGCGTGGGGAGGTGAATCGCCATTGTGTCGCCGGCCAGCACCCATTCCCTTGTTAACCTGTAGATCATCGATTCAACCATTCTGTTTGCGAAAACAGAGAGGCTTATCGGCTTTCCGGCTATGGCGGAATCTGTGATACTCCACACTATAGAGCCGGTCTCGCCATCTATCAGGCGGACATTGATGCCGACCGCAGGTAATTCATACTCGCCGACAGCGCGCAATCCATATTCCGGCACCGTGCCGACAATAACACCATCCACCCCCAGCATTTTGCCCACTTTCAGGGCCAGAGCGGAGTCTGTCACCCCTTTCAGGCCTAACGCCTGTTCTTCAAGCACCTGTTCGATCTGGCTTCTTTCGATCAGTTTATATTTATAGGTTTTAAGAAGCTCAGTGGTGAACATATCCGATATGCTGGCCCCGGCCAGCTCGATCGGCGCCCGAAACGGCATCACGCCCACTTTTTTGTATGTTTTTTTCCTTGCGTCCGGGCTGACAAAGGCGCTTCCCCGCCCACTTCCGGAGCTACCGTATTTGGTGGATTCGGACAGGAAATCCTTTCCTTCAGGTTTTGGACCGCCAGAAGAGCAAGATGTGATTGTTACGGCAAAGACAAAAAAGGAGATGGCGGCAAAAGATGTCCTGGTAATGCGCATTTATTCCCCCGGAATATATTCTTGTATGTATAAAAATAAATCTAACAACCAACGTTTTAACAATAAAGTCTGATAAAGCAATTATCAAGAGAAATATAAAATATATTCCCACTCCCCCCACCGGACCTTCAATATTATTATATCCCCTACTCCCTTGCCTATCAAGGCGGCAGGCCGTATAGTGTCTTCCATGATTCGTCTTGAAAACATCACCAAAACCTATGGGGGCGTCCCGCTTTTTTCGGAGCTCTCCTTGCATATCCGGCCCGGCGTGCGTATTGGCCTTGTTGGGGCGAATGGCGCGGGGAAAACCACCTTGCTCAATATCCTGGCGGGTGAAACAGAGCTTGACGAGGGAACACGAATCGTTTCAGGGAAAATCCGCGTCGGTATGTTGCGCCAGGAAATAGGGGGGGATGAGGATGAAACCCTGCTGGCATCGGTCCTCGCCGGGGCCACCCATATTTCCCGAATGCAAGCGGCGATGGAGGCCGCAACCGGCCGGCTTGATGAAGCCGAGCGCGAGGGAAACCTTGACAGGGTGGAAAAACTGGCGGCGCTCTATTCTGAAGCCGAAGAACGATTTGCGGGAGCGGGTGGTTATTTCATCGAAGGGAAAGCAAAAGCTATTATATCTGGGCTTGGTTTCAAGGAGGAAGATATGGAGCGCCGGGTCGGCGCCTTTTCCGGTGGGTGGCGGATGAGGATTTACCTGGCCAGGCTTCTCCTTTCGGAGCCTGACCTGCTCCTCCTTGATGAACCCACAAACCATCTCGACCTGGAATCGTCCATCTGGCTGGAAAGCTTTCTCCTGGCCTATGAGGGGGGCCTGGTGATCATCAGCCACGACCGCTATTTCCTTAACCGGATGGTCGACGCTATCGCCGATATCGATTATAAAAAGCTGACCCTCTATCCTTACCCTTATGACCGCTATATCGAGGAAAAGGAGAAGCGCCGAGCGCTCCTCGATTCCGCCGCCAACCGCCAGCACAAAGAGATAGAGCGCCAGGAGCGTTTTATAGAAAGGTTCCGGGCCAAGAACACCAAGGCAACAGTGGTCCAGAGCCGGATAAAGGCGCTGGCTAAAATCGACCGGATCACGACAACAAGGGAGAGCTCCGGCATCGGGTTCAAATTTCATGAGACCGGCAGGATTAGCAATATACCGGTGGAGGTGGGGCAGGTGAAGGTGGCCTATGGGGAGAACATCGTTTATGACCGGCTCGACTTTATCATGCGGCGGGGAGACAGAATCGCCCTGGTGGGGCCTAACGGAGCGGGTAAATCGACCCTGATCAAGCTTCTGTCCGGAAGCGTGCCACACCTTGAAGGGAGGGTGAGAATAGCCGAAAACGTCTCCATGAAATATTTCGCCCAGCATCAGCTCGACACCCTAAACCCTAAAAACAGTGTTCTTGAAGAGGTGATAAGCGGAATCCCTTTTGGCGCCATTCCTCGCGCGCGGACGATATTGGGGGGGTTTCTTTTCAGGAAAGATGATGTCGATAAAAAGGTGGAGATTCTGTCTGGGGGCGAGAAAAGCAGGGTGGCCCTGGCTAAAATTGCGCTGAGCCCAACCAACTTACTGCTCCTCGACGAACCGACTAATCATCTCGATCTTAAAAGCAGGCAGGCCCTCGAAAAATCGTTGGCGCAATATGGAGGCTGTATCCTTTTCATCTCCCACGACCGGGCATTCATAGACGCCGTCGCAAACAAGATTGTCCATGTGGAAAACGGGGAGTTGACAGAGTTTCTGGGGAACTGGGAATATTACGAAAAAAAACGGGGCGAAAGAATTGATCGTTACAAAGCCCCACTTCCCGCAGTGGTCAATGAAGCCGCAAAAGCGTCTGGCCCTAAAAAATCCAGGAAAGAGAGCCGAAAAGAAGCGGCCCGAAAAAGAAAAGCGGTTAACGAGGCCGTTGCCCCGGTGAAAAAGGAGATCGCCTCCATCGAAAAACGGATCTCCGAGATCGATAAACAAACGGAGGCCCTCAACACACAGCTTTCCGACCAGGACACCTATGACAACCCGGAAAAAAGCCGGGAGCTGGGCAAACAACTGGCCCATCTTAATAAAGAGAATGGCCAGCTGATAGCAAAATGGGAGTTGTTATCGAAAGAACTGGAGGAAATAAACTCCGCCATGGCCAGATAGGCGAAACACAAACAAAGCCTGGCGGCGCGAGCCACCCATCGCCCCCCCCCTGCCTTCACATTTTTCAGATTCAGCGTCCATCTGAAAAAACGATCGCATAGCTGATTTTTCCCATTGCCAACTTTTCTTTTTTTTGGGGTTGACATTTATCTTGATCTCTAGTATCTTGATATCAAGTTATTAATCAGGAGATGGAGCAAGTGGCGAACACAAAAAATATCACAGGCGTATACACATGGCTGGTGATCTGGAAAACACAAAAAACGCTGGAGGCCAGGGCGTTCGGGCATATTGATTCGCTGGGGCTTTGTATATCCGATTTCGCCGTGCTGGAGGTTCTTTTGCATAAAGGGGATCTCCCGGTGAACACGATCGGCAAAAAAATTCTTTTGACCAGCGGGTCGATCACATCGGCTATCGACAGGCTCCAGAAAAGGGGGTTTGTGAAACGTGTTAACGACCCCGATGACAGAAGGGTGAAAGTGGTTCGCCTCACCCCCCGAGGACACAAATTTATAAAAGAAGCGTTCGCCGACCACAAAAGGGCGATGGAGAAAGTGATGTCCCCTTTGTCGCAAAGTGAACGCCGAACAATGACAAAACTGTTGAGAAAGCTTGGAAAAAGCATTAACAAACAAGTGGAGGAATAATCATGGATACTCGTAAAGTCTTGAAAATATACGACCCTGCTCCGGCGTCTGATGGGGCCGGTGTGCGCCTTCTTCGCGCCATAGGATCGAACGAACTTAACCATTTCGATCCTTTTTTACTGCTGGACGAATTCAAGTCGGACAACGCCGATGATTACATAGCCGGGTTCCCCTCGCATCCTCATCGCGGGTTCGAGACGGTAACCTATATGCTCGCTGGTGTTATGCGTCATAAGGACAGCACAGGAAAGTCGGGCGACCTTCACCCTGGCGCCGTGCAATGGATGACCGCAGGGCGAGGCATCGTTCATTCCGAAATGCCGATTCAAAAGGATGGGCTTATCTGGGGTTTTCAGCTGTGGGTGAACCTCCCGGCCAGCGAAAAGATGCGCGCGCCGCGATATCAGAACATTGCGCCCGAGGATGTGCCAATTGTAAAGCGTGATGACGGCGTCACCATAAAAGTTATCGCCGGTGAAGTGGATGGGGTGAAAGGCGCCGCCACCGACATCGTCACCGACCCGTTATATATAGATATAACCATTCCTCCCGGCAAGAGCGTGACACAGCCAGCGCCGCGCGGGCACAATGCGTTTGCCTACGGGGTGGAAGGAAACGCCATCTTCGGCGACCAAACGTTAACTCCTTCGCGCCTTGCCACACTTGGAGATGGCGACCATGTGACAGTGAAGGCAGGAAAGGATGGGGCGCGATTATTGGTCCTGGCGGCAAAGCCGATCAGGGAAGCGGTGGTGCGGCATGGGCCGTTTGTAATGAACACGCATGAAGAGATTACCGAAGCTATAGAGGATTATCGCTCTGGAAAATTTTAACATGCCATTAATCTGTCATCAAACCACAGACATCGTAAGGCCCCCGGCAATAGCCCGATCATATCGAGATGCCGGGGCCTTGCCTTGCCGGTGATGCGGTGTGGCAAAGCAGGGGCGATAACCAGGCGGCGCCAAAGAGATTGTTTTATGCGACTTCCGCTTTTCTTCTATTTTTCTTGCGAAGCTCTTCGCTAAGAAATTTTTTGCGAATACGGATCGCGCTTGGTGTGATTTCGGCCAATTCGTCATCCGACAGATATTCCAGGCACTGTTCCAGCGACATTATCCTGGCCGGAATCAGCCGCACCGTATCGTCCGAGGAGGCGGCGCGCACGTTGGTCAGCTTTTTGCCTTTGGTCACTTTCACCACAAGGTCGCTCCCTTTGTTATATTCGCCGACCACCTGCCCTTCATACACCTTGTCGCCCGGTTTGATGAAAAAATCTCCCCGGTCGGCCAGCTTGTCGATAGCATACGCGGTGGCCATTCCGTTGTCCTGGCTGACGAGCGAACCTGTCCGCCTTCCCTCTATGGGGCCGGTCCATGGTATGAACCGGTGGAAGGAGTGGTTGATAACGGCGGAGCCGCTGGTCTCTGTCAACAGCTCTGTGTGCATGCCGATCAGGCCGCGGGCCGGGATTGTAAACTCTATCCGCACCCTCCCCTTCTCCATGTTGGCCATATTTTTAAGCTCACCTTTGCGGGAGCCGAATTTTTCTATCACTTTACCGGAATGAACTTCATCCACATCCACAATCACGAATTCCTCCGGCTCCATGGTGACGCCATTTTCCTGGCGGGTGATGATCTGCGGACGGGAGACCGAAAGCTCGTACCCTTCGCGGCGCATGGTCTCTATCAATATGGAAAGATGAAGCTCCCCCCTGCCGGAAACCTTGAACGCATCGCCACTTTCCGCCCGTTCAACCTTCAGGGCCACGTTGCTTCGCAGTTCGTTCTGGAGCCGGTCATCGATGTGCCGCCCTGTCACCTTGTCGCCCGATTGCCCGGCAAACACAGAGGTGTTGATAGAAAAGTTCATCGATATTGTCGGCTTGTCTATCTCTATGGTCGGCAGTGGATCGGGGAACTCCCGGTCGGACAATGTTTCGCCGATGTCGAGGTCTTTAAACCCCGCCGCCAGCACAATGATGTCTCCCGCCGAGGCGATTTCCACATCTTTTCTGTTCAACCCTTCGAAGGTGAAAATCTTCTGGATTTTCGTGAAGGTTATATCGCCTTCCCTGTCTATCCGCGCGATCATATCCCCGGCGTTCACCACCCCGCGGTCTATCTTCCCCACCGCCATCCGGCCCAGATAGTTATCATATTCCACAGAGGTGATAAGCATCCGGAATGGATCCTCCAACGAGACAACCGGGGCGTCGACATCGTTTACGACGGTGTCAAGTAGCGGCGCCATCGATTCGCCAGGAACATCCATATCCATGGTGGCGATACCGGCCTTGGCCGAGGCGTATACCGTGTGGAAATCGAGCTGTTTATCGTCCGCGCCCAGGGCCACAAAAAGGTCGAACACCTGGTCGAGCACCCAGCCTGGCCGCGCGTCGGGCCGGTCTATCTTGTTAATCACCACAACCGGGGCGAGCCCGATTTCGAGGGCGTTTTTCAGCACATATTTTGTTTGCGGCATCACCCCCTCCACGGCATCCACCAGAAGAAGCGCCCCGTCAACCATTTTCATGATCCGCTGAACCTCTCCGCCGAAATCGGCGTGGCCGGGTGTGTCGACAATGTTTATCTTCACGCCGTTCCAGGTTACCGCGGCGTTTTTGGAAAATATGGTGATGCCCCGCTCTTTTTCCAGGTCGTTGGCGTCCATGACCCGCTCCTCGATCTTCTCGTTCTGGCGAAATGTGCCGGCCTGGCGGAAAAGTGTGTCGACCAAAGTGGTCTTCCCGTGGTCAACGTGAGCGATCACGCAGATGTTTCTTATATCGTTTCTGGTTTCCATATTTCCATCATATTTGTGAAAACCAGAAAGTATATCATATGTTATAGTAAAAAAGGGAAGAAAGAGTCTATATTACAGAAGGCCACTATAACCATCCAGGCGATGGAGGGGAGGCTCCCTCTATCGCAGGGCGTTATCACTCACAAACAACTGGTGCAATCCTCATCTAAAAAGCAGGTCATGAGAGGGCCGCCCGATGCTTTATGCAAAGTGATAAAACTGACGCCACCAGCGAGACAAAAAACGTTCTGATTACCCGCATCTCCCCCAAGCGCAACGTCTATCCGCATGTCGTCAAAGAGATACACTTCGCCGCCATTATCATTATCAGTGGCGGCAAAACCATCTCCACCGAGCGTACTTATTATGTCTCCATTCAGAAAACCGCCACTTAGAAATCCATCCACATCCTCGTCGAAAACCCCGTCAAACGTCCATCTGCCAGGGAGGTTAGTGAATGATACATAGTTGCGGGTTAGCCCTTCCGATTGCGCGCCGCCGCCACCAGACGCATCACCAGTAGCGACAACACGGCCATTGAGTGACGTGTAACCACTAAAAGCGCCCAATGCGCGGGTGTCGGTATAAGTTATTATAGCCCCTGTTACTGTGCCACCGCTAATTACCGGGGTGATATCCACTCCATTGCCAACAGCCAGCGCATTACTCCTTGTCGCGCTTCCCGCCATTGCGCCTCCCGCCGTGGTGGAGATAGCCGCCGCCTGCGATGTGGCCCCCGCCATGATAGCCGCCACTATTTCCCGCCCGGTGGCATCCATGGAGCTGGAGGTAGAGCCTCCACCGGAGGAACCTGGGCTACTGGTCGTGGAGCTTCCGCCGCCACCGCCACAGGCGGAAATAAAAGCCACGAGACAAAGCGCAAGAGAGATTTTGATCAAACTCATTTTAACACCCCTATCCAATTGCAATTGTAAACTTGCTAACGTATCACAAGAGCCAAAGAATACGAAAAACACGCTTTTCTCTTACTTCATCATCTTTCGCACCGCTTTATAATCCTCTTCATAATATTTGCGGTTCTTGCACTGGCTGTTGTGGCGGTCGACATCTTCGCTGTAGTCCTGAAGGATGTTGTTATATCTCTCGCTATCTTCTTTGTATTTGACCTTCATCTCCGCAAATTGCCTCTTCCCGCTTTCGAATTGGGCTATCTCCTCGCGCCTGGAGTTAGAGCTTAGCCCCCTTTTCACAATGGCTTTAAGGGTGTGCAGTTCGTCTTCTGTCTTGTCCAGCTTTTTAGACAGCGCCGTTATCGTGGCTTTTTGGGAATCGAGCTGTTTGCTAAAAATCATACAGGCTTTAATCTCGGCCGGTCTCATCATGTTTTCGCCATAATCCTTCCCCTTTTCCAGGCCTTCAAGACTGCCGGCCAGGGCCGCGCCAAAAGAGCAGGCAAAGACAACAACCGCAAGAAGCGTGACTTGCGCCATACGTCTGAATCGTTTCATATTATCCTCCATTCCCGTTGTTACATTTTGATCCCGGTAACCGATATTTTTTGGTGTCAGGAACAACATTTTTTTCCCTGGGTCATGCGGCAGGCCGGATAGGCAAGGAGCGCCCCCAGGGTGGTGGCGACAAGATATATCCATAAATGCTCCATATGGCCACTTACCATCGCAGGGGCAAGCGAGCGGGCAGGGTTCATCGACGCGCCACTTATCGGCCCCGCGAACAGCGCCTCCAGCGCAACAGTCCCTCCAACCGCCACTCCCGCCATCATCCCCTCTTCACGCCCGTTGGTAGAGACGTTTAGTATCACAAACATAAGCAAAAACGTGAGGATAACCTCCAGCAGAAAAGATTGCCACATACTCCCCGCCGGCGCCGTGAGCCCCAGCGTCTGGTGGGTGGGGAACAAAACCCTCAACACAAGGCTGGCTAAAATGGCGCCGGTGAACTGGCTTAATAAATACGGGATCACCAGCCCCCCGTCTATTCTTTTGCCGACAAAAAAGGCGACAGTCACCGCCGGGTTGATATGGGCGCCCGATATGTTCCCCACGGCATAGATCATCACCATCACGATAAGCCCGAAGGTGAGCGCAATACCAACATGAGTGATAGAGCCACCAGAGATGTCGTTAACAATAACAGCCCCCGTCCCGGCGAACACGAGCGCAAACGTCCCCAACCCCTCGGCGAAATATTTATTCATCGTCGTGAAACCGGGGCGCAGGGGCGCCTACTGTCTTCCGTGCCCCCTGGTGAATTTCGCGCCGGGAGCCCCGCAGATGGAGCAATTATCGGGGGCGGCCCCAAGCTCCAGGTTGCCGCAGACAGGGCAGAGATATATATCCATCTTTTCAAGGTCTTTCCCCGCTTTCACGGCGTCTAGCGCCTGCTGATATAGCGCGGCGTGGACTTTTTCCGTCTCCATGGCGAACTTGAACATTCGTTTGCCGTGATGTCCCTCGGCCTCGGCCTGTTCCAGCATTGGCGGATACATCTGGGTGAATTCATAGGTCTCCCCCTCCACGGCCGCCTTGAGGTTATCTTCTGTAGAATTCACCTGTCCCATCGCTTTTAAATGGCCCAGTGCGTGGATAGTCTCCGCTTCGGAGGCGAGAATAAACAGTTCCGCCACCTGGGGGAATCCATCCTCCTTGGCTTTACGGGCAAATGCCAGATATTTCCGATTCGCCTGGCTCTCGCCAGCGAAGGCTGTTTGCAAATTTTCATCTGTTGTGGGCATCGTCATTCTCCTGTTTTTATAACTATTACAAATATATCCAGTAAGGATATGGGTATGGCGCAATTGAGACAAGGAAAAAAAAGTAAAAGCAAAAATGCCGGACTTCGCGGCTCGATCGATCGATCGATTGAACAAAAAGGATTAATATGATATGGTTTATCGCTGGGAGTTGGATTTATTAATAATTGGGAGGGTGAAATGAAAAGTGTTTTTAGATTACTTGTAGCTTTAATCGTAGTGGTTTCTGTTTCCGCTTGTGGCAGTAGCTCGTCAGACTCTGACAGTAATACGTCCACTCCTGCAAATAGCGACCCAGCATACTACGGTAAATGGATAATAACTCACAGTTGCACCGCCAGGGCACTCTTCTCGGATGCCGGTTGTGGAGCTATCCAGGATAATGGCTGGGTCTATACCTTTAGCGAGGGCCAGGTTAAATATGAAGGGGTCACAGACAATTGCGTTGCCGTATTCAACACTTCAGCTGTTGGGGATAATCCCTGGACGTTAACGCGGACAGTAGTTTCGCAAAACGAATTTTGCTCGTGGACCGTTGGTGATGTTAAACAATTTACC
>UOGE01000087.1_pt1 | contig 14248 bp, 13 predicted proteins | sample 1989811 | NCBI WGS metagenome assembly UOGE01 (sample SAMEA4712198, study PRJEB27164) | hydrothermal vent metagenome | biome: marine basaltic hydrothermal vent biome; feature: marine hydrothermal vent; material: mineral | place: Pacific Ocean | collected 2011-06-14/2011-07-23 | depth 1691 m | reverse complement strand
ATTGTGAGCGCCCGGGAGACAGCCATCGCCGTCGCCACGGCCAGCGTCCCCCCGGCATAAGGTTTTTTTTCAAACACCCCCATCGGCCCGTTCCATATTATGGTCCTCGCCGGTTTCAAAGCCAACTTAAAAAGAATAGAGGAGGCCGGCCCGATATCACCCGCGATTTTATCTGGCGGTAACTCCTGCCGGGTTACAGCCTCGGTTGGAATGTCGTCTTCCAGTGATTCCCCCACAACAAAATCGACCGGTAAATAAAGTTTCACCCCCTTTTTCCTGGCCCTGGCCATCACGCCCATAATCTCGTTGATTTTATTATCCTCAACCATGTTAGAGGCGACGTCTACCCCCAAAGCTTTCAGGAAAGTAAAGGCCATCGCCCCGCCGACTATTAAAATATCGCACTTATCGATCAGGCTGTCGACCACCCCCAGCTTGGAGGAGATTTTGGCCCCCCCCAGGGCCACCGCCAGCGGCCTTTCAGGGTTTATCATCGATCTGGAAAAATATTCTATTTCATTTTTCATCAGCAACCCGGCGACCGAGGTCTTCACAAAATGGGTGATCCCTTCAGTGGAGGCATGCGCGCGATGCGCCGCGCCAAAAGCGTCGTTCACATATATTTCGGCCATATCCGCAAGGGCGCGGGCGAAGTCTTCATCGTTATTCTCTTCCTCCTTGTGGAACCGCAGATTTTCCAGGAGCGCAACCTCCCCGTTTTTCAGGGAGTCGACCAGTCTTCCGGTTTTCTCTCCGACACAATCCTCGGCGAATAATACCGGCGCCCCCAAAGATTTGCTGAAAACCTCTTTAACCGGCAGTAATGAATATTCCGGTTTCACCTCTCCCTTCGGTCTTCCCAGATGGGACGCCACAATAACCCTGGCCCCCTGGCTGATGGCCAGTTTTATGGTTGGAATGGCCGCCTTGATCCTTGTGTCGTCGGTCACCAATCCGTTTTCAAGGGGCGCGTTAAAATCTACGCGGATAAAGACTTTTTTGCCTTTAAGGTCCACCTGGTCGATTGAAAGCTTTTTCATAGGCATGGCTCACAAGTACATATGCAAAAAGATTCAGGCGCTAGGACCCCCCTTTTGGGGGTTCCATCTTGAAGCCCGGCCTTTTACCCGATTATAAACCTTTGGAGGCGATATACTTGATCAAATCCCTGACACGGCTGGAATAACCCCATTCGTTGTCATACCAGCTCATAACCTTCACCGTCGTTCCACCGATCACCCGCGTGGTAAGCGAATCGAATATGGATGAAGCGGGATTCTCGTTGAAATCCTTGGAAACCAAAGGCTCATCGCAATATTCCAGGATACCCTTCATCGGCCCCTCAGCCGCAGATTTCATGGCCTGGTTTATCTCCTCCACGCTTGTGTTCTTTTCAACCACACAGGTCAGATCAACCAGCGAGACATTCGGCGTGGGGACGCGGATGGCCAGCCCGTCGAGCTTTCCTTTAAGCTCCGGCAAAACAAGGGAGACAGCTTTGGCCGCGCCGGTGCTTGTGGGAATCATGGAGACAGCCGCGGCCCTGGCCCTTCTCAGGTCAGAGTGGGGCTGATCCTGAATTCTCTGATCGTTTGTATAGCTGTGAATCGTCGTCATAAGGCCGTTGACGATTGTAAAATTGCCGTTGAGGACTTTCGCCACCGGAGCGAGGCAATTGGTGGTGCAAGATGCGTTGGAGATTACGCTGTGGGCTTTCGCGTCGTATGTCTCTTCGTTGACACCCAGAACGATGGTCACATCCTCCTCTTTTGCGGGGGCCGATATGATCACCTTTTTCGCCCCGCCGGCAAGATGCTTTGCGGCATCGGCCCTTTTCGTGAAAAACCCTGTCGATTCCACAACAATATCGACGCCCAGCTTTCCCCATGGAAGATTGGCCGGGTCGCGCTCGGCGGTTATTCCTATGTTTTTCCCGTTTACTTCAATTGAATTCTCTTTGGCTATGACGCTCCCCTTAAACTTGCCAAAGTTGGAGTCATGCTTGAGCAGATAAGCCAATGTTTTTGCGTCTGTTATATCGTTAATGGAAACGATCTCGATGTCGCTATGCCCCTGGCAGGCGCGAAACAGGTTGCGCCCTATTCGTCCAAAACCGTTTATGCCAACTTTTACAGCCATTAAAAATCCCTCCTGATAATTTTACCGGCCCAACGCCGGATTAGAAGATAGAGTATAACTTGGGCTTGGGCCAAGTCAATATTTATTGGTCTATTCGGAAATTGTTATGGCAAAACAAGGGTTATAAAAAGGGCGTTTTCTATGCCGACTTTTTAAGCTGTGAAAGCCGGCTCACCTCGCCCCGGCGTTTAAAAGGACCTTCCTTGTATCGGGATGAAGGCAAAGTCCCAGCGCAGTGTATCCGTCGAGGTTTTTTATGTTCACATTGGCCCTGGAGGTCAGAAGAAGTTTTACAACCTCGGTGCGCCCCTCCCTAGCGGCCCATATGAGGGCGGTGTCTCCCCTGTTATCTCTCATATTCACCTTGGCGCCATTTTTCAGCAACACTTCAGCGGCGCCATTATATCCGTTTAGCGAAGCGCCCATAAGAGCCGTGCCGCCATATTTGTTTTGAGCGTTAACCTTGGCGCCTTTACCAAGCAGAAACTCGAGCGCCCCGGCATGCCCCTTCACGGCGGCGCCCATGATGGCCGTGGCCCCGTATTTACTCCGGGCGTTAACATCCACCCCTCTGCCAAGCTCGGCTTTAATCGCCGGGATATCCCCCTTTTCCGCCGCGGCGATAAGCTCTATGGCGCCGGCGTTGGCAAATTGCGGGAAGCGGACGATAAGGGCGCTCGCCATAATCAATAAAAATGTTGAGAACCTGATTGCACGATTCATCATAGCTCCTCACATTCCCGATGTCATTATCGCCAGTTTATATGCAGGCGCCCGCAAGCTTTCAAAAGACACCCTTAAACATACCACATTCATCGGGCAAAAATTTCCTGACGCTCGATCATTCCATCCCGTATACGTATCACGTTTCTGGCGTGAGCCGCTATGTCCGGGTCATGGGTCACCACAATCAGCGTCACACCAGATTCATTTAACTCTTTAAGCAATTCGATGATCTGAACACCTGTTTTACTGTCGAGGTTTCCGGTCGGTTCGTCGGCCAGTATAAGTTTTGGCCCACCCACGATGGCTCTTGCAATGGCCGTCCTTTGAGATTCGCCGCCCGATATCTGCCCGGGAAAATGTTCCAGCCTTCGTTCGAGCCCCACTTTTTTCAGCGCCGCCACAGCCTTCTCTCTTGGCCCGGGGTCGCCCCGGTAATAAAGAGGGAGGCAGACGTTTTCGAGTATCGTGTTTCGTGGCAGAAGGTTGTGGCTCTGGAACACAAAGCCTATCTGCCTGTTGCGGATGTCGGAAAGCTGGTCGTCTTTCAGACAGGCAACATTCTGATCGTCCAGAAAATAATCGCCGGAGGAAGGGGTGTCGAGCAGACCCAGGATATTCATCAGGGTAGATTTGCCAGAGCCCGAAGGCCCCATGAGCGCCGTAAAAGAGCCTTTGTTCATCGTGAAACTCACCCCCCCAAGGGCGTCCACTTCGGCCCCGTCGAGATGATATCTTTTAGTTATGTTCACTGCCCGAATCATTATCGCTCCTCGGCGGGCGGAGAAGTATTTTCTCTCCCTCTTCCAGCCCTTCGGTGATCATTAAATCGATCCCGTTGGAAAGGCCTGTTTTCACGTCTCTTCTTTGAGCCCTGATTTTATTTTGCACATAAACAAATTCGCCCGCCTCGTCAGTCCGCACAGCCTCTTCAGGAACCATCAGCACGTTTTTTTCGGTTTGCAGTATCATCTCCACGTTGGCGGTCATTTTAGGTTTCAACAGGGCCCGGCTTGCGCCGAGGGCCTCTATCTTTACCTTGAACACGGTTATGTTTTCCCGCATTTCACCCATCGGATAGATGCGGATGACCTTTCCCTTAAAAGATTTCTCGGGATATGCGTCGACGGTCACCATCGTTTCCTGCCCTTTGGATACTTTGCCGATATCTGTCTCATCCACCAGGGCCACAATAAAAATGCGGGACATATCGGCCACCACACAAAGGGTTGTGCCACCCGACAACGAGGAAATACCAGAGGAGATTATCTGCCCTCTCTCCACCGGTTTTCTAATTATCACACCTTTTATGGGCGACAGGATAATCGTCTCGCTGAGCCTCTCTTTGGCGTCGTCCACGGAAAGGGCCGCTTTGCGCAAAGCCGCCCTGGCCTGGCTCACCCTGGCTTTGGCCACCGCATAAGATGCTATGGCCGCTTCAAGCTCCTTGTCCGCCACAAGGTCCTGGCGTCTCAATTTTCTTGCCCGCTTAAGGCCCATATCGCTTTCCAGCAGGTTCGCTTCAGCCGATTTAATGTCCGCTTCGGATGCGGCCATATCGGCCTCTCTCTGGGCGAGGTTACGTTTTTCGGTTTTGGGGTCGAGTTTTAAAAGCACTTCGCCCTCTTCCACGGTGTCGCCCGGCTCATACGGGAATTCAAGGATTTCACCGGAGGCCTTCGACTTCACCTCCACCTGGAAATTGGGCTCCACAGCGCCGGATGCCGATATGGCGACGATAAGGTCGCCCCTTGACACAGTGACGGTTTTTTTGTGGGCGCCGTCGTTTTCGGAGCTTTTATAATAAAACAGAGCGGAGGCCACAGCGCCGGCCAGCGCCACAATTGTAACGACACGTGTTGCGTTCATGATGAGCATGATATGACATTATCGGCAAGTGACCAAGCATATACATGGCCCTGTTCGCATTGCGACATGGTATCCATCCGGCACAGGCCAGGTGGGGATAAAAATGTTATCGGGGAGTGACAGAGCGATACAGCTCTTCCCCGCAGATGGCGCAGATATGGCTGTTCATCGTCACTTTGGAGCTCATCCCCATGTCGCGAAGATGAACACTTTCGCCTGAGCAACTAAAACACTTGATCCATGAATCCCCCACAAGTTTCGGATACTGGCTTTTATACCAGTCAAAATTTTTCTCCAAATCCCATTTGCGGCCTCTTAACTCCCTCCTTATCATGGCGATGATCTTCACCAGGGAGACAATCACCACAATGACGTAAATAAACCAGCGTGGAGTAACCATTTTACACTTTCATAAATTAATTAAATCAAAGCCATGCGGCAATGGTGTATTTGTATTGGTAGCCCCAAGGGGAGTCGAACCCCTGTTTACGCCGTGAGAGGGCGGTGTCCTAGGCCACTAGACGATGGGGCCACTATGCGACCTTTACAGGTCATAGGGATTCTACATTATTCTTGCCGCTCTTTGGGAGGAAAATATCCGGGCGCGGCCCTAGCCGCAGATGGAGCAGGTGAGCTCCGGGTTTCTGGCCGCAAAAGTTTCGTCGAGCCTGCGCCTGACGGCGTTTACCGGGGCCTGTTTCAGAGATTCGGGGTCTGTTTTAGCTTTTTCGGCGATATCTGTCATCGCGTCGCAAAACGCGTCGATCGTCTCTTTTGGCTCTGTCTCTGTCGGCTCTATCATCAGCGCGCCACGCACGATCAGCGGAAAATATATGGTGGGGGGATGAAAACCCCTGTCGATAAGCCCCTTGGCGATGTCTAGGGTGGTTATGCCCTGTTCGTTCTGGATTTTATCGCTGAACACACACTCATGCAGGCTCCGGCCAGGGTAGGGGATGTGGTAGTGACCGGTTAACCGTTCGCGGATATAGTTCGCGTTCACCACCGCCGCCTCCGTCGCCTCTTTTATTCCTTCCGGCCCCAGGCTCAATATATATGCGGCCGCGCGGACGAGCACCCCCACATTACCCATAAACGAATGTATCCGGCCAACGGTTCGGGGCCTGTCGAAATCGAGTGTATATTTTTCGTTTTCCAGCCGAACCACCGGAACAGGGAGATACGGCGCAAGCTCTTTTGTCACGCAGACAGGCCCGGCCCCCGGCCCCCCCCCGCCGTGGGGGGTTGCGAATGTTTTATGCAGGTTTATGTGCGCAACATCAATCCCCATATCGCCAAACCTCGCCTTACCCATCAGCGCGCTCAGGTTCGCCCCGTCGCAATAAAGGAATCCACCACGATCGTGCACCAGCTTCGCCACGCCGATAATGTCAGATTCAAATATCCCCAGTGTATTCGGGTTTGTGACCATCAAAGCGGCCACCTCGTCGTCCATCAGCCTGCCCAGTTCATCCATATCTATCTTGCCGTCCGGCCCGCTTTTTAAAGTTTGCGCCTGATAACCGCAAAACACCGCCGAAGCGGGATTGGTGCCATGGGAGGAATCGGGCAGTAAAACTTTTTTCCTTGCGTCCCCTCTCTTCTCCAGCGCCGCCCGTATCATCAAAAGCCCGGTAAACTCCCCGTGGGCTCCCGCCGCCGGCTGGCATGTGGCGGCGTCGAGCCCCGCAATCTCGCAAAGCCACTCGCCCAGGTCATAAATCAGCTTCAAAACGCCCTGGCAATCCGCCTCCGGTTGCAGAGGATGCAGGCTTGTGAACCCTTTCAACCGGGCCACAACTTCGTTCACACGCGGATTGTGCTTCATGGTGCATGAACCAAGCGGATACATATTGGAATCGACCCCGAAATTCCATTGGCTAAGCCTTGTGTAGTGGCGTATCACCTCTGGTTCCGAAAGCTCCGGAAACCCTTTGAGGTCGCCTCGCAGATAATCGCTTTCGGCGAGCGATTCAGGATCGGCCTGGGGGATATCGGTGTCGCCGAAATCGACACCTGTGCGCCCTTTCGATCCCCGCCCGAAAATTCCATCTTCGGTGAAGAGAAGGCCTCTTTGCGATTGGTTTTTCATTTTCTAGCTTTCAAATTCAGAGAGGATTTTCACCATCCGGTCTATATCCTCTTTCGAATGGATTTCCGTCGCGCAAAAAAGGATGGCAGGCGCCATGGTGGGGTAATATCCCGAAAGGTCGAGCCCCCCCACGATTCCTTCCCTGGCCAGCCTTTCGTTTATCACAGCCGGCGCCACGGGGGTCAGGGCCACCGCCTCGTTAAAATGTTTTTGCCCGAAGGCTTTTTCAAACCCTTTGAGGCCCGATACTTTCTCTATAAGATATTTCATAGCGGAAAGGTTCCTTATTCCGATTTTTTTGAGCCCTGTTTTTCCAAGCAGGCTCAAATGTATCGCCGCGGCCGTGGCGCAAAGCGCCTGGTTGGAACAGATATTGGACGTCGCCCGTTCGCGCCGGATATGTTGCTCCCGCGTGGAAAGAGTAAGGACGTATCCCTCTTTGCCATCGACGTCCCTGGTTTTACCAACCAGCCTTCCGGGCATCTGCCTGGCGAACTTGTCTTTCGTGGAAAACAGCCCAAGAGCAGGCCCCCCATACGAGATGGAATTCCCGAAAGAGCGCCCTTCACCCACCACGATATCCGCGCCAAGCTTCCCCGGCCCCTCCAGCAAGCCTAGGGCCATCGGCTCCGCCACGGCGGCTATCATCATCGCCCCGGCTTCGTCGCAGACTTCGCGAATAGCCTTTAAATCCTCGATATTACCAAAAAAATTCGGATGCTGGATGACGACAGATGCGGTCTCCTCGTTGACCATGGCGGCAAGGCTTTGCGCGGTGGTGACCCCCTCTTTCTGGCCGTCGGCGATCTCTATAATTGCGCCTGAATACCGGGTATAGCTTTTCGTCACCTCTCTCCAGTTCGGATGAACAAGGTTGGAAATCACCGTTTTTTTTCGTTTGGTTATCCTCTGGGCCATAATGACCGCCTCGGCCAGCGAGGAGGCGCCGTCATACATCGAGGCGTTGGCGATATCTGTTCCGAAAAGGGCGGCCACATATGTTTGAAATTCATAAATAGCCATCAGCGTCCCCTGGCTCACCTCCGGCTGATAGGGGGTGTATGCCGTGAACAGCTCTGATCGCATAATAAGCTGATCGACCGAAGAGGGAACATGATGCGCATAGGCCCCCGCACCGAGGAAACATTTATGCGCCCTGAAATGGTTGTTGCGGGATGCGAGGGATTCGAAATGCTCCAGTAGCGCAGGCTCCGCCATAGGCCCGGGGAGATCCAGCAAACCGGTTAAACGAACATTCGAAGGGATATCCTCGAATAAATCGTCGACCGAGGAGACGCCGATAACCTCCAGCATCTCTTGCCTGTCGGAAGGAGTGAGGGGGATAAAGCGCAACCCTAGCCCCCCTTTTTTATCATGTTTTGATAATCTGCCGCATTCATCAGCTTCCCGGTTTCGGAGGGATTAGAAAGCTTTAGCCTGATTATCCACCCCTTTTCATAGGGGCTCTGGTTAACAAGCTCCGGCTGGTCTTCAAGGCCTGTGTTAACTTCGGTCACTTCACCCGAAAAGGGGGAGTACAGATCGGAAACCGTTTTGACCGATTCCACCACCGCAAAGCTCTCCTCGCTGTTCAAGGCTTTTCCCTGTTCGGGAAGCTCCACAAAAACCACATCTCCCAATTCTCCCTGGGCAAAATCGGTGATACCGACTGTGGCGATATCTCCTTCGATTCTGGCCCACTCATGATCTTTTGTGTAATATAAATCGTCAGGAAATTTCATCTTTCCTCCAAAAAAATAATTGGTTATTGGCTCGCTTCAACAGGCGCAGGCCTCTTGACGGCCGATTTCACAAAGGGCTCTTTCCGGCAAACCGCCTCCACTTTTTTGCCACGGATATCGACAAAAAGCCTGACGCCTTCCGCCGCAAGATCGGCGCGGACATAACCAAGCCCGATCGCCTTTTTCAGGGTGGGGCTCATGGTGCCGCTGGTGATTTTTCCCACTTTTTCATCGTTCGAATATATTTCGTATCCGCTCCTCGGGATGCCTCTTTCAACCATTTCGAGGCCGATAAATTTTCTTTTCACACCCTCTTGTTTTTGTTTGAGCAAGGCTTCCCGGCCGTTAAAGCCCCCCTCTTTACCCAGCTTCAATATCCAGCCAAGCCCGGCCTCAAGGAGGGTGGTTTTCTCGCATATATCCTGCCCGTGAAGCGGGTAACGCATCTCCATCCTCAGCGTGTCCCTGGCGCCAAGGCCGATAGGCTTCACGCCAAACTGTTTCCCCTTGCCAAGTAGCCTGTCCCACAGCGCGGGAGAGTCTCTCCAGTCGCAGTATATTTCAAACCCGTCTTCCCCTGTGTATCCGGTGCGGGAGATTATAACATTTCGATCTTCAATCAGCCCCACCTGGAACCTGTAATATTCAAGCTTCGCCAAAGGAACCCGCGTCACCGACTGGAGCAGGTTTTCGGAAAGTGGCCCCTGGACGGCGATCATCCCGTAGTCGCGAGAAACGTTCGCCACCTCCACGTCGGGATATTGCAGGGCGTTATCGGCTATCCAGCTTACATCCCCTTTTGTGTTTGAAGCGTTCACACAAAGGAAATATCGCCTGGCGCTCACCCGGTATATCAACAGATCGTCTATAATCCCCCCATCCTCGTTCAGTAGCGTCGAGTATTGCGCCATGCCATCTTCCAGCAGGGTCAGATCGTTGGAGGTCAGCCGTTGCAACAGCTCCATCGCATGTTCCCCGTTAACATAAACCTCCCCCATGTGGCATATGTCGAAAATACCGACTTTTTCCCGAACCGCCTTGTGCTCCTCCATGATGGAGCTGTAATGCGCCGGCATATACCACCCGTGAAAATCGACCATTTTGGCGCCGAGGCTTTCGTGGGAGCTTTTAAGGGGTGTGTTTTTGACTGTCATTCGCCCATCACCTTTATCACCACTCTTTTTTTACGCCCCCCGTCAAACTCGGCATAATATACCTGTTGCCACGGCCCAAGGTCGAGGGCGCCATTGGTGATCGGCAAGACGACCTGATGGTGAACCAGCAGGTTTTTAAGATGCGCATCGGCATTATCCTCTCCCGTGCGATGGTGCAGGGAATCACGTTTATATGGGGCGAGATTATCGAGCCACTCGTCTATATCGCTCAAAAGGCCCGATTCCGCATCGTTCACCCAGACGCCGGCTGTGATATGCATGGCCGACACAAGGGCCATCCCTTCCTTCACGCCGGAAACGGAAACAATATTTTCGACCTTATCGGTGATATTAATATATTCCCGTTTTTTTTCGGTGTTAAACCATAGATACTCGGTGTGGAATGTCATCTGACAACGTGATACCTTAAAATTATGGAAAGCTTGAAAATAAACGAAACACCTGTCAAAAGCAAGCCTAATGGCGTTTTTGGCGGCAGGCGGTTTTATGAAAAAACTGTTTAAGCCAAAATCGATGGCCGAATCGCTCGATGCGGCCCTTCGATCGATTAACCGCGTCAATGTCATCTACCTTTTAAAAATAGAGCGGGAGTGGGAAAACATTGTGGGGCGGACCCTTGCCGGTGTGTCGGGACCGGTCAAGCTGAGCCAGGGGAAACTTGTCTTGTTTGTCAGGGAGCCGGTCTGGATAGATTCCATGATGTATCTGAAAACAATGATTATTCAAAAGGTTAACGATCTTTTCCCGGGGAACATCGTAACGCGGATACATATGGTTTTAAAAAACGATTTAAATAGCAATAAAGCCGCCCCGGAAGAAACAGATAAAATCAGTGATGATGATTTTCCCGAAAACGAGGCGAAGGATGTGGAAAAAGCCCTTGAGAAATTGCCCGATTCAAAATTGCGTTCCACGTTTAAAAGGGTTATGCTTGGTAGCTTAAAAGTTGAACGCCATCGGATGCGGCCCAAATAAGCCATTTTTATTGCGGAATAGCAATATTCAGGGCGGTTACTGGCGTACAAAACATTTCTTTGATGAGGTTTTACGGCAATTGTTTTCCTGCTGAAAATGAGTGAAATTTTTTATGGCAAAACGCAAAAGCACACAAAATCCGGCAAAACGATGTTATCCGGAAAACTGACTGTAAATATCCTTCTGGCGCTTTGCCTTGGGTTCACATCTTCTTGCGCCACCTCCACATCCACTTCTCATAGTCCGGTTAAAACAATCCACGCCGCATCATCCGAAAAAAAGATCGCGAAGCTCGATCTCGTCGATCGGTCCCAGGCGTATACCCAGTATCTTCTTGGATTGCTGGCGGAAAAAAGAGGACAGTATAAAGAGGCGGTTAAACATTACAAAAAGGCTGTCACCTATGATGAAAATTTAATCCAGAGCTTTGATCGTTGCTCCACGCTCCTTCTTAGAATGGGAAAGGTGGAGCAGGCCGCCAGCATGGCCAAGCGCGCTCTTAAAATCGATCCTGACTTTATTCCATCACTTTACATGCTCGGTTCGATTTCTTCCGGCAATAACAGCCCCGGCGACGCCATCGAATATTTCCACCGCGTAACAAAGCTCGACCCCACCATCAAGGACGCATGGCTGTCGCTTTCGATCGCATATCTTAAAAACACGCAATACGACGAGGCTTTTAACACACTTGAAAAGTTCAAGATGCGTTTCCCCGGGGATGCGCTGGGCCTCTATTTCACCGGGCGCGCGCTTGCGGGATTAAAAAGAATCGATGAGGCCGAAGCCGCTTTCAAAGAGCTGATCGAGCAATTCCCCAGGTTTCTAAAGGGTTACGAGGCGCTGGCATATATATATCGTTATCAGAAAAAATTTGATAAAGCGGCGATCGTGTATAAGCGATATCTGGCTATCCACCCGGGAAGCGAAGAGGTTCAAAAAGAGCTGGCCGACATCCAGCTTCGAAAGAAATCTTACGATAAAGCGGGTGAGGCTTACGACAAGCTCATCAGCCAGGGCGCGGGCGATATCAACCTCTATTTCAGGCTCGGAATCACCCACTGGCGGCAGGCGGAGATTTTGGGTAGCGTGGAAGATTACAAAATAGCCCTGGACAATTTTCAACTGGTCCGCATCAAGGACCCGGGCAACCAGCGGGTCGCCTATTACATAGCCACAATTTTTGAAAGGCTCAATCTTACTGAAGAGGCGATCGAAAGCTGGAAGCGGCTCGACACGGGGGGAGATGATACACGCGACATATACCTGAAAATAGCCGAGCTGTACGAAAAAGCGGGCGACGATAAAATGAGCCTTGAATATGCGGTCAAGGCTTCCAGGTTGAGCAAGGACGACCCGGAGCTCTATTACTTCGCGGGCATACTGCAAAATAAACTCAACAGGGGTAAAGACGCCGAGAAATCGTTCTTAAAGGCTATAAGTCTGAAAAAGGACGAGGGGAAATATTATTTCTATCTGGGGGTCACCTACGAAAAAATGAAACAGTTCGACAAGTCGATAGAAGCCATGAAGTCGGCCATCGACCTGAACCCGGGCCACGCCAATGCCCTTAACTATCTGGGATATATATACGCCATACAGGGGATAAACCTGGACGAAGCGGAAAAGAACCTGATAGAAGCCCTTCGTATCGACCCCACCAACGGCTATTTTATAGATTCTCTTGGCTGGATATATTACAAACAGAAAAAATATAAAGAGGCCCTGAACCTGCTCGAGAAGGCGATACGCAATATTCCGCCAGACCCGACGGTTCTGGAACACCTTGGAGACATATATATCGCCCTTAACGATCTCAAATCCGCCCTGAAAGCATATGAACTTTCGCTTAAATCGGAGCCGGAGGACGGGCGTGACCTTGAGCGCGAGCCGGTGATTAAAAAACTGGCCGAAGTGAAAGAAAAGCTCATGAACATATCTGGCGAAAAATAAGCTTTCGGTAATAAATGAGCTTTAAGAGACTTCTTCTCTTTCTTGCGTTTCCCGCCCTGTTCACCTTTGTATCGTGCGCCACCTTTGTTTCCCTCGACACATCTGTCGCGGCAGGCGACCTGGCGCGATTGAAAATGAAAAGCTATCCCTCCTTCAAGGGCGTGGGTTCACTTAAATTAAGGGGAATGGGCTCAAGTTTTGCGGGCCTGATGGCTTTGGCTATCGATGCGGGAAAATACAGAATAGAGATTTACGACGCTGTCGGCAGGACGGTTTTCGCTGGCGGAGGGGCGCCGGGAAAAATGATCCGGATAGACCCGAATACCGGAGAAAGAGAGGAACTGACCGGAAAAAGAGCCGAGGTGGCGGAGTTCGAGGGTTTCCGCGTTCCCATTGCTTCCCTTAAATCGATCGTATACGGGGCTCCGCCCGGTTTCAACGCTATCACCTCCTTCGAAGAACGAAACGGGAAGCGGATCGTAAAAACCACCGGCCCGGAAATGGAGATAGTCTATTCCAGCCAGGTGGAAAAAATCAGGCTGATCCCCCCCGGAGAGGAGGAGGATGAGGAGGTTATCATCATCGTCGGGAGACTGGCGCCCGGGCCGATAGGTCCATACGCAAAGGTCGCGCATATGGATTTTGGAGGCGGGGCTTTTACACTCGACATAAAATGGGAAAAGGTGAGGCAGGGGGTAAAATTTTCCGAGGGGTTTTTTACATTCGACGAAGCGCTGGAGTAGCCGGCTGTTCGCCGCCTTTCCTTCTATATCAGATCGTTATAACAACAAAAGGCCTATCAGCGCCGCAACCGCGCCTCCGCCAAAAACGCTCCACCCGTTAACCTGATTGTTGGTGAGTAAACCGTCGTTTTCGAAGGCGGAGCCAAGCCAGCTATCGGCCAGGTTCCCCGCCACCGCTCCGGCGATAACGGCCAGCGCCCCCGGTATGGTCACAAGCTCCATGGCGCTCCCCCCCATCCCCATAAACAACGCCGCTAAAACTCCCAGGGCTGTGCCTCGCATCGATATCGCCCCGTTGCTACCGGTCTCCACCCTTTCCCATGAGAGGATATCGACCGGTTTTTCCTGCGCCCCCCTGCCAAGCTCCGACGAAACCGTATCGGACAGGGCCGCCCCCAAAGAGGCGCAAAAAGCAATGTTGAAAACAAACGGATCGCAAGCCATCAATGAAAAGAGGGCGAAAAAAGCGGCGGGGCCGAGGTTGGCAAAAGCGTTACCAGCCCCTCTTGTCCCATATCCCTCTGGTTCCCCATGATGATAGGCCGATATCGTGGTGACCACCACGGCGAACATTATGAAAAAGAGCATGATTACAAAGCCTTCAATGCCAAGGGAGAGATAAATTATCGCGCCCAGAATAACGCCCGCCACACCGCCAGCTTTGTCTATCTTTTTCTCCTTGTAGGCCGCCACCCCCAGCATGGCGCACACCAGAACCCCCACCAGAAAGTTTTCGCCATAAATAAACGCGTTCCATCGAAGCTGGGATAATCCGTAAAGCAAAAGAATTATTGTGTGAGATCTAATGGCGGGGGAGGCGAGCCCAGGCGCGGGCGC
>UOGE01000046.1_pt1 | contig 14315 bp, 13 predicted proteins | sample 1989811 | NCBI WGS metagenome assembly UOGE01 (sample SAMEA4712198, study PRJEB27164) | hydrothermal vent metagenome | biome: marine basaltic hydrothermal vent biome; feature: marine hydrothermal vent; material: mineral | place: Pacific Ocean | collected 2011-06-14/2011-07-23 | depth 1691 m | reverse complement strand
TGCCGAGTTTTTCATCTCCGCCGGTTTCCAGTCGCTTGTGGTGGCCGGATATAAAGCCAAAGGCGATCCGGCCGACCTGCCAATATATACGGTGGATATTTTCGATATGGGTTCACCTGAAAACGCGTTTGGTGTGCTGGCCGGGGAGAGCGCCAACCAGGAGCCTGTCAACATTGGTTACATCGGTTTTAAAAGTTCGAAATCAATAGCGTTCATAAAAGGGCCATATTTAGTCAAGGTCACATCTTTTAACAAAAAGGCGGACGCCCATAGCTTTGCAAAGGCTATCGATGCGAGTATCAAAAGCGTGATAACGGATATTCCGCAGTTTATCAGGTTCCCGGTGGAGGGGGCGGCCCCCGATGGAAAGTCTTTTATCCGCTCGGACTATATGGGGCTTGAGTTTTTGAAAAATGTGTTCGAGCAAGGTTATGAACAAGGGGGCAAGCGGTTTCACGCGTTCCTTGTAATCCCCGATGAAGGGCCGGCCACATTTATCCGGAATATGATAGCCACGGCCGATGATATCGGGGCCAAGGTCTCCACATTCAGGCTCGATGGAAAATCTGGATGGGAAATATCGGATAAATATGAGGGGACGTGGGCTCTTCTCCAGATGGGGGAGGAGTTCATCGGCGTACGCGAGATAGAAGACAAAGAGAAAAGAAATAAATTTTTAACAAGCGCTTTGAAAAGGCGCCAATCTGGATGACATATAAAAGCGGCAAAGAAGATATCACCCGCCGCCAGTTTATTAACAAACTGGCGATAGGGGGCGGGGCCGCCCTTGGCGCGGCGGCCGTCACATACTTTGCCCACAGCGACAAGCCGGTCTACCGCCAGCCGGAAAAAATATTTACTCTGCCCGATTTTGGAGCGGAGATATCAAAAGTCTATCCCCGTATCGTTATCACCCACGGAACAAGACCGCTGGCGATGGTGAGGGCCGCCGTCGACAGAATGGGGGGGATAGAAAAATTTATTCAGCCGGGCGACAGGGTGGTCATCAAGCCCAACGTAGCCTGGGACAGGCTCCCCGAGCAGGCGGCCAACACAAACCCGGACGTTGTGGCGGCGGTGGTGACCATCGTGAAAGAGGCCCGGGCCGGACAAATCATCGTAACGGACGTATCGCTGAACGATCCGGAGCGGTGCTTCGCACGCTCCGGCATTGAAGAGGCGGCCAGCATAGCTGGGGGGAAGATATGGATACCGGCCGCGACCGACTTCAAACTGGCCGATCTTAAAGGCGAGCTACTAAACGTGTGGCCGGTCAGCCGCGCGTTCCTGGAGGCCGACAAGGTTATCAACCTCCCGGTGGTGAAACATCACAGCCTGAGCCAGTGCACCCTAGCGCAAAAAAACTGGTACGGCATACTGGGGGGCAGGCGTAACCGCCTGCATCAAGACATACACACATCCATAGCCGACCTCTCCCAGGCGATGCTACCCACGTTAACAATCCTCGACGGAACCAGAGCCCTGATGCGAAACGGCCCGACAGGGGGAAACCCTGGCGACGTGGAAACACACAACATCATCATCGCGGGGCTTGATGAAGTGGCGATAGATTCATACGGCATGGGCATCCTGGGGATTGATCCAAACGACGTTAAATATATGGCCCTCGCCCAAAAGCGCGGCCTTGGCCGGATCGACTGGAAATCGGTCAGTCACTACGAGATAAATGTATAGCCATGCGTAATTTTTTATCGCTGAAAAATATTCGACGTATATGGTCGGTTTTCTTCATGGCTCTGTTTGTCTATTTCATATGGATCAGCGATTTCAAGGGCCTCAAAGGGTATGAAGTGGCGCTGTTCCTTGAGATAAATCCGCTCGTCGGCTTGTCGTCCCTGCTCACAGGATGGACAGTGTACAAAGGGTTATGGCTATCGCTTCTCGTTATAATACCCACCATTTTTTTTGGCCGGTTCTTTTGCTCGTGGGTGTGCCCCATGGGAATTGCGAACCATTGGGCGGGTCACCAGGCCAGAAGCGAGGCGGAATATATAAAGGTAAACTCGCACCGGCCTCTCTATCGGCTTAAATATTATCTTCTGGCTGTTCTTTTGATTCTTTCTCTTTTTGGCGCTTCACAGATCGGTCTGTTCGATCCGATAGCGATGATCTACCGCTCCTTCATCATTTCTGTTTTTCCGGCGATAGATTCAGGCCGTGGTTTCATATTCACCCGCCCTCATGTCTTTTTGGGTGGTGTGTTAATAAGCCTTTTATTCATCGCGGTTATCTTCGCTAGCAGGGGGATCCCACGGCTGTTCTGCAGGGCTATCTGCCCGCTGGGCGCGATGCTGGGGGTCGCCTCCCTTCTATCAGTCATGCGCATACGGCGCGATATCGAGAAATGCACCGATTGCAACCTGTGCCTCCAAAGTTGTCAGGGCGCGTGCGACCCGCACACCGGCCTGCGCGCATCGGAATGCCTGATGTGCATGAACTGCATCACAGATTGCAAGGATGGAGCGCTCTCCTACGGTTTGCCAAAGCTATCTCACGCGATCCATAAACCGCTGGACGTCAACCGCCGGCGACTGGTGGAAACCGCCCTGGCCAGCGCCATCCTTTTCCCGATGATGAAAACCTCGCTAACCTCGGAGGCGAACCCGCAACCGATGGTGATCCGCCCACCCGGCGCCTTAAGCGAGCCAGACTTTTTGCGGCGCTGTATAAAATGCTCCATGTGCATGAGGGTCTGCCCCACAAACGTTTTGCAACCGGCCTTGCTGGAAGCGGGGTTTGAAGGGTTATGGTCCCCTATCCTCATAAATAAAATCGGCTATTGCGAATATCATTGCACGCTGTGCGGGCAGGTCTGCCCCACTGGCGCCATCGAACAGGTGGAGATAAAGGACAAAGTCGGAACACGGGATGTGAAACCGATAAAGCTCGGGACAGCGTTCTACGACCGTGGGCGGTGCCTCCCCTGGGCGATGAACACCCAGTGCATCGTCTGTGAAGAGGTCTGCCCCACTTCGCCCAAGGCGATATGGTTTGAAGAAGCTCAAACCAGGACCAGAAGCGGCGCCGTCAAAAAGCTCAAACGCCCCTTTGTAGACCCGAAACTGTGCATCGGGTGCGGCATCTGCGAAAACAAATGCCCGGTCCGCGATTGGCCTGCGATACGGGTCACATCGGTGGGGGAGACAAGGTCCCTGACGAACCGGATGATATTAAAGAGATAAAATAAAACAGGCCGGGCCTGCGTGGCTATATCGCCAGCCACACACATCCGACAACGATGGAGACCGATGACAAACCGGCGAGCGAATAGCGATAGGCTTTTTTGATATTTTTTACCCTGGATGAGAAAAGGCCTGTGGCCCATGCAAACCCGGTCATAGCCAATATTGATCCCACACCGAAAAAGGCGAGGTATAACACCGCGGAATATAGTGGAAGGGCAAGGGCCGGAAGCACACCGAGAAGGTGGGCGCTCCCCGCCAGACCATGTAATGTCCCCACGGCGAAAGCGGCGTGGGTGTGCGCGTGGGAATATTGTTTTTTGTGAGTGGTCTTCGTTTCATGCAGGTGGATGTGTGTATGGCTGGCCGTATCGTGCCCGTGTTCATGGATGTGCCCCACGTTTAAAAAGGCTTTGCGAAGGCCCCACAGCCCGATCCATATCAGCGCTATCCCCACCAGGCGTTCGCTCACCGCCGAGAAGGCGTCGAGAGGCAACGTTTCACGTAGCGAAACAGCGACACCGCCAACGAGCAACACTCCCCCGGTGTGCCCCAGCCCCCATTGCATCCCGGCGAGCCATCCCCTGTTTTGTTTATCAAATGATAACGGCGCTATGGCGGCAAGATGGTCTGGCCCGGAAAGGACATGGACAAAACCGGCGGTGAATCCTGCGACAATGGCTATCATACCTATCGAGACTATCACATTGATTTAACCCTTACGAATTATCGATGGCCCAGGCCCTCCCCGGCCTCCCCCTCCTCTACTACAGGCTTTTGTTATGTGTTGAAATAACTAGGCTTGCGTTCCGGCAAAACTTTTCACCACCGGCGGCCACACTTTGGTATAATCTGAATCCAAAATTTATCAATTGTTTGGCAGGCGGGATGAAAGAATCAGTTCAGGACTTTTACGGCAACCAGGTGCAAAAAACCGAGGACCTCGATTTTGACGCATGTTGCATCGCCGACTATGACCCCGGCTTGCTTGAGCCACTGACCGACGAAGTCAAATCGAGGCAATATGGCTGTGGGTCGCCCATCCCCGATCTCATATCGGGCCTTACGGCTTTAGACCTTGGATGCGGCGCAGGGACAGACGTTTTCATCGCCGCCCAGCTTGTGGGCCCGGCGGGGAAAGTTATCGGCATAGATTATACCGACGCCCAGCTGGAAGTGGCGCGGCGCAATGTCGCCCCGATTATGGAGAATCTGGGGTACGACAGGCCCAACGTCAATTTTATGAAAGGCGAGATCGAAGCGATAGACCTTCCCGATAACTCGATCGATTGCGTTATATCAAACTGCGTTATAAACCTTTCGACCGACAAGGCCGCTGTCTTCCAGGAAATCCACAGGGTGTTGAAGCCGGGGGGCGAATTCTTGATAGCGGACATCGTCGCCGACAGAAGGATTCCGCATAAACTGCGAGAAAATGAAAAACTGTATTCCGAATGCCTGACCGGGGCCGATTATGAGGGCGATTTCACCCGGAGGATGGCGAAGGCCGGGTTCAACGATGTTCGCCAGACCTCGCGGAGGCGCGTGAAAGATGTTATCGAATCGATCCGTTTTATCTCCATAACTTATCGGGGATTCAAAATAGAACTGGAAGAGCATTGCGAAGATTTTGGGCAGGTGGCCGTTTACAAAGGAACCATCCCGGAAAAACCCGATTTCTACTCGCTCGATATGGGGCATCTGTTCACATCCGGCCTGGCTCAACGTATTTGCAAGAATACGGCGGACATATTAAAACAAAGTCGATTGGCGCCCTACTTCCACATCTCTGACGAAATATCGCATCTTGGCAGGTTCGATTGCTCGCCCGGCGCCACAGCGGATGCGGGCGATGAAGAGACCACTGTCGCCTGTTGCTAGGCGAAGCCAATCTGTCACTTCGTCACCTCATGGCCGTTTACGAAATCGGTAAAAACCTGATATAATTCAGAAGATTATGGTTGGTCTATTTGCGACACCCCTTCGCCGGGGACTGGTTTTGGCTCTTGCCCTTTTTCTGGGCGCGTGCGGCATGAATCCGGTGGAATCCTCCAATACATCTTCCCCCGGCAAAGACGATTCCATAGCCGCGTTATCAGCGTGGAACAAGCTGACCCTTGAAGAAAACCGCCTGCTGGCCGATCCGTTGTGCCTCGAAGTGGACAAAGAGTATGGGCCGATGATCGCAACTATCCTGGAGCGGCACAACAAGGCGTTGGCACAGATATCCGGTTTTACATCTCAAAATTTATTAAAAGCGGGATACCCCGATTATCAGGGGGGCGTTTCCCTGAGAGTGTGCGACGACCCCAACATATATGCCTATTCATATCCAAAAACAGTGGCCCTGCACACCGGCCTTCTGAAAACACTAAAAGAAGCGGCGGGGGAGGAATATCTGTTTGCTTCGTCGGCCGCCTTTGTGATTTATCACGAGCTGGGGCATATCCAGATGGGCCACGCCGGGCGCTCCGGCGTGTTGGGCGAGGCCAGTGGCGCGATGCTCCCCTTCTCCGAAATCGAGGCCGATATGTTCGCCGCCACGGTTTTGCAAAAGGCGGGCTATTCCATGGAGGGGGTGGATCTTGTGTTTTCCGTATTAAGCCAGATCAACCCGGCAGGCTCCGCCGTCCATCCACCGTCGTGGGAACGCCTTGAAAGAGTGCGGCGTTTAACCGGAATCAAAGAGGCGAGCTGAGGGTGATATCGCGCGTTGGGCTTCATCGTAGCGCAACATCACTTCGCCAGATCGATTGTCGATTACGGCCAGATACATTTGCCCTGTCGCCTGTTTTACCCGGGCGATCGTTCCAGATTATCGCTGGCGGTGGCGATCTTGGAAATGACCTTTCCCTTTTTAAAACAGTGACTGGTTAATATGGCGAAAACTTCCACCATATATGTGTGCCAGAATTGCGGATACCAGAGCGCCAAATGGCTGGGGAAATGCCCCTCGTGCAACAAGTGGGACACCATGAGTGAAGAACGCCCTCTCTCCTCCGGGCTTAAAGGAAGAAGGCAATGGTCCCCCAACGATGGAAAAGATGAGCTTGTCTCCATCACTGACGTGACCTCCGGAAATAACGATTGTGTCCCCACCGGGATAAACGAGCTCGACCGGGCGCTGGGGGGGGGCATAGTGGCCGGCTCGCTGGTTCTGGCCGGGGGGGACCCTGGGGTGGGAAAATCTACGCTACTACTGCAAATGGCCGGGGCGATGGCCAGCCTGGCCCCTGTGCTGTATGTGTCGGGGGAGGAATCGCCTAACCAGATTAAAATGCGGGGCCAGCGGCTGGGCTGTATGCGGGGAAACCTTCTCATATTGCCCGAAACGCAAATCGAGGAGATTGAACGGCAGATTGACAAGGTGCGCCCTTCCCTGGTGGTGATAGATTCGATCCAGACTGTGTATACGGAAGAGATACCGTCGGCCCCGGGAACGGTGGGGCAGGTGCGCGAATCGGCCGGGCGGATGCTCCTTATCGCCAAAAAAAAGGGAATACCCGTTTTCCTGATCGGGCATGTCACCAAGGATGGGGCCATCGCCGGCCCACGGCTTCTGGAGCATATGGTAGATACGGTTCTTTATTTCGAGGGGGAGAGGGGAAGCCCCTTCAGGATATTGCGCGCGGTGAAAAACCGGTTCGGCTCCACCAACGAGATCGGCGTATTCGAAATGAAACCGGAAGGGATGATGGAGGTGACAAACCCATCGGAGCTTTTCCTGTCCGACAAGCCGGGGGGGGTGTCCGGCTCTGTTGTTGTGGCCCTTATGAACGGAACCAGGCCACTGCTGGTCGAGATACAGGCGCTGGTGACCTCCAGCAACTATCCTAACCCAAGGAGGGTGACCCAGGGGGTCGATCAAAACCGGGTCGCCATATTAATGGCTATAATAGAAAAACGGGCCGGGATGAGCATTATGGGGGAAGATGTGTTTGTGAACGCTGTGGGCGGGGTGCGGGTGGACGAACCGGCATGCGACCTTGGTATGATGACCGCCATAGTGTCGAGCTTTCGCGATGCGGTGATAGACTCTCACACCGTTGTCATAGGCGAAGTGGGGCTGGGCGGCGAAGTGCGGGGGGCCCCGCAGACAGAAATTCGCGTGATGGAGGCCAGGAGCCTCGGGTTTAAACGGGCGGTGATACCGAAATCGAAAGTGAGCATCCGTGTAAAAGGGATCGAGATAATCGAGGTGGAAAACGTAAGCCAGGCCCTGGAAATTTTATTCGATAGCTAGCGCTTTCGCAATCGAGGAGGGGTTTTTGCAATGAAACAGTTAATCGCGTTTTTGGCGGCTGTGGGGGGAACCGTTATTGTTCTTTTAAACATCCACATCATCCGGCACGACGAAGGGGTGGCTGTGCGGATGAAAGAGAAGATGACATTCGACCATACATATGTCGATTTGACAGATCAGAATATTTTATCAAAGGCGCTCATGCCAAAACCGGTCCGTAAATTCGCTGTAGATAGCGGTTTTAAGCAAGTTAAAAAAGGGGTCTCCGGCGGGCTGGACAGGCTGAAAAAAGAGATGGAGCGATAGCCCCTTAGTTAACGTTGCCTTAGCTGGCGCCACAACCGGGATCAGGTTCGGGGCTGTTTGGCTGGGCGCGCTTATCGTCCATTGCCTGGCGCGGGCTCCTGACAACCGTCAACCGGCCCTCTTCCACCCAATCACGGCAGAGACAGATTTACGCGGAACCATTATGTTTGTCTCGGTGAGTTTTATGCCTATCTTCTCCCCCTCGCAAAGACGCAAGATACCGGGCTGTTTCTCAAGGGGCCAATCGCCGTATCCGGGGGAATAGCGCATGGTTCGCGAATATCCTTTTCGTTTGATTTCCCGTTCGATGTTTTCATCCACCCTGTCGGCCATATAGTCGGCCATCCATCCTCCCACCATCTCAAGGGCGAAAGCTTCGGTTATCTCTCCCGCCGCCTGCAGTTCCTCCACTTTGTCTTCAAGCTTGTGGCCGATCGTCGTTGCCATCAACGTGGCGAAATCGGAGCCATCAAGGAGTTTTACAATGTTATCGCCAGAAAAAATATCACCCGTCTCATCCCCGGTCACCACGTTTCCTTTAGCGCCCGTCAACCTGAAGGTTTTATACACCCCTTTTCCCTCGATCAGTCCATAGGCTGTGTCGATCGCTTTTTTAATGGAGTCGGCGAGCGGTTTTTCCTCGATATCCGATAATTCCCTGGCATGGGGAATCTTCATCTCCCGCATCACTCTTTCGTGGTCGATGTTGAAGGGGATGTTTTCCAGAACAGTCGCGTTTTTCATTAACAATCTCACTCCGTTAGCATATTGGACAATTGTAACCTGTCACCCGGAAACTTCACTATGATATAATTTCAGGTTCATTCGTTTGCAACAGCTCGATATATCCTTAGCTTAGGATACAATAAACAGGCGACTTGGGCAGTTATATTATATCGACCTGTTGGCGCCCTATTATCAGGAGAAATAAGTAAGTGGAAACTGGCAATTTGTATCATAAAGAAACCCTACACTCCGGCCTGAGGGTGATCACCATCCCCATGCCTTCGTCTCGCTCTGTCACTGTTATGGCTATGGTGGGCGCCGGGAGCAGGTATGAAAAGAAGAAAACAAACGGCCTTTCGCATTTTATGGAGCATATGTTCTTTAAAGGCGCCAAACGATATCCAGACACTATGGCGGTGTCGTCCGCCATCGATTCCGTCGGTGGAGTGTTCAACGCTTTCACCGGCGAAGACAAGGTCGGCTATTTTGTGAAACTTTCATCAGCTAAAAAAAGAGTTTCCTACGACGTGTTGTCGGACATGTTGCTAAACTCTAAATTTGAAAAAGAGGAGATCGACAGGGAAAGGGGCGTTATCATTGAAGAGATACGGATGTATAACGACGACCCGATGAGCAAGGTTCAGATCGATTTCAAGAACCATTTCTTTGGCGACCAGCCGTTGGGATGGGATATCGCGGGACCTGAGGAAAATATAAAGGCGGTCACGCAGGATCAGTTTTTTGAATATCGGAACATTCATTACACCAGCGCTTCCTGCGTCCTTGTGGCGGCGGGGGGGATCACCCATGAAGAGAATATAGAGCTATCGCAGGAATTTTTCAAGTTCACAAATCGAGGAATAAAATCGCAAGCTCCTGAATATCGCCCCATGGAGGGGGAACGAAGCCGCCTCACCACCCGCGATATCGAGCAGGCGCACCTGGTGATGGGGTTCCCCATCCCGGGGGACGAAGACCAGGACCAGCCGGCTTTAAAAATGTTAAACAACATTCTGGGCGGGACTATGTCCTCCCGGCTTTTCTATCAGGTTCGCGAAAGACGCGGGCTGGCTTATTACATTCGTTCTTCGCGCGGAGCCTTTGTCGACACCGGGGCGCTTCGTATCTCGGCCGGAATAAACGTGGAGAAACTTGAAGAGGCTATTGCCTGCATTAAGGAGGAGCTTGACAAGATGGCCAATGATGGCGTCACCGACGATGAGCTTGATCGCGCCCGGGAAAACATCAAGGGACGAAACGACCTGTCGCTTGAAAACTCCATGAGCGTGGCGATGTTATATGCCGATCATGAAACACTTCATGGCAAGGTAAAAACGCCGGACGAGATGCACGCGGAAATAGACAGGGTCACCCTCCCCCGGGTTAACGAAGTCGCCAAAAAATATATCGATATGGCGAAAATAAAAATGGCCGTATTGGGGCCTTATGACGACCTTGCCCCCTTTGATAAAAAACTGGACGGATAGCATGAGGCCAGGAAAAATTCTTTTTGTTTGCACCGGCAACATGATACGTTCCCCCATGGGGGAGTATTTTTTGCAAAAAACTCTTTCCGACAGAGGCGTTACCGATATTCTTTGCGAATCGGCCGGAACATTGGCCATGGATGGAAACCCGGCCATCGGCACGGCGGTCGACCTTATGGCGGAATGTTCTATTGACATGCGCAGTCATCGTTCCAGGGGTCTGACAGCCCAGATGCTTGAAGAAACGGATATGATTGTATGCATGGAAATCGATCATCTGAATTACTGCCTAAAAATTGCGCCTCACTGCTCCGAAAAAATGCATCTCCTCGGTAATTTCATCAAGGATGACGTTGAAAAAGAGATTGACGACCCGATTGGAGGAATGGTGGAAGATTATGAGCGCGCCCGCGAACGAATAAAACAGGGCGTTACGTCGCTGGCCGATAAGATTGTGGAAGAGAGAAACAGCGAAACGTCGAAGGATTGACGGGGTTTCGTTTTTGCGTTAACCAAACAGCTTCCCCAGCCTGTCCCACCGCACCCTCCAGGTGTTGTCTTCCCAGGCCCAATGGATGATAAACACCTTGCCATGGATAAGTGATTTGTCCAAAGGGCCCCACACACGCGAGTCCTGGCTGTTGGAGCGATTGTCCCCCATCATGAAAAGGTACCCCTGGGGGACTTTTCTGGGGGGGAAACTGTTCTCCATTCCATGGAACGTAAGCGTGTTGTCGTATATGGCATATGGCTCTTTAAGGGGTTTACCGTTTATATATATAACGCTGTTTTTCATTTCAATAACCTCGCCCGACAGGCCCACCACCCTCTTCACAAAATCACGGCTGGGATCGAGCGGATACTGGAACACCATGATATCCCCCCGTTCCGGCTCCCAAAACCTGTATACCATTTTGTTCACAAGCAAGTGGTCACCCACCTTAAGGGTGTTCAACATCGATTCAGAGGGTATCTTGAAAGCCTGAGCCACATATGTGCGAATGAAAAGAGCCAGCAGTATGGCGACTATCCCCGCTTTCAAATACTCTTTCCACAACGACGCGCCGCCCTGGTCCATGTTCTCGCTATTCATTTATTTTCCTTCTATCTCCTGTGCGTAACCGGTTCATTAAAAAGCTAATCGCAATTCAGTTAAATAGTTTACCTATTCTGTTCCACCTGACAATATGCGAGTTTTCTTCCCTCGACCAATGGATCACCATCGCCTTCCCTATCACCTCGGTCATATCCAGAGGGCCCCACGCCCTGGAATCGGCGCTATTGTTTCTGTTGTCGCCCATCATAAAGAGGCTCCCTTCCGGAATTTTCACCGGGCCAAAACCGCCATCGTCATGATTTCGGAATACATTAGGGCGATAAACCGCGTATGGTTCGTCCAGAGGGGCTCCGTTTATATATACAGTCTCATGCTTAAGTAAAAGCGTCTCCCCAGGCAGGCCGATCACCCTTTTCACAAAGTCCGGCCCTTTCCCGTAGGGGTTTTTAAAAACGAGGATGTCTCCCCTTTCAGGCGATCCGAAATAGGTGGACACTTTTTCCACAAACATTTTATCGCCCACCAGCAAGGTCTCTTCCATCGATTCGGACGGGATTTCATATGCCTGGGCGATACATGTGCGAATGAAGAAAGCAAGGGTGAAAGCGATGAAAATCGTTATAAAAAAATCGCCGATGGTGTGCGCCCTGGCGGCGCCTTCAGTGTTGCGATTATACTCCACCTTTCTATCCTCCCTAATTGTCGGTCTTAAGAATGGCGAGAAAAGCTTCCTGAGGGATTTCCACCTTACCGATATTTTTCATCTTTTTCTTACCCCTTTTCTGTTTCTCCAAAAGCTTGCGTTTGCGGCTGATATCCCCGCCGTAACACTTTGCCAGCACGTTTTTCCTTAAGGCTTTCACCGTGGTTCTGCATATCACCTTGGTTCCGATGGCCGCCTGTATCGCCACTTCAAACATCTGGCGCGGTATAAGCTCTTTCATCCTGACGGCCAGATCCCGCCCCATCGTAAACGCCTTGTCACGATGCACAATAGTGGAAAGCGTATCGACCGGTTCACCGTTCACCAGCAGATCGAGCTTCAAAAGGTCGGCTTCCTCATAGCCGTGATGTTCATAATCCATGGAGGCATACCCGCGCGTGACAGACTTTAGCCTGTCAAAAAAGTCTAGCACAACTTCGTTTAAAGGAATATGAAAAACAAGTGACACACGGCCGGGGGATATGTATTCCATATTTTTTTGTATCCCGCGCCTCTCCCTTGCCAGGGTCATCACAGCCCCCACATATTCATCCGGCGTGATAATGGTCGCCTCTATCACCGGCTCGGCTATGCTCACGCGCTCGTTGGGTGTGGGGAGGTTTGCCGGATTGTCCACATCGATAACTTTATTTGATACGAGAGACACCTTATACACAACCGTGGGCGCCGTCGAGATAAGCGAGAGGTTAAACTCCCTCTCCAGCCTTTCTCTTATAATGCCCATATGCAAAAGGCCCAAAAACCCGCAACGAAACCCGAACCCCAGGGCGATGGATGTTTCCGGCTCATAAATAAACGAGCTGTCGTTTAACCTCAGCTTCGCAAGGGCGTCGCGCAGTGGCTCGTATTGTTCGTTATCGGTCGGGTATAGACCGGAAAACACCATCGGCTTGGCTTCGTCGAAACCGGCCAGCGGTTCGGTCGCCCCGTTTTTAGCCAGCGTCACCGTGTCTCCCACTTTTGTATCCTCTATGGTTCGGATGGCCGATGTGAAAAAGCCGACCTCTCCCGCTTCGAGTTTATCCACTTTTAATGGTTTGGGCGTGAACACTCCCAAAGATTCGATTTCATATTCGGCCTTGGTCGCCATAAATTTGATGGCGTCTTTTCTTCTCAGGGTTCCATTCACCATTCGCACAAGGGAGACCACCCCCTGGTACGGGTCGTACCACGAATCGATAAGGAGCGCCCGCGGTCTTTCGTTTGGGGAGCCTTCGGGCTCCGGTATTCTTTCGACGATGGCCTCCAGTATCTCCTCTATTCCCTCCCCCGTTTTCGCCGACGCCAGGATCATCTCCTCTTCGTCCATCCCGATAACTTCCTTTATCTGCTTCACCACACTGTCAACGTCGGCCAGCGGCAGATCTATTTTGTTTATCACCGGGATAAGGACAAGATCGTTTTCGAACGCGAGGTGCACATTGGCCAGCGTCTGCGCTTCGATCCCCTGTGTTGCGTCGACCACAAGGAGCGCCCCTTCGCATGCCGACAGGCTCCGGGAAACTTCGTAGGTGAAATCGACATGTCCGGGGGTATCTATAAGATTGAATATATACTCTTCGCCCGATTTGCTTTTATAGGTAATACGCGCCGTTTGCGCCTTGATGGTGATCCCTCGCTCGCGCTCGATATCCATGGTGTCCAGCGCCTGCTCTTTCATCTCTCTTTCGGAGATTGCGCCTGTGGCCTGGAGCAGACGATCGGCCAGGGTTGACTTGCCGTGGTCTATGTGCGCTATTATGGAAAAATTTCGTTTCTTCATTTGTTTTTATCGGTTTAAATTAAACAGGAAAGCTTATCACTTTCAAAGGACCAAACTGGTATAATCTTTCACATTATACCAGTTTGCCCCCTTTTAGCTTCAGGGTGGAATATATTAAAGGGGCTTCCTTCGATACTTTCTCGATGTTTCCTTAAAGGTGTGGTTTCAGGCTATATGCGGATGGATGAAAATAAAAGAATCTTGCTTGTTTTTGAAGGGGGCAACGCCCCGGGATACACCGCCTGCGCCACATCGCTCACCGAGGAGGGGCTAAAACGGGGATATACCATATACACCGCCTTTGAAGGGTTCCGCTCCCTCACAGGGGACAACCTTGCGGACGAGCGGCTGATCCGCCTGGTAATGGGCAGAAGGGATAGCTGGGCCCTGAACGCCCAGGGGATCCCCTCAAGGGCTCTCTACCGGGCGATAGACCAGCCCGGCTCCGAGTTCCGCTCCGAGAGATATAAAGATTTTGAGAAACCGGAAAAACTTAACGCGGCGGCGCAATTCGTCAAAGAGCTGGGGTTCTCCCATATCGTGGGGGTCGGCGGGAACGGAACGATGATGGGGATTAAGGCGTTAAACAGGATTTTGCCCGATGTTCAATCGGGATTTGTGAATGTATCTGTCGACAGCGATATACTCGGCGATATCGCCATCGGATATTTAACCGGCGCCGAGGAGGGGGCGAAAATCGCCCGGGGGCTTCTCGATGACGCGTTCACTCATAAAAGGGTGTATTTACTGGAGATGATGGGGCGCGATTCTGGCAAACACGCCCTTATGTCGGGCGCCTCGGCGAGA
>UOGE01000081.1_pt1 | contig 14448 bp, 17 predicted proteins | sample 1989811 | NCBI WGS metagenome assembly UOGE01 (sample SAMEA4712198, study PRJEB27164) | hydrothermal vent metagenome | biome: marine basaltic hydrothermal vent biome; feature: marine hydrothermal vent; material: mineral | place: Pacific Ocean | collected 2011-06-14/2011-07-23 | depth 1691 m | reverse complement strand
ATCTATAATTCGGTTACTATGAATATACAATGCTTTAAGGTTTGTAAGTTTTGATAGATAGCTCACATTGCGTATGCTGTTGGTACCCAAATACAATTGCGAAAGACCTGTGAGGTAATCTATATTTTTGAGATTGCCTATAGATTTGTTGTCACAAGCCAATACTCCCGTGGCGTCGCCAGCGCATTTCCAGCCCTTGGCGTCCACGCATGCCTGAAGATTAGAGGAGGGGAACAGCCCCGCAAGCTCTGTATCGCCGGGGCAGGTAATTCCTGGCGCCACGTCGTCCGCAGGCGGGGCAGGCGGGCCATTATCGTTTACCGTAATAATCTGGCCGGCGTCTCCAAGGCAGTTGTAAGAACATTCGTTGCTAACAATATCATCGGCCAACACACCTGTTCCGCCAGACATATGCCCCCTTACTCTGGCGGTGTTTGGGCTGGTGGTTGCATAATAACATTCAAAACTACTGCTTACCACGTTATGAGCTATTTCAAGAGAGACATCTTCATTTTCCATGCTGGAGCTATTTAAATCGGCTTGTAGCCTGTATCCGGTTTCGTTTGGCAGGTTATTCCAGATAAGCTTTAGCTCGGTTTTTCCAACTGTGCTATTCAAATCCTCCGGCCCGTTATCCACCACTGTGCTTCCGCATGCCACTGAACCGGAGGCTCCTTCGAGGCCCAGCATAAGAGTGTCCGGTTGTGCGGGTGGATCCATTTGTTCCATCTGTTCCCCCATTTCACCCTCGGCCGGCATCACCGATGTTTCACTGAGCGCTATTTTTTCCACACCCCCACAATTTTCTGTGGCTATAAGATAATAAGTTATACCGGCAAGACCAGTGATCGTGTAGGGAAATGTGACACCTTTATACGCCGCTCCATTGGCTAATGAATTGAAATTAGCCGCTGTGACGCCTGATTTTGAAGCGATATAGATGTTATATGCGCAACCATCTGTAAGGCTGTTTGTCCTCATCATCGCCGTATTTTCACTTATGGTCACCGAGCCGACACCAGCGCTGACAGTGAACACAACAAACATAGGATCATTTCCGCCGGCATTGCCGGGGGTGTTGGAAGATGAACCGGTGTCAGTGGAATCGCCAGAATCAGATGATCCCCCCCCACCGCAATATGGAAGAACCAAAACAAAGGCGACCAGCGCCAAAACCGATAGCGATACTGATTTGAATTTCATACCCCCCCCTGATTAAACTTAACCAGTATACATTTATTTGGAGCGGGGTACAAAATTTTTTAAAGCCACCGGTGGACGAACCTGCTAATGGACTGTTCGGCTGTAAACCTGGTGGTATATTTGATAATTGCGGGATAATGCCGGTGTAAGGATGCAAACATATGAAAAAGTATCGGCCCAAGGTATCGCCTGCCCAGCGTGGCGGGTGTGGCGCCGACCTGCGGAACAAGATCGAGTGTTTGCGGACGAAGTTTTATATGCTTGAATTCTGCTCTAGGCGGCGTTAATCTTTTTTAACAGATCGTCAGGATCGACCCCGTGGCACGTGGCGCCCCATTCCACCGTCTCATATTTAGAGCCGGAACAGGAGGCGCACCCCATATTTTGTGATTCCAACACTTTGGCCACTTTTTTACCCGCTTTTAGCGCATCGTAAAGGGTGGAACTTCTGGTTATCTTGCTCATTTATCCGGTATATTCATAAATACAGAAAAATTTGACGTCCATACAGCTTTTCATGCTATCATTTGGGTTTTTTACAAACAACGATTACTTATTAAAAAGCGCAAAAAATGGCTAAAGTATGTGAATTATGTGGCAAAAAGCCGATGTTCGGCAATAACGTCAGCCACGCCAACAACAGGACAAGACGTCGCTGGAACCCTAACCTGAAAAAAGTCAGGGCGGTCCAGACCGGCGGAAGCGTGAAGCGCATCAACGTATGCACCCGGTGCCTCACATCGGGCAAAGTGGTAAAGCCCTGAAGGACAAGCGCTTTCCTTCGAACCTTTAAATAAATATTTTACGGTTCAATTGCTGGTGAGGGGTGAAATATCGTTTCAAGGCAAGGGTTGTGAACACCACCGACGTTATCGTCACCGCAGAGGCGATCATCAGCATGATGATTATCTGATATTTCGCCGCCACAAACGGGGAGACCCCACCAAGCATCTGCCCAGCCATCACCCCGGGGATATGGACGATTCCAACGGTCATCATTGAATTTATAGTGGGGATCATGGCCGCTCTCACAGCCTCTTTTTTGGATTCGTGGGCCGCTCGCTTGTAATCCCAGCCGAGTTGAAGCAAGGTCTCTATCTCTTCCTGGCGGCTTTTCAGCTCCGTATACAGCCGGTCCGCGGCCAGCGCCCCGCCGGTCATCGCATTCCCCAGGATCATCCCGCCCAAAGGGATTAGCATATCCGGGCGATACCACGGCTCTATTTTCAGCGCCGCCCCTGTCACCACGGCTGTCGTGAACAACGTTCCCACCGCCACGCCGGTCCACATGGGAAGATACAGCCCGGCAACCGGCTTTTTCATCCGGGAAAGGCCGGCATGCGCCGCATAGATCGTCATAAACAAAAGGACGCCAACAATCACATACCAGTGATCGACCTGAAACAATGCTTTAATCACAAACCCCATGAGCAAAAGCTGGGTCACTGTGCGCAGGCTGCCAATAAGCATCGTCCGCTCCATCCCCAGCCCTTCACGGACAGACAGAGCCACAACAATCGCAAAAAGTATGACGGTCATCAGCAGGTCTGGCCAGCCTGGGTCGATAATCATTTCGCTTTCACTCCTTTGATCGTGAGAGTGTCGGTGGCGATCGATTTTACCGCCGAATAATTGTGGCTGTTCCATATCAACGTAAGGTCGTTTTGTTTGGCCAGATTTCGCATCGCCGACATGAACATTGTTGCCGATTCCGGATCAAGCCCCGACGTAGGCTCGTCCAGGAGCAAAACATGAGGCTTTATAAGCAGGTTTCTTATCACCGCCACCCGCTGTTGCTCACCAACAGACAATGTGGCGGCGCTTTTTTCCACCATACCCTTTTCAAGGCCAAAAAGCTGTAGCCACTCGTGAAGTGTTTCATCCGGCGGCGCTTCGTGGCGCCCGAGAAGCAAATTCCGGCGAACAGTTCCATCGAACATCACCGGTTTTTGCCCCACCAGCGACACCATTTTGCGTAAATCTGGCGGATAGTATGTTTCATATGGCTTGCCGTTAAAAAAAATCCGACCGGAGACGGGTTCTTCAAGCCAGGCTAAAAGCCGTAAAAGCGTTGATTTTCCCGCCCCAGAGCTCCCCTTCACGATAAGCCTGGCGCCTTGTTTAATCTTTAGTGAGAAATTGTGAAAAATAACTTTTTCCGGTTTATCATGTTTATCAGGTCTTTGAGCTGGTTTATTAGCAGGCGCCCCTTGTGTCGGGTAATAAAAGGTCAATTCTCTTATCTCGATTATAGGGGTCATAGCTTAACTTTTAATTTGAATATGTCGCTATATCTTCACACAAGGTATGGAAGATGCACATATTATTTTGTGTTTGGTTATTTAGTCAATATTTTGGCGTTGACAATTTATGCTAATTATACTACATTAGCATAAATTAATATTTGATTTTAGCTAATATATAGAAAATTAAATAGAAACTATGCTTTTTGACAGTAACGCTCCCATGTCTCTCAAGCGGGCGCGCCATCTCCTTGCCGTTGACGAAAAGTCTGATATTGATTTTATCAAACAATCCTACAGGCGGGCGGCGAAGCTGTATCATCCAGACGCCCCCTCTGGATTATCTGACCCGGACATGTTCAACAACATTGTCACGGCTTACAATTTCATCCTGAAAGAGAAAAAGAGTGGCGGGGCCTTGTCTTCTTTTAGATCGGGCCTGGCCAGGAACCGGAGTAAAAAGCAGACCAAAAGGAGTTGGCGGGCAAATGGCGCCAGGGAGTCCCGGTTTTCCTTTTTCAGTTTTTTTAAATCGGGCAGAGCCGTAGCCAGAGAAAATAACGGTTATAAAAAGAGATATAAAAACGATTTTATCGAAAAGGATATCAGGAGCCCGCTCTCTTTCGACGAGTTGGTGATACGGTTCGACAAGGCGCCTAGCGTGTGGGTTCGTATAGAGGCGGCCCATATTGTTTATAACAAATACCGGGATAAATTCGAGGCTTTCGCCCTATCAAGGCTCCATTCGACCACGGAAAAAGCGAGGGTGGAACTTATACGCATCCTGGGGATGCTCGATTCCCCCAAAGCGTTAAATGAAATCGCCCCTTTTCTCACAAGTGGCGACAAATACCTCTGTTGCGCCGCTTTCATGGCGCTCGACTCGGCTGGTTCCCTGGGGCATTCCATTCTCGACAAGAGATTAGCCCCACCCTCCACCTTTATGTATCTTTTGCAAAGCGTTTTCACAGGGACAGATATTGAAAAAAAAGCGCTGCGGGCAAGGCTGATTTCTATCAAAAAACTTCGTCGGCTAAACGCCGTCACCCGCAAAACCGGCGTCCCGCTCCCCGATTTGCTGGAAGGGATCGGTTTTTCCTTATAACCCCGGTCTCCAAACGGCTCTTTGCGCTGACCGATTGTCTCCCCTGATGATCATCCTGGCAATGATCAGGAAGCTAAAAAGATGATAATTTAAAATTCCTTATCTAAATTGTTGTATTTTGTCCGGATAAGACGATAAACTTGAATCATTGACATAAAATCTGGAGAACTTAACAACATGCCTCGATATTTTCCTTCAATAGCTTTGGCCGCCACCATTATTTCGGCGGTCTTTTTATATTCCTGCTCAGACGGCGCTTCCAAAACGCCGGGGGCCGATACAGATAAAAATGCGCCCCTTGCTTTCGATTTGCCTAACGATAAAAATCATTCCGGCGCAAAAAATAAAGAGCCGGCAAAGCTGGATCTGGATTCGATACCGGATGTCATAGCTGAAATAGAAAACACGCCGGTTAAAAAGGATGAATTCGTCCGCATCCTTAAAACCATACAAAAAGATATCGCCGCCTCGGGAACGGCTTTGAGCCAGGAGAGGGTAGACCAGCTCAAGGCGAGCATTCTTACGAATATCGTAAACACCCAGATGTTCCTTCGCCAGGCCAAAAAGGAAAACGTCACCATCGATAACGCGATGGTGGATGACAGGATAGCGTTGATTAAAAAGAATTTTCCTTCTGAAGAGGCGTTTGAAAAAATGCTGAAGGAGAGGGGCTCCTCCATTGAGACGGTGAAAAAAAACCTGACCAACAGCATGATCATCCAGTCCCTTATCAAGAAAAACATCTTGAGCAAAATAGAAATCCCGGAGGCCGAGGTAAAGGAATTTTACGACAAAAACCAGCTACAGTTTGAAAGTAAAGATATGGTGCGGGCATCGCATATCCTGGTGAAAGTTTCCAAAGACGCTAAAGCTAAGGAAAAAGAAAAGGCTTTTGAAAAGGCGCAGGAGCTACGCAAAAAGCTGGATGATGGCTCTGATTTCGCCAAAATGGCCGAGGCTGAAAGCGACGACCCCGGATCCGCCAGGAATGGAGGCGACCTTGGCTTTTTCGAGCGGGGCAGAATGGTGCCGGAGTTTGAAAAAGCGGCGTTCGCAACGGAGCCAGGCAAAATTTCACCGGTGGTGGAAACACAATTCGGATATCACATCCTCAAAGTAATAGAGAAAAAACAGGCGGGCATGAGACCCTATAACGACGTGAAAGACAGTATCCAGGCCCAGCTTAAGAGGCAAAAAAGCGATAAGCAGGTGAAAGATTATATTGAAAGGCTCAAAAAGGAGATGAACGTTAAACTGCTTATATAAATCATCGCCCCTAAAGCCCTGTGCAAATGGGCGCCGGGAGTTTTTCGATATGTGATATCTCCCTTTTTCGGTTTCCTTAAGGGAGGTTTGTAAATTCGATCTCCGCTAAAAACGCATGAAATTAACTCTGGCCTGGCTGGGACTTTAAAATCGCCCTTGATGTATGATTTCATATGTTCACGGGGATGCCACTTCGGCGCCTTGCCAGAAACCATTCGGCCCGTTTTCGCCGGGAAGGTAATTGTCGCAGGCTCCCCTGACTATGAATTTAAGATGAGAAGCCAGAGCCAGACCAAATAATATGAAAAACTTTTTTTACCTTTTCTTTAAATCTTTCAAGGATGTTGTCCCGCTTATAACTCTCTTTCTTTTTTTCCAGCTGGTTGTGCTGGATGAACCATTCCCGAACCCTGGCCGTTTGGCCGTTGGGGTTTTTCTTGTGGTGTTTGGCCTGTTTCTTTTCATGCGGGGGCTTGAAGCCGGCCTTTTCCCGTTGGGTGAATCGATGGCCCATTCTTTCGCCGCCAGAGGAAACATATGGTGGCTCCTTTTTTTCGCCGCCGCCATAGGGTATTCCGCCACCATCGCAGAGCCTTCCCTCATGGCCATAGCGATCAAGGCGGAAAGCATAACAAATGGCTCCATAACCTCTTTCTCGCTTCGTAACGCGGTCGCCATCGGTGTTGCGCTGGGAATAGCGCTGGGGGCGTTCAGGATAATTCTGGGCCACCCGATCCACTACTATTTTATCGGGGGATACATCATCGTATCGATCATCACTATTTTCGCCCCGAAGGAGATTATCGGGTTGGCCTATGATTCCGGAGGAGTCACCACTTCATCTATCACGGTGCCTCTTGTGACGGCCCTGGGGATTGGCCTGGCCAGATCGATAGATGGGCGTAACCCCCTGATGGACGGGTTCGGGCTTATCGCATTCGCATCCCTCGCCCCGATAATCACAGTAATGGGATACGGGTTAATAGTGTTATGAGCGTAATACCGGCAAACCTGATATCAGATTTTTTATCTGTCCTGAGGGACGTCGCCCCGGTTGCGGTGGTTGTCCTCTTTTTCCAGTTACTGGTGTTGCGAAGGCCCCTTCCCAATCCCAAATCGATCTTTACCGGTTTCCTGGCGGTTATTGTGGGGTTATATCTCTTCCTCATCGGGCTGGATATCGGGATTTTTCCTCTGGGCGAGGAGATGGCGAAAAGATTTTCTCACCCCGATACGCAGTCTCTGGCGGTTATATTTGCGTTTTGCATGGGATACTCCGCCACAATAGCGGAGCCCGCCCTCCTTGCTATCGCCACCAAGGCGGAGGATATATCGGCCGGAGGGCTTAGAAGCTTTGCCTTGCGCAACGCCGTCGCCCTGGGGGTCGCTGTGGGGCTCACCCTGGGGGTATACAGGATAATAACAGGCGGGACATTATGGATATTTATCCTTTCAGGATACGTGGTCGCCATTTCCCTTACCTTTTTCGCCCCAAAAGAGATTATTCCCCTGGCATACGACTCCGGAGGGGTGACAACATCGACCATCACCGTTCCCCTGGTGACGGCTCTGGGCCTCGGGCTCGCCCAGAACATCCCCGGCAGGGATCCGATGATGGATGGTTTTGGGCTTATAGCGTTTGCATCCGTGTTCCCGATTATCAGTGTGCTCGGGTATGCGGTTATTATACGGCTGATAAACAGAAACCCGCAGATAAGGAGGTGATTCAATTGAAATTCTATCTTGTCGTTGCAATCTGCCCGGCGGATAAGCAAAAGGAGGCTGTCGACGCGGCGAAAGCGGCGGGCGCCACAGGGGCCACCCTGATCAGCGCCAGGGGAACCGGCGTGAAGGAGGCGCAGACCTTCTTCGGCCTTACCCTCGATAAACCGCAGGAGATGGTTGTTATCCTGGCCGAGGAGAGCCATCGCCAGAAAATCATGAAGGCGATCTATGATTCCGGAGATATGATAAAACCTGGAAATGGAATCTGTTTTTCCCTTCCTATCGACAGCGTTATGGGGCTGGAGAGCCAGATGCCGATTTTAACAGAGAAGGTTAAAAAGGATGAATAGCCCCGAAATCTGATACAATTGGCGCCAGTGGTTTGCGGTTATCGGTTTTTTCAGGTGGGAGGCCTGGGTCGATAACCCGGATGTTATGGTTCTCTTCCAGGATAAGGAGGTGGTTTTCATGGCGGCCAAAACTATCAATATTGATGGCATGGATTGCGGGCACTGCGCGAGTTTTGTAACCCTGGCTCTGGAAAAGATAGAGGGGGTTTCGGAGGCAAGTGTCAGCCTTGAGGCCAGGAACGCTTTTGTTGTGATAGACGATTCGAAAGTGACCGAAGAGATGATGATATCGGCCATCAAGGAGGCGGGATACACCGTAAAGTCTATTTCATAGTCCCCCCCCGGTCAACGCTCCCACACATCCCTCCGGGTGGTTCAATCCCGGCTTATTGGCTCATGGCTATTGCTCTTCGTCATCCAGCGACTTGGGAACGAAGAAACGGGCGACGATCAGGCTACCCTCGAAAAGAAGTATGATCGGCAGAGCCATAACAACCTGGGTAAAAACGTCTGGCGGCGTGAGGATAGAGGCCAGTACAAAGCTCCCCACCACGACATAGCTCCTCTTTTTTTTCAGCGAATCAGGGGTGACAAAACCCATCTTTGTGAGGAACACGATTACGATCGGCATTTCGAATATCACGCCAAAGGCGAGGATGAGCTTGAATATGAAAGATATATAGTTACTTACCGAAATCATCGGTGTCAAACCTTCCCCCCCATATCCAATAAGAAATTCGAGACCGAAAGGAAGCACCATGTAATAGCAAAAAGCGGCGCCGATAACAAAAAATATGGTGCCGAAAACCACAAAGGCCCCGGTGTTTCTTCGCTCCACCTTCAAAAGGCCGGGCGCCACAAACTCCCACATTTGATACAGAATCATCGGCATAGAGATAATCACAGCAATGTATAACGATAACTTAAGGTAAACGAAAAAGGCCTCCGCCGGCGCCAGAAAGACAAGATCGGTCCCGATAGGTTTGCGGACATACTGGAAAAGCTCTTCGGACATGACATACAAAGCGATAAAAACCAGAAACAGGGTAATCGCGCAATAAATCATCCTCCAGCGCAATTCCTCCAGATGAACAGTGAAAGGGAGCCTCTCTTCAGAGTCCACCTTGCGCATCACCTCTTTGTAGCGATACCTCTCCTCTTTTTCCTCTTTTTCGCTCTTCTTTTTCTGAGCGGCGAGGCGTTTTCGTCTGTTCTCTTCTGTCACGATAAAAATCCTAAATTTTGAATTAGCTATTATAGCGTTTTCTTTAAAATGCGCTATAAATACAAAATATTTTTATCTTTCCCCCAAAGCAGGGCCATTTTACCCCAATATCTTCTTAAGAGATTTCGCGTTTATAATGGCCGAACCCTGAAAATGATTATTAAAGAAAATCAGCGTCTCCCGGGCCATCTTTGAAACCTTGCTCACAGGCTCTATAAACCGCCTCAGCTCTTCCTCGCCGTACAAATAATCGTAGCGGACATTGGTGGGAACGTTGAACCAGTTCCGGTTCTTCCCATGAAACCTGAAATACGCCAGATCAGAGGTGGCCACCGGCTGAAACGGCATCAGCCTCGGCAGGTCAGGCTCGTCCACCACGCAAAAGCTTACATCAAGGCTTTTTAGCAAATTAAAAACAGATTGCGTGAGCCATTCCCGGTTACGCAGTTCAATCGTCAGCCGGGCCGGTTTAATCTTCCCGGCAAACCACTTGAGATGCTCGATGGCGTCATCGGTTTTCCTGAATTTCAGTGGAAACTGCGCCAGCACGCATTTCAGGAACCCTCCATCGATAAGCGGGGCGATACCGGCGAGATATTTGTCGAACGCCTCTTCGTTGCGGATATAGGATCCGTCATTACCTCTTATTTCATGGGTCATGGAGCTGTGGGCCTTGACCGCAAAGCTGAAATCTTCCGGCGTGTTATTGATCATCCCTTCCAGCCCCCTGGCTGTGGGCATGGTGTAATAGGTATAGTTGAGCTCCACAATGTCAAACCCAAGCTCATAGGCGTAATAGTGGAGCATCTCCCCCTTTTTTATCTTTTCTGGATACACTTTTCCCACCCAGTCATCATAGGAAAATCCGGAGGTTCCTATTTTTACGTTATCCACTATTTGCCCGATATTTGCATTTTTTGTGAAATTGATTTTATGAAGATGAAAAGCATAGCACAATGCGGGGCGAAATCAATCGGCCATCGCAATTTCAGGCAAGTATGTTTACTTTTCCTCCTGGCGGAGCGGGGGGCAGGGCATCGCGGGCGCTTTGGGCCAGCGCGGCCTTTTGCGGATCTCCTGAATCTGTCCTGATATTGCCGATCGGGGCGCCCCGAGGCTTCAGCGGCACAGCCGCATTTTTCCCGCTGGTGTTTAATATATCGAGCGCTGGCATATTCTCTATCCAATGTTTTGTGTCTAAAATCACATATTACCAGATTACCCCCTGTTTTTGCGAATCTTTTGGCGTCCTCCCAGCCTGTCCTGTATTCATTTTTGTAACTCCCCCGGCTCTACGATGATGAAATAAACGCCGTTATGTGAGAAGATTCAGGCTCCATGAATATCTTGAAATTTTTAACGTTGATAATTTTTTGCGTTGTCGTCACTGCGCCGCAGGATTCCCTTGCCCAAAAGAAAACAAGGGCTCGCCCCCCGGTCCCGGTGGAGCTCAAACCGGTCATAGAAAAAGAAATCAGCGCGTCGATCAACCTGATTGGCACTGTCCGCGCATTAAAAGAGAGCGTCATTTCAACCGAAGTCGACGGAAGGGTGATCGCCATTAATAAAAAAGAGGGGGATGCGGCGACCGAGGGAGAGGTGATCGTCGCGCTCGACGAAGCTCCATATAGAATCAGGGTTCGCGCCGCCGAGGGGAATGAGCTAAAAGCCATAGCGGCCCTGGAAAAGGCGAAGCTCGCCGCGCGGCGCGCGAGGAAGCTGTTCACAAAAGAAATTACCAGTGAAGAGCTGAAACAAAACGCGGAGTGGGACGTTAAAGCGGCCGAGGGGGAACTGGTCATCAGGAAAGCGGAGCTTGAACAAGCCAGGCTCAACCTGGCCCGATGCCGGATCAAAGCCCCGTACGACGGATTTTTCGCCAAAAAACTGACCGATATAGGCTATTGGGTAAAAAACGGAGACGGGCTTTTTGAAATGGTTGATATCCACATGGTGGAGGTGCAGGTGGAGGCCCCTGAACGTCATATCAAGGCTTTTACTATTGGCTCCCATGTCCAGGTGACCCTCGACGCTTATCCTGAAAAGGTTTTCAAGGGGGCGATCGACGCCATCAGCCCGAAAGGGAACATCAAGACGCGCGCGTTTACCGTTAAAATCAGCATCGACAATGAAAAATCGGAAATCAAGGCGGGGATGCTGGCCAGGGCGCAATTCTCCACCGAGCTGAAAACCAAGGTTATCCTCATCCCAAGGGACGCGGTTGTATGGAAGTCGCGAAAAGCCCTTGTATTCACGGTCGATGGGGAGGGGAAGGCGAAATCGAGGCAGGTGATTTTGGGGAGGCAACATGGTGACCTTGTGGAGGCCAAAGGGGGCCTCGTCCCGGGGCTCAAAGTAATCGTTACCGGAAATGAAATTTTAAGGGACGGCCAAAACGTGGCGGTCTCCGTCGGAAAGTAGGCTTAACGGGGTGGAGGGTGACACGCCCGTTAAGCCCACATTCACTGGCCTTTGCCTGATTCCTATATTTTTATTGAACCAGAACGATGGTTGCGGCCACAAAATAGACAACCGTTAAAGCGCTCAGCATGCCGACGAAGGAAAAGATAAAAGATTTTTTGTAGGGGCTTCTGATCTTGTTCATTTTCAGGCTCCTTTAACTTTGTTAATGGCTCTCTTTAACCTAATGCGCCTAACTCTTTGAATATCTAGCAAGCATTGTTCGTGCCAAATTATTGACTTATTGATTTATAAGGCTTTGTGGAAAACAGGGGTGGCGATAAACTACATAAAAATGGGTTTTAAAACCTGTATAGCCATAAATAAGGGATAGTTGGCGGAGAATTCGTGAATTATGGATGAAATCGCGCCGAATTAACTAAATTTTTTTAGCCTCCCCTTCCTGATCGCCTCCTCCCATGTATAATTGGAATTATGCTTAAACTTTTGGTCAGTTAAAAGATGAAGATAATACTCGGAGTGACGGGGGGTGTGGCGGCCTATAAGGCGGCCGACCTCGCCCGCCGGCTTATGGAGCTAAACCTTGAGGTCACTGTCGCTATGACCTTGGGCGCGGAAAGCTTTATAACGCCCCTTACTTTTGAAGCCCTAACGGGAAACAGGGTTGTCCGTTCGCGAATGCCGCTCCCTGGCGAAGAGCCACTGCCACACATAACCTATCCTCGCGCCGCCCATCTTTTGGTTGTCGCCCCGGCCACCGCCAATATAATAGGGAAGTTCGCAGGTGGCATCGCCGACGACTCTCTCTCCACAATGTTGATAGCCTCCGATTTGCCGGTTATCATGGCGCCGGCGATGAACACGAAGATGTACTGGAACCTTGCGGTTCAGGATAATATCGAAAAGCTTAAAAGCCGTGGTGTGAAATTTGTCGGCCCTGTCCGGGGTCTGCTCGCCTGTGGCGACGATGGGGAGGGGAAGCTGGCCGATGTCGAGGATATTGCCGCCGAGGTGGCCCGGGTTCTTGAGCTTTCGCGCGATCTTGAAGGGAAAAAAATTATCGTCACCGCCGGTGGCGCCAGGGAGCCTGTGGATGCGGTCCGTTATATTGGCAACCGTTCCTCCGGGAAAATGGGGGCAGAACTGGCCAGGGCCGCCGCAAGACGGGGCGCCGACGTGACGCTTATACACTCGGCGATGGAGGTTCCCCTTCCAGAGGGTGTTGTCACGGTTGGCGCCGTCACAACCGATGAGATGTTTTCCCAGGTTGAGTCGCGGTTCAATAGTTGCGACGCTCTCATTATGGCGGCCGCCGTGGGCGACTATCACGTTGAAAACCCGAGCCTTGAAAAAGTGAAAAAAAATGCGCAATGGAAGCTGACCTTGAAAGCAAATCGGGATATCCTGGCCGAGATGGGGAGCCGTAAAACAGGCCAGGTGGTTGTGGGGTTCGCCGCCGAGACCGAAAAACCGGTGGAAAACGGCCGGGCTAAATTAATTAAAAAGAATATGGACATGGTTGTCATAAACGACGTCTCGCGAAAAGATATCGGGTTCGGCTCTGATTATAACGAGGTGACCATTATCACCCGTGGGGGCGAAACAGTAACCACCGGTATAGCCACAAAGGCCCGGGTGGCCGATGCTATAATGGACAAAGTGGCCATAATATTTTCCAGAAATGCAGGCGAGCCCAGGGCCACGGCAAAATAGTCGATATGAATTACAACAGGGCCGATCTATCAAACATAAACAGGCTTCAAAAAGAGCTTGAAACGCTGAAACTGTATGGTCATAAAAATGTTGAAGGGGAGCTTTGCAAGGACTGGATAGCCAGATTGCGCCAGCTTCCAGAGATGAACAGCCAGGCGGTCGCATCGCCGGTTGAGGGCGTTTCACCCGCCTGTGACGATTTGAATTCGATTTTATCGGAAGTGTCGGCCTGCCAGAAATGCGAACTGCACAAAACAAGAACCCGCGCCGTGTTTGGTGTGGGAAACCCTGATGCGCGTCTGATGTTCATAGGTGAAGCCCCGGGGGCCGACGAGGACAAGGCGGGCGAGCCATTTGTCGGCAGGGCGGGCCAACTGCTAACCAGAATGATCCTGGGTATGGGGCTAAAAAGAGAGGATGTTTACATCGCCAATATTCTGAAATGTCGCCCCCCCGGAAACCGCAATCCCTCACCCGAAGAAGTGGAGGTGTGCGAGCCTTATCTGGTGAGGCAGATAGAGGCGATAGGGCCAGAGGTGATATGCGCCCTGGGCGCCGTGGCGGCGCAGACGCTGCTTAAAACCAAAACGCCTATCTCGAAGCTAAGAGGGGAGTTTCGCTCCTATCACGAAACGCCTCTTTTGCCGACGTTTCACCCGGCCTACCTTTTGCGAAACGAGTCGATGAAACGAGAGGCCTGGATCGACCTCAAAATGGTGATGAAAAAGCTGGGCCTTAAAATCCCGGGCAAGGGAGGCGGGTGATGAACGCACAATATGTTTCGGCCCGGGCGCCAAAGAAAAAACGTCGATTTGTAAAGTTTTTTGTCGTCACATTTTCAGCTTTGTTTCTGGCCGGGTTGATGGTGGCGGTCGGGGCTGTGACTTTTGTTTATTTTAAATATGCGTCAACCCTTCCAGACATATCGAAGCTAAGCAAGTACAAGCCGAGCCTCGTGACCAAGCTGTATGACAATAATGACACCTTGATCGCCGAGTATTATATAGAAAAACGGATACTCCTTCCGCTTGATGAGGTGCCGATGCTCCTTCGTATGGCCACCGTGGCTGTGGAGGACACGATGTTCTACGAGCATCACGGGATAAACATAGAGGGGATCGTGCGCGCCATGCTCGCCAACCTGAAAGCGGGCAGGGTGGTGCAGGGGGGAAGCTCCATCACCCAGCAGGTGGCGAA
>UOGE01000044.1_pt1 | contig 14527 bp, 13 predicted proteins | sample 1989811 | NCBI WGS metagenome assembly UOGE01 (sample SAMEA4712198, study PRJEB27164) | hydrothermal vent metagenome | biome: marine basaltic hydrothermal vent biome; feature: marine hydrothermal vent; material: mineral | place: Pacific Ocean | collected 2011-06-14/2011-07-23 | depth 1691 m | reverse complement strand
GATAGCAATGATATTCTCTGTTTCGCAAAGCTCGGTAAGCTCGGCCAGGCGTTCTTCAGCCTCGCCCCCGGGAAGGTTTGATATATGCGTCAGAACCGCCCTCAGCTCCCCCTTCACCGTTTTCGGCCGGTCTTTTTTTGAAAGCTCTTTTTCTAGATCATCAATAAACTGGTCAAACTGAAAATCGAAACTTTTAAAATCCTGCCGATCCATCGTTATCCACGGTTCCGCCGCTTCGCCGTCGGGATTGAGATAGGCCACATAGGCCGATTCGGTGTCGCCTGTTTCACTCGCCCCTATGGCCATCACTATATCGAGCCTCAATAAAGCCAGATCGGTCAAATCGTCCCTGGACAGTGGCTCGTTTTTAAGATGCGTGTGGACAAGACGAAGCCCCCTCAGGCGCCCCGGCCCTATGCGCGCGCGGCTCAGTGGCGGGATCATTATCTCTTTCTGATCTCCCACGATCACATAGGTCACCTTGCCACGCCTGTCGATAAGGAGGGCTATCTGGCGCCCTGTTTCTTTCGATATTTTGCAAAGAGAGCCGCCAAGCTCGGGGGAGATGATAACGTTATTGGGGGTTTTACGGCGATACAGCCTTTCCAGCGCCCGCAGTTGCGATGGTTTTAATCCGCCGCAATTTCCTTCTACAGCTTTAATAAAGCCCTCCTGTATGCAATTGGCGTTAGAACGCCTCGATAATAAGAGAGACAATCGTATCCGCCACCCTCTCGGCCGCTTCCTTGGTCGCGTCCAATCGGGAGCTTTCCGCCAATAATATAGCTGGGTCGACCTTGTATCGCCAGTCCGTGACCAGCTTTTGTTTCACAAGAACTTTCTTTGTGGCGGTGGCGGTGTGGGTGAGCGACAGCTTAAGCGCAACAGAATATTCGGTCACATTGTTGTTGCTGTCATAGGCCAGAGGTGACAACGTGTAGGCATCGATGACCCCTGTCAAAATGGAATCTGCGTTTTCAGGGTTTTTCACGACGAGCCGTCCATCCACTATAAACGCTTTTTTAATGATACCTGTAACAATCGTATCGAGATTCGGCTCACCGGTTTTATTTTTAAACTGGGGAATTGCGATGGAAAGGACACCTTCAGGCAAAGAGCTGCCTCTCCCCACAAAGGCATATCCGCAAGCCGATATGACGATCGATATGGCCAGCAACGTCGAAAAGAGTTTCGCTTTCAAAAATTCCTCCAAAACAAGAGCTTGAATATACCACAACTGGCGCCGCCAGAACCAATGCGCGGCGCGGTTAAAAGCGGCATATCTTACACTTTGAGCTTCCGCAGATAGGTGGCGAACCGGCACCCTGCGCAGCCACCGGCGCTGGTGATACAAAAATCGGCGTATATCATCATAAGCCCCTGCTGGCGGATGGCGCTGTTCGTCAGCTCCCTGCCGCTCATCTCTCCGCACAACCTTTCGCTCATAAATTTAACTATGGAATTATTTGTCTGTCGTGGCATGGCGCGAAAAATCCTTCTGGCGACATTCTCCTCTTTGGCGCTGTTCCCCGATCTTGCCCGCGCCAGCGCATAGGGGATTATGACGTTTATCACAATAAGCGAGGCGTTCTCCATCCCCACAAGCTTGCGAGGTCTGGCCAGGGTTTTACCGCCCAGAACATAACGGCGAGCCCAGTAATCGTCCTCTGGCGAGGGAAACAGTTTTGCTATTTTTGCGATATGCTCCCTTTTATCCTTCACCATCCCATCCATCGGGAACCGGTCGAGCGCGCGCAAAAAAAGAACCTCAAGATCGCTGTCTATATGAAGCGCGAGAAAATGTGCAATCCCCGCAAGCCTGCCTGCCGGCAAATTGGCCGGGCTTGTCGAACCGTTTTTCCATTCCTCGTGGCCGAACTCTCTCTTCAACCCGCTTTTACGCTCCACCTCCGCCCACCCTTCACGAAGGAGGCTCGAATAATTATGCGTTTGCGCGTCTGGCGCGTCAGCGATGAACGAATTGGTGGGCAATAGTCCCGCCACTCCAAAAAGGGCCGATTGCAAAACCATGGGCCGCTTCAACCTGCCGACATTTTTCAACACAAGTTTTAACTTCCAAAGCGGGGCGACCCTGGCGAGTTTTGCGAATCTTGTTTTAAACGGCCGATAGCCAAAGGCTTCGAATAACCCCTGATACAAAACATCCGCCGCCTCTCCATTTCTGATGGCGTCATGATATCTGCCTGATTTAAGCAAAAGCCTCGCCTCCCCCGCCGCTTCGATAAGCCCTAAAGCTTTCGACACGCCGATCCCGCCAAACTCATCGCCACACTTGCCTGTTATCTTTGCCAGATCGGCCTGTTTTGGATCTATCCCCCCATCGCTTCGTATCTTGTCTGCCAGTTCCCGGCATTCAGGGCCCAGCTCCACCTCTATCAAGGCCCTCCCTATGGCAGTGGTCATCGGGCCGTAGGCCAGATCGCAGTAAAAAACCACATGGAGGATTACGTCATTATATGCGGGGTCGCGATGGCGCCTGGCCCGTTGCCAATCTGATGAGTGGACGTCTATCTCCACATCCCCTTTCCGGATATCTCCGTTATCAAGCTTGAACAGGGCGTCTTTAAAATCGGGGCCGCCCCCCCCATTGAGCCAGCCTGGGGATATGATTTCCACAAGGCCCCCTTTGATATCCCGGATAGGGTGGGGTGACCACGGTTGCCCCATCCAGATAGATTTCACCACATCTTCCCTGATCCTTCCGCCGGGCGCCGGCTTTTGCGCCCTCCCCCCTTCGCGAACCATCGACGGTAAAGCATCGAAGATTTCCAGATATTTATTAGCGTTCATTGAGGCCCCTAAAAATTAATCGTGGCTATCAAGAAAAACGGGAATTACCGAGCCGACATTTTTGCCATCACTTTTTCTTTGAGCGCGAGAAACAAAATCTCGCCACTTTGTTTCATTCGCCCGGCGCCGGCGGAGGCGTCGCGGCCCGACCCGAAATATAAATCCATCCTCGAAGGCCCTTTTATGGCGCCCCCCGCGTCGTGGCTGAAAACGAACCTTTGAACTTTTTTCCACCCCACAGCCTTGCCCTGTTCCACCACGGGAGCTTCGGTTGTCACATACGCCAAGCCCCCTCTTGGAAAATAAACCCGGTCGAACGCGGCGGACCTTCCCCCCACCAGTTTCGCCCCGATAGAGCCAAACGGCCCGTCATCCATCTCCCTGAAAAATACATAGCTAGGGTTATGATAAAGGGTGGGGCCTAACAGGCCTGGATGCTTGTCGAGATAATCCCTTATCGCCCCAAGAGACATCTTTTCCCGGCTGATCTCGCCGTTATCAATCAGCCGCCGGCCGATAGACCTATATTTTCGTCCGTTTTGAGCGGCGTAGTTCACAAAAATCTCGGAGCCATCCGAAAGGCGCACAATCCCCGAGCCTTGCACGTGAAGAAAAAACAGCTCCACGCGGTCATCCACCCAGGCGATCTCAAGCCCTCTTCCCGAAAGGGCGTCATCCCTGTCTATCGCGCGCCGGTCATAATAGGGCACGACCCTCTCACCCTCCACTCTGCCAAAATATTTTTTGTTCTTAAGCTCTTTGGAAAATTCGCCCAGATCTATCTCCACCATATCCCCTGGTTTTTTATAGATCGGCCATTTGTAAACGTCGTCCGGCGAGCGGCTTCCGTTTAGCGTCGGCTGATAATATCCGGTGATGAGAACATTGCCATCCTCATAGGCTCCCCTCCCCTTGTAAAAATCGAATTTGCGCCGGATTATCCTGGCTCTTTTTTTTGCGTCGCTCTCCTCCCTGAAAATCCTCACAAGCTCCTGAACCGATAGCGACAGCTCCCTGGCTGAAACAGCTCTGTCGCCAAACATAAATTTTGCCGTGGAATCTGTTTTTTCAAAATATTTGACCGATTCAATCGCCGCCCGCTCCAGTGATTCCAGGTCGAGGTCGTCCATCAACGCGCCATGATAATATTTCACCCTTTCCAGGGAGCTCTTGGTGGCGGGGTCGTTATCAGACCATAAGGAGCAACCGTTTAATATCGTAATAGCGGCGAGAGCCACGATTTTAATAGAAGTTGATTTCCACACGATCGCCCACCGATATGCCCATAACCTTTGCGGCGCCGCCGTTTTTGATAAACAGCTCCACCGTATCCCAGCTCCCGTATGTAGCCGACAGTTCGTCGTCCCTCGCCGAGGCATAGCTTTGTAAAACGCCGGTGGCTTTCCCCGATTTATGAATTATATCGACCGATTCCGCCCCCGTGTCGCCTTTCACCTTTTCCACAAGGTTCATGGTGACGTTTGTAATGGCGTTCCCGAAACGATCGATATGAATAACCTCCCCCACAATCAGGTTAGGGGCCGCCTGCGCCTGCTCCGGTAAATCGAGGAGTGCGGGGTTATTGATTTGCGGCCCAAACCTTTCGAGTGGCTCACCAATAGAGAGCCAGCCCGCCACCGGGGCGAAAATATCTCTTCCGTGAAATGTGCGCGACACGTTGGGAAGCATATAATCGGCATTGACAATTTTATAAATTTCAGCCGACGAATGATGTTGCAAAATTTTTGTGAACGCCCCGTTGTCCGGCCCGACAAATAGCCTTTCGCCCGCCGATATAATTATCGGCCTTCGCCCGGACCCGACCCCCGGGTCAACCACGCAGACATGGACAGATCTCTCGGGAAAAAATTCGCACGCCGAAGCGATGGCAAACGCCGCCTGGGTGATATCGTATGGTTTGATCTGGTGGGTGATATCTATAATTTTGGCGTTCCGGTTCACGCTAAGGGTCACCCCTTTCATTATCCCGGCAAAGGAATCGTCCAATCCAAAATCTGTTGTGAGGGTTATGATCGACATCGAATTATTCCAGGGAGCCTCCAGGAGATTGTTCCTTATTAATAACCGGGGTAGAGCTCCCCTCCAAAGGGGCGCCGACAAGGCGAGAGTCATTTGAAGAGATCATTTTAACCGGGACTATCCGGTTCAGGGTAGCGTCGCTCCCCTGCAATTTAACCGGTAAATAGTTATCGGTGAATCCTTTCAGATATCCCTCTCTGTCCCGTTCGTTTTCAATCAGAACGTTCAAGGTTTTCCCTGTAAATCGCTCCCGCATTTTACGGCTTAGTTTAGCCGACAACTCTTTTAATATCATCGCCCGCCTTTTGCGTTTGTCTTTTGTGACGGGGTGTGGATAATCGAAAGCCAGCGTGTTTTCGCGCGGAGAATATGCGAACACGTGGAGCATCATAACAGGGGAGCTTTCTATCATCTCCAGTGTCTCATTAAACTCTTCGTCAGTTTCGCCGGGGAACCCGACCATCACATCGGCCCCTATACCGATATCGGGTATACGACCGGTCAATCTGGCCAGAAGCTCTTCATATTCTTTTCGCGTGTATGGCCTTCGCATCCTTTCAAGGACTGTGTCCGACCCGCTTTGAAGCGGTATATGCAGATGACGGCAGAACCGGGACGATCGGGCCATGACGTTTATCAATTCATCGGTCACGTTATTGGGATTGATGGAGGAGAGGCGGATTCGTTCGATCTTTGTGGCGCCAAGTATCCCCTCGATCAGCCGGGCCAGCCCTTCGTCCTTTCCTTTTCCAAATTCCCCCACGTTTATCCCCGATAGGGCCACCTCCTTTATCCCCGCCCGGGCCAGCCGGTTAACCTGGGCGATCACCTCTTGCGGCCGGGCGCTCCTGCTTTTTCCGCGGGCAAGGCGGACAACGCAAAAAGAGCAGGCCTCGTCGCAACCAGTTTGTATGTTCAGATAGGCGTTGGTGCGCCCCTCCATGCGGGTGATCGGGCGGACCAGCATATCGCCTGTGGGCGCCGTGTCGCCCCTGCCTGCTTTATCCGCCCCGGCGCCATTTAACCGCCCCAGCGCCTGGGCGATTTTGTGTTTGCCGGCGTTGCCCACCACGATGTCGGCCCCCTTGACCATCGCCACTTCATCGGGGTTGGTTTCCGGATAACATCCGGCCACCACCACAAGGGCTTGCGGGTTGGCCAGCTTGGCCCGGCGTATGGCGGCGCGGCACTTTGCGTCGCTCCGCCCCGTTACCGTGCAGGTGTTTATCACCACCACGTCTGGTGAATCGCCATTTATGACGGGCGCGTAACCCTCCTTTTCAAGCTCATAGGCTATCTCGGCGCTTTCCAGCCTGTTATAACGGCACCCGAAAGTTTCTATCGATACTTTTCGTTTCATTGTTTTCATTTGATTTATTATGTATGAGGATTTACTTTAAAGGAACCTCCAAGTCGATAGTTTTGATAATAAGGATTAAATGATAACAAAGGGCGCAGATCAATACAGCCTCAAACGGCGCAAGATGACCGATGGGCTTATATCATCCGGAATCACCGATAAACGGGTGATCGAGGCGATGGGGAAGACACCGCGCCACCTTTTCATGGAGGAGGCCCTAAGGCTAGGAGCCTATGAAGATAACTCCTCCCCCATCGGCGAGGGGCAGACCATCTCGAAACCATCGACAGTGGCGCTGATGTCCCAGCTTGCTATCCTTGCGGGAACCGAAAAAATCCTCGAGGTCGGCACCGGGTCCGGCTATCAGACGGCGGTGCTCAGCCAGCTTTGCGACAGGGTGGTCACCATCGAAAGGATAAACTCCCTCTCGTTTCGCGCGCGAAAGATTTTAAACGACCTTCATATCGGCAACGTCATGTACCTTGTGGGGGACGGTGTGATTATGGCGAAAAAACATGCCCCCTTCGATGTGATCCTGGTCACCGCCGGGGCGCCCGAAATACCTGTCCCGCTGGCCCTTCAGTTAAAAGATGGGGGGAGAATTATTATCCCTGTCACCGAGGGGGACGAGCAGAGGATAATGGTCGCCATCCGCGAAGGGGACAGGTTCAAGGTGACCCGGCGGGAGCCGTGCGCTTTTGTGCCGCTACTTGGCAAATATGGCTATAAGGATAAATTGGCGCCAGGGCAACGAGATTGTAACAAGCGATTTTAGCCCCTTCAGCTCACGCAGACTCTTTTGTATGTCTCCCACTCATCAAGCACAGTTCCAACCCCCCGAACTATGGCTGTCATCGGCTCCTTGGCGCGATATATCGGTATTTTGAGCTCGCTATTGAGCCGTGCGCCCAGCCCCTTTAGCAATGCCCCGCCACCGGCCAGAACCGCGCCGCGATGTCTTATCTCCGTGGCGAATTCGGGTGTCGTGTTTTCCAGAGCTTTCAGGACAGATTCGCATATAGCCCGCGAAGGCTCTTCAAGGGCGGGGCGTATATCATCGTCGGTGATGGTGATGGAGCGGGGAAGGCTGGAGGCCAGGTCTCTTCCGGATATGGTTGTCTCGATTCTTTGTTCCAGCCGGTGCGCCGAGCCGATGGTCAGCTTCACCCGTTCCGCTTCGAATATGCCTATCTCCAGGCTGTGATGGTGCCGGATGTGGCGGACGATAGCTTCGTCCATCTCGTCCCCCGCCACCCGGATAGATTCATTATAGGAGGTGGCGTACATCGATATGATGGCGACCTCGGTGGTTCCTCCCCCGATATCGACGATCAGGTTCCCGCACGATTCGCCCACCGGCATCTTTGTCCCGATTGCGGCCGCCATTGGCTCGTCCACCAGGTTCACCTCTTTACACCCGGCCGCCATGGCGGAATCTATCACCGCTCTTTTTTCCACCTGTGTGATTCCGGAAGGAGTCCCGATAATGATCCTTGGCTTAAACCTGAACCTTCCATAGGTCGCATGGTTTATGAAATAGGTGATCATTCCTTTTGTCGCGTCAAAATCGGCTATCACCCCGTCTTTCATTGGTCGTATCACGGTGATAGTGTCTGGCGTTTTGCCATACATCGCTTTCGCCTCGGCTCCCACCGCCACGGCCTCCCCCGTGGCGTTGGTTACGGCCACAACAGATGGCTCGTTCACCACGATTCCTTTTCCCGGGACGTATATGAGGGTGTTGGCCGTGCCAAGATCCATGGCGATATCGGCCGAAAAGCACTGAAGTATTTTTCGTAAAAACATTGTTTTATTATGGCCTGTTTATCAAGCTCTTTTTACAGACCGGAGCTGCCCCTGCAACGAAGCGCCAGATTCCTCATACAGCCACACGCGTGAGCCTGTGGCGTTTTTCGCATGCATCACCGCGATACGCGCCTTCTCGGCAAGCTGTTCCACGCTGGCGCCATCTTTGGGAAACCGGGTCACACCGATGGAGCACGAGAGGTGAATCTCGTATCCACCAAACACAAACGGCTCCGTTTCCACGGCGGTTATAATGGACTGAACAAGAGGAGATATCTCCTCGATCCCGATATCGTGAATCAGCAGGATAAACCTGTCCGCATAGTCGCGGCAGACCTCGCCTCCATCGCCGATAGCTTCAGAGAGGCGCTCCATCGTCTCTTTCAAAACATAGTCGCCCCCCTCCCATCCCAGCTGGGTGTTTATCTTGGTGAAGCCGTGCAGGTTTAACATCATCACCACACCCTCTCCGTCAATGGTGACAAAAGCGTCCCGCAGGGTCTGGCGTGAAATGGTTTTGGTGACGTTATCTAGCTCCCCCGCCTCTATGCTTTTCCTGTGCAGGCGAAGGCTGGTGAAAACCGAGGATAAAGATGCGGCGAGAATGGAGAGCGATTGCAAATCGATCTGCCTGAACTGCTTTGGTTTTCTGGACAGAAGCCCGATGGCGCCGGTGACGCTGTCGCCCGCCATAATCGGAGCGCCAATAAAAGAGCGCCACTTTTTTCCATCTCCCGGGAATACCGAAACCCCCTGAAGGCCGGCCAGATGTATCAGCCTCCCCTGCCCGATCACCCATCCCAGACGATAGTGGGTAAGTGGCAGAGCCGACCCCACCTTGTCGCTATCGCCCGCTTCACCCGAAGCCGCAGGGATCATCCGGAACATATCTTCCTCGTGAGAACGGATCGCAACGGCAAGATGCTCGTGCGGAATAAGGCTTGGCAGATTGAGCCTTAACATTTGAGACAACTCGTCAAACTTTTCGCATACCGTGATTTTGGTGACGATATCCGATAGCGCCTCGAAAGCGACAGCCTCCTCGTCGAGCTTGATACGGCGGCTCCCCTGGGCTATGACGCTCCCGGCGGCCTCGGCGAAATCATCAAGGATTTTAATCTCCTTGGCGGTGAATAAATACTGTTTTTTGCTGTCGACCGAAAGAACGCCCACCAACCTGCCGCCGACAAACAAAGGCGCCGCGGCAAACGATTTTATTTTTTCGTCTTTTGAATAAAATTTAAGGGTGGTGGTGTCCCTGTCGAAATTGGTGGCGTGGGTGGCCCGTTCGTTTTTTGCGACCCAGCCGATGAGCCCCTGCTTGTAGGTGATTGAAGCTTCCGGGATAATGTTGTTGGACAGGGAGTGATAGACCTCCAGGTTGAGCTGGCCGGGGTTGTTTTCATCGACCAGGAACAGGGCGGAGGTATAAGCTTCTGTAACGTTCCCTACAAGGTCTATCAGATTTTTCAGATCGTTAAATAATGTTTGTGGCATGTTCCTTTGGCTAGCAAACGCTAAACATAAATATTGACGATTAAAAAGCTTAAACAGGCTTTAAGCGCGTATGAAACATACTATCGAAAAAAAGTATAACACGCATTAAACCATAGTGAACCTCAAATATCGGGCGCTGACGTCTCAATTCAATGTTTTTCCCGATTCATATTGACCCCCGGCTGGCATACTGAATACAATGATGTCGTGTGGTCTTTTAACCCTCTCATTTTTCTTACGGAGAATGGCCTATGCATGTTGGTGAAGTGATGACTCGAAGAATCATCACAATATCGCCCGGCAGAAAAGCCAGGGACGCGCTTGAACTGATGAGCCAAAAAATGATCGCTCATCTGCCTGTAATCGAAAAATCAAAGCTTGTGGGGATTATCACCGACCGCGACCTGAGATTGGCCGTGATCCCGCAAAACAAATCGAAAACCGGGAAACGCATCTCCGGCAATCCGCTGGAGCGCCGGGTGAAAGATGTGATGACCAGAAAGGTTGTCTCCGTCGACCCTGGCACAGGCGTCGCCGACGCGGTAAAAATGATGCTGCGCCTCAGGATAGGCTCGCTCCCTGTCGCTGTGGATGGGAAACTCAAGGGGATTATCACCAAAGACGATCTGCTGGTGGTCTTTGTCGAGATGTTACGAATGATACAATCCTCCTCCACCATAGATGTCGAGCTGGCCGACGAGATAGACGATATGGACGTTATCCAGACCACGTTAAAAAGCCACAACATAAAGATATTAAGTTGCGCGGCAACTCCGGGCAAAAAATCAGGATCCCAGATTTGCCATGTTCGTCTGGAGCCATGCCCCGTGAAAGATATCGTTCACGACCTTACTGAAAACGGGGTAAAAGTGCTGGACGCATTTGGCGAAGACACCTAGGGCCACGAAACACCGGCGATCCGCGCCATCCTCCCCCACTTGATATCAAACCTTTTATTTGCCATACAATCACCCATCCTTCACTCCATAAATTTTGAGGATCGCTGGATCGCAAATGTTTTTTGAGCGATAATAGAAAGAGGATGAGAGCGCCAACGGTTCACAATCGGGCTTTATACTGGAACGCCATGACAGGCGGAAAAGTAAAGTGCGTTCTGTGCCCTTTTAACTGTGTCCTGGCCGAAGGGAAGACCGGAATATGCGGGGGAAAGCAAAACATCGGGGGCGAGCTTGTCGCCATTAACTATGGGCTGACCACCTCCCTCAGTCTCGACCCGATTGAAAAAAAGCCGTTGTACCACTTCCTGCCAGGGTCTGGCATACTTTCCATCGGGCCCAACGGGTGCAACATGGCGTGCAATTTCTGCCAGAACTATGGTGTCTCCCAGGAAATTGCGAGCGTTCAATTTATTGCGCCTGAAAAAGCCGTATCTATCGCCGTGTCAAGCGGGTCGATCGGGGTGGCGTACACCTATGCGGAGCCGCTCATATGGTTCGAATATGTTCTGGCCACATCCAAAGCGATGCGGGCCAAAGCGTTAAAAAACGTTCTGGTGACCAACGGCTTCATCAACCCCGCCCCCTTGGAGGAGCTTCTTCCCTGGATAGACGCCATGAATATAGATATAAAGTCGATGGATCCGGCATTTTACAAAAAAATATGCAAAGCAAAGCTTGAGCCAGCGCTGGAGACACTGCGCCACGCCGCAAGGGAAACCCACGTGGAGGTGACAAACCTTGTTATCCCGGGGTTAAACGATTCGGATGAAAATTTTATTAAACTGGCCGATTTTCTGGCCGAGATCAACCCCCTCATTCCATTGCACTTTTCAAGGTATCACCCCGATTACCTTCAATCGGCAAAGCCGACACCGATAAAAACCCTCACCCGGGCGGCCGATATCGCTTCAAAAAAGTTGAAGCATGTATATATAGGCAATGTGCCGGGCGAAGAGCGTAACCAAACGCATTGCGCCGAATGCGGCATGGTAATAATTGAGCGCTCTGGCTATAAGGTATTGAATATCAACGTCCCCGATGGAAATTGCGGGTTTTGCGGGGCTAAAAACGAAATTATAGTCAAATAACCACCTTTTATACAATCCAAACTCGTATAAAGTTCATTTTTTTTCATTTAATCGGCTAAATGACTTGACGCATACCCTCATCGGACCTAGATTTTAATTAGGGTCTTTCATCTGCCTCCAGGCGAGCGTGGAGCCGGTATTAATCGATTCCTCATGAGGCGTTGAAAATCTCAGCCTTTAGGTTATCAATTCAATCTTAAGGGGGAGTGCGCAAATGAAAAAAGCTAATATCCTTCTGGCCATCATGGTTTTTGCCATAGTTGGCGTCATTTCAACACCTGATGAAAGCTCGGCTGTGCCATCTTTCTCCAGGCAGACTGGCAACCCATGCTGGGCTTGCCATTTCCAGCACATCCCGAAGCTTAACGCTATGGGAAGAAATTTTAAACTAAACGGTTTCACAGACGCTTCATCAGACCTTGCAGAGGATGAGAACCTCTCAATACCCGCTCCATGGTTTCCTATTTCCTTCATCTCGAAGGTTCAGTTTGTAAAGTCCAGCCCGAAAGTATCTGGAAATCCAGAGTCTGGCGCGGAGCGGGGCCAATGGAAAATTCCTGATGAAGCGGCGTTTTCCGTTGCCGGGCGCGCGGCGGAAAATATCGGCTATTCCCTCGAAATGGACGGGAGTAAATGGAACAACGCGAAAATCATGATGCCGTTCCTGAAAGGTGATTATACCGCCGGCCTGGTTATCCATACCACCGACGGGCATGGCCCAGCCACCGGCTTTGAAATGCTGAATAACGGGCTTCTTCGCGGGCAACGCGGCTTCGAGGACAGGAAAGGGGCCTATGCCGCCCAGGCTGTTCTGGCAAGAGGCTACAACGGAAGGTCTTCCGGTCTTGGCCTTTTTGGTGGCAACGACCTGGTTCAGGTTTATGCCAGCCTTTGGGCCCCCGCCTGGGGCGTCGACCAGACGCTCGACACGGGGCTTGAAATGTCCCAGTATGCTCGCGTGACTGTCACACCGGAGCTTTCCGATAGCATGTCTCTTGGTTTCGGTGTCGCCTATTATGGCGGAGAATCGGTTTGCGTCAAGTGCGCCGGGGACCCGCCCGAGGGAGAGAGCGCGGTGGAGCATACTTTCGCAACTGACGCTCTTGTTGTCGATGCCCAGCTCCAGGCCGAGTTCGACAACGGCATGAGCCTTGAAGCCAGCCTCAGCTATGCCTCCGCTGGTGACAAAGGCAATCCCGATCAGCTTTTCATCGATTCCGAAGCGACAAGCGGCGCCATCATGGTTGGCATAACGCCGCAACTTAACCTGCAGGCCGCTTATTCCGCATACACGAATAACGAGTCTGGCGCTGATATCAACACCATCGTAACCGGTGTCTGGTATTCATTGTTCCAGAACATTGAGGCTGTGGTTGAATACAGCGTGTATGATGGAGACGGGGCCAGTGACGACAATATCTTGAAAGTAATGTTGTTCTCGGCCTTCTAGGCCCGATTACAGCCAGCTCGCCAATTTCGCCCCCTCCCTTTTCAGGGGTGGGGGCTTTTTGTCGCCATTAAGTAGAAGCTCCCTCAACAATGTTTTGTGAATATGCTTGATGTAAAATCCCGCCCCCTTGGTAATAATCACCTTGTAGAGCGATATCTACAGTGATAACGTTGAAGGCGCAAGCGTTAGTTTAACGCTTCTAACGGGGTTGACAGGGTTGAAAGATCATCAGAAAGGTAGTTATCAAATGTTTAAAAGTTCAAAAGGTATTCTTTATATCATTGGCGCTCTTGTTATCGGGTTTTATCTCCCCATGACGCAGGCCAGCCTGGCCGAAGCCGGTGGCATGCATCATGGCGGATCCTATGGGCAGGAAGAGGGCGTTTCGCCAGCGGCGTATGTTCCCCTTTTCCCCATGAAAGTGGCCGATCTGAAAAAAGGATTGCCCCCCGGTATGCTACAGGCCTCTTTCCAGGCGGCGCGCGGCACCGCGGCGCTGACCAAATTGCCGAGTGGAAAGACCAAGGTGGAATTCCATCTTACCGGTCTCATTCCTTTTGGCGTTTACACTCTATGGAACGTTCTCTCCACCGAGCCTTTCAAGGATGAGCCACTTGGCGAATTCGGAGCGGGCAAACATTCCGTGGTGGCCAACGGGCATGGCAACGCCCACAAAGTGGTCTATCTTAGCAAATGGGTCGGCAAAGAGTTTTTGCTTGACTATCACGCCGATGGAAAATTGAGCCAGTCCAAGGGTGTGTTTCCCGGAGCGCTTTGGGGTCAGTTCCCGCCAGAGCCGAAGCGATAAGCTGATATGAATAAAGCGTATGGGCTTTGGTGGCGGTTTAGCATAAAACTGTTACTGATTGTGTGCTCAGCGTTTTTGATTTTCACGTCTTCTCTCGTCCGGGCTGAAAACGCCCGAGCGGGTAAAGGCGATGAGGTGGTGATCGAAATGGTGAAGGGGCACCTGTTCAAACCAGACAAGATTCATGTCTCCCCTGGGGCGACTATCGTTTTCATAAACAAGGACGAAGACCTTCACGCGCTGACATTTGCAGGCCACGAAGAACTGCTCGACGAAGAATATGTCGACCCTGGCAAACAGTTCCGCTTCAAACTGCCCGACAACGTGTCAAACCAGACATGGGGGCTTGGCTGTTTCATTCATACGGAAATGAAGGGGGTCGTTATTATCGATCCCAAGTGATCGAAACCTGGGAAAACCGGGCGGTCGATTATTTCGTTTGGCGATTGAAGGCGCGTTTTTCTTGTGGCGGAGCTTGTGTCTGTTTCCTCCATTACCACTTTTCGTTTGCGCCCTGCTGGGGCCACTCCCTTTTTGACAAATGAACCGGGAGAGCTAGTTAAAAACGGCAAGGGCCCCTTTTATTATCCTGTATATATCGGTATTATCAATCCCGCCAGTAACCTGGTCGGCCCCGGGGCCCCAGGCGTATACCGGCACGGGGAAATCGCTATGGTTCCCCCTGCCCCACAGCACATCCGGCGCATT
>UOGE01000067.1_pt1 | contig 14697 bp, 10 predicted proteins | sample 1989811 | NCBI WGS metagenome assembly UOGE01 (sample SAMEA4712198, study PRJEB27164) | hydrothermal vent metagenome | biome: marine basaltic hydrothermal vent biome; feature: marine hydrothermal vent; material: mineral | place: Pacific Ocean | collected 2011-06-14/2011-07-23 | depth 1691 m | reverse complement strand
TAATGCCTAAAAAAGAGAATATCAGAGCAGGAAAATATATCAACCAGCCGACTGGCTACAAAGCTTTCATGCCCAATCCTTTGCCTCCGGAGCCTCCACTTCATATGGATGCCGAGATGCAAGTATTGCTCTCAGCCGCAGATAGAGCGCTAGGCAAGCTTGATGCGGCAACCGAGCTACTCCCTAACCCTGATTGGTTTGTCGATATGTATGTGAAAAAAGAGGCGGTTTACTCTTCTCAAATAGAGGGTGCGCAAGCTTCACTTGCCGACCTATTGGAATTCGAAGTAAAAATAGATAGGGATAAATTGCCAATGGATGTCAAGGAAACTTCAAATTATGTAAAAGCATTAAATTATGGATTGGAACGATTGAACTCTTTGCCGTTATCATTGCGGCTCTTAAAAGAAATACATAAAAAATTAATGCATGGCGTCCGTGGAGGCGAAAAGAGTCCAGGTGAGTTCCGTGATAAGCAAAACTTTATAGGCCCGCCTGGATGCATGTTAAACGAGGCCACATTCGCGCCGCCACCACCACAAGAGCTATTAAACACTATGGGCGCTCTTGAAAAATTTTTGCACGATGAAAGCCCGATGCCGCCATTAATTAAATGCGGTTTGGCTCATGCGCAGTTTGAGACGATCCATCCGTTTTATGATGGTAACGGGCGTATCGGGAGACTGTTAATAACGTTTTTATTGGCATGGCGCGGGATGCTAAAAAAGCCTCTGTTATATGTTTCGCACTATTTCAAAAAGAATCACAGTGAGTACTATGACAGGTTGCAAGCTGTAAGGGAAAATGGGGACTGGGAAGGGTGGATACGTTTTTTTCTCACTGGCGTTGAAGAGGTCTCTATAGAGGCGGCTGAAACAGCGCAAAAAATACAATTTTTAAGAAGAGACCATGAGAAACTTATAGGCGAAGCAAAGCTAAACCAAGCAAACAGTTTAGCTTTGCTTGAAGATCTTTTTAGATTCCCTTTCACCAACTCAAACTTAACAAAGATCACTATTAAAAAAAGTCATCCAGTAGCCATCAAACTGCTAAACACCTTTGAGAAACTGGGTATCTTAAAAGAGCTTTCCGGGAAGCAACGATACAAATTTTATGCATATAAACCATATCTGGACTTGTTCCAGTAAAACGCCGCGCCAGAAAACTCTTCTCAAATAGCCTTACTATATAGAATCGATTATCGCATTAAAGGTTGCGCTGGGCCGCATCACCTGTGACACCTTTTCCTTGTCCGGAAGATAGTATCCACCGATATCGACAGGCGCCCCCTGGGCCGCGTTAAGCTCTTCGATAATTTTCGCTTCATTATCGGCAAGCTCCCTGGCGATTTTGGCGAATCGCGTTTGAAGCTCTTTATCGTCACTCTGCTCCGCCAGCGCCTGCGCCCAGTATAAAGCGACGTAAAAATGGCTTCCACGATTATCGAGCTCGCCGCATTTGCGGCCGGGCGACTTGTTGCTATCGAGGAACTGGGCGTTTGCTTCGCCCAGTGTCTTTGAAAATATTTTGGCCTTTTCATTGCCTGATGAATTACCCAGATGCTCAAGCGATTCCGCCAGAGCTAAAAATTCACCAAGAGAATCCCACCTTAGATGCCCTTCTTCAAGTAACTGCTGGACATGCTTGGGGGCCGACCCTCCGGCGCCTGTTTCGAACAATCCGCCACCTTGCATAAGGGGCACGATCGATAGCATTTTGGCGCTGGTGCCCAGCTCAAGAATCGGGAAAAGGTCAGTGTTATAGTCACGTAACACGTTCCCTGTGACTGAAATCGTATCTTTACCCGCTCTCATTCTCTCAATCGAGAACCTCGCCGCCTCCTCTATTGGCATGATGCTGATCTCCAGGCCATCGGTATCATGATCAAGCAGGTATTTTTTTACTTTTTCGATCAGCTGGGCTCCGTGCGCCCTGTCGCTGTTTAGCCAGAAAACAGCCGGGACTTTGGTGGCCCTCGCCCTGCTGACAGCCAGTTTCACCCAGTCGCGGATAGGGGCGTCCTTAACCTGGCACCCTCTCCATATATCACCCTCTTCCACGACGCTTTCCAGTATTGTCTCCCCGGAAGAGTCGACAATGCGGATTGTCCCTTTGCCCGGGGCTTCAAAGGTCTTGTCGTGAGAGCCATACTCCTCAGCTTTTTGCGCCATAAGGCCGACGTTGGGAACGGTTCCCATCGTGGCCGGATCGAAAGCGCCATTTGCCTTGCAGTTTTCAATAGTCACCTGAAAAGGGCTTGCATAGCTGTGGTCGGGGATTGTGAATTTTGTATCGTGCAGTTTCCCGTCCGGGCCCCACATTTTCCCCGATGCGCGAATCGCCGCCGGCATCGACGCATCGATAATCACATCGCTTGGCACATGCAGGTTCGTAATCCCTTTGTCAGAGTCGACCATCGCTATTTCAGGCCGGTTTTTATAAACCTCCTGGATGTCCGCCTCTATCTCGGCCTGCTTCGCTTCCGGCAGGCTCTTCATTTTTGTATAAAGGTCGCCCATGCCATTGTTTGCGTTAACTCCCAGCTCCGATATTACATCGGCATGTTTTTCGAAAACGTCTTTATAGAAAACCCTGACGGCGTGGCCGAAAATAATCGGGTCGGAAACCTTCATCATTGTGGCCTTCAGATGCAAGGAGAATAACACCCCCCTGGCTTTCGCGTCTTCGATTTGTTCCGCGAGAAAATCTTTCAAGGCGTTTTTGCTCATGAATGTCGCATCGACAACTTCGCCAGCCTGAAGCGGCAATTTTTCCTTGAGGATTGTGACGTTCCCGTTTTCATCGACAAACTCTATCTTTGCCGTGGTCGCCTCGCCAATAGTGGTCGATTGTTCGTTGGAGGCGAAATCCCCGTTAGCCATGGTGGCGACGTGCGATTTGGAATCGGAACTCCATGCCCCCATCGAGTGAGGATTCTTTTTTGCGAATTGCTTGACCGCGCGAGCCGCCCTGCGATCGGAGTTGCCCTCTCTTAAAACAGGGTTAACCGCGCTTCCCAGAACCTTTGCGTATCTTGTCTTGATCTCCTTCTCCGCATCGTTTTGCGGATCTTCCGGATAATCGGGAATATCAAAGCCTTTCTCCTGCAGTTCCTTGATCGCGGCTTTCAGCTGTGGGAGCGATGCGCTGATGTTCGGAAGCTTGATGATGTTCGCCTCTGGCGTTTTCGCAAGATCGCCTAACTGGGTCAGGTAATCGGGTATTTTCTGGTCTTCAGACAGGTTATCGGGAAAGTTTGCGATGATCCTGCCCGAAAGAGATATGTCCCGTGGTTCAACGATAACACCAGACCCCTTTGTGAATGACTGGATAATCGGAAGCAACGAGTAGGTCGCCAGCGCCGGCGCTTCATCGATGATTGTATAAATAATCTTTGATGTTTTTGTTGTCATGCTTTTCCCTTATTTTTTTGTTTTTAACCATACTTCCGAAACGTTAAAAGAAGAATGGACGCCTTCGGAATTATTTACACACAAATTATCTTTTCAATTTCCAGTTCGGTCTCTCATCTTGCGTAAGCTCCTTGCCACACTTGATCCAAGGGGCGCGATACGTCTGGTCCGCCATCGGCCACCGCCACCTTTTCGCCTGTGATGACACCCGTAATCGCATGCGCGCTGTGACGGATGAAACAACCAGTGAAAGTAAAGATGATACCATGCTCCGGGGATGTGTCAACAACCAATGGTGACATATAACCCATTGTAAACAAAGGAATTTTATGGGGTATCGGCTATATCTCCAGCCCGTTCTCGGCGATTTTCACAGCTTTCATCAGCGCCATCCCCTTGTTGATGGTCTCCTGAAATTCCGTGGCGGGAACCGAATCGGCCACTATGCCGGCCCCCACTCCCAGATAGGCGGTTTCTCCCTTTATATATAAAGTGCGGATGGCGATTGCGACGTCCATGTTTCCCGAAAACGAAAAATAACCGACGGCTCCCCCATACACGCCGCGCCGCGTCTTTTCCATCTCTTCGATGATTTCCATCGCCCGTATCTTCGGGGCGCCCGACAGGGTTCCAGCGGGGAAACATGCGCGCAAGGCGTCGTATGAATCCATACCATTTTCAAGTTCCCCCCTGACGTTGGAGACTATATGTATCACGTGGGAATATTTTTCTATCATCTTCAGGTCGGTCACATGAACAGAACCCCCTTTGGATACGCGCCCGACGTCGTTACGCCCCAGGTCGACAAGCATGATATGTTCCGCCAACTCCTTTTCATCCGCCATAAGCTCTTCGATCATGGCGTCGTCTTGCGCCTTGTCTTTTCCGCGCGGCCTGGTGCCGGCTATGGGGCGGACTTCGACGACACCCTCTTCCACGCGGACCAGCGATTCGGGCGACGCGCCGACGATTTTCATCTCGCCAAAATTGAGATAAAACATATAGGGGGAGGGATTGACCCTCCTTAAAGCGCGGTAAACCTGGAACGGCGGCACCCTGAGCCGCGCTTCCATCCTCTGCGCCAGCACCACCTGGAATATATCTCCCTCGCGGATATATTCCTTGCACCGCTCCACGTTCCTCTCGAACACTTCCCGCTCGACAACGCTTTTAAACCGGGCGCCCTCCGGGTCCCCTTTCACCACTTCGAAATAGGGTAGCGGCCCCTTGAGCCTGTTTATCAGCGAATCTATCTTCGCAGTCGCTTTTTCATACGCCTCATGCGGCCCCTCTTTGTCGACGTGAGCGTTGGAGACCACCTTTATGGTGTTGGATATGTTGTCGAAGATCAGTATGGTGTCTGTTATCACAAACAATGCGTCGGGAACATTCAACTCGTCCACCGTTGTTTCCGGCATCTTTTCGAAAAAGCGGATAGAATCGTATGACAAATATCCCACAGCGCCGCCAAAAAACCGGGGCAGTCCCGCCAGGTCGACCGGATTGTAGCGGGACATCATCTTTTTCAGTTCAAAAAGGGGGTCCCCCTCGGCTACGAAGGTTTTGGATTTCCCGTTTTCGGTTACGGTCACCGAATCGCCGGTATATTCGAACACTATAGAGGGCTCCGCCCCCAGGAATGTATATCTCCCCCATTTTTCGCCCCCCTCCACCGATTCAAGCAGATAGGAATATTTCGATGTATCGCCGATTTTCATATAGGCGGATACCGGCGTCTCCATATCGGCGAAAATCTCCCGATAGACCGGGATAAGGTTCCCCTCTTTTGCGTGAGAGACGAACTCTTCTTTTGTTAACGAATACATTTTGTAATTCTACACTTATTCAATAAACAACATCCATCAAACAAAGCCCCTCCGGCGGCGCGCATGGGCCAGCCATTCGCCTATCCTTGGCCTCCAGTATTTCCGCCACACCCACCGCCTTTATTTTCCCCAGGCCGACAAAAACAAGAGTCCCCACAAGGTTTCTCACCATCTGTTTCAAAAAGCCGTTCGCGGTGAACTCAAGGTAAAGCTTAGCCCCTTCGGCCTTGATTTCCAATCTTTTCAGGCTCCGCACCGGGTTACCTGCTGTGCAACTGGCGGAGCGAAAAGACGTAAAATCATGCTCCCCCAGCAGCGCTTTCGCGCCTTCGGTCATCGCCTCCAGGTCGAGGGGGTTTATGATCCACCACACCCTGCCATGATCCATCGCAGACCGGATGGGGCTGTTGAGGATGGTGTAGCGGTATGTTTTTTCTTTTGCGCTCCTAATCACGCTAAAGCCGGGGGGGGCAGTCTCCAGCTCTTTCACCACGATATCCTTTGGCAGGAGGGAGTTTAACCCTTTCAAAATTTCAGCGTCGGTCATCCTTGTGTTCACATCCACGCTGGCCGGCTGATAAATGGCGTGCACTCCCGCATCCGTCCTCCCGGACGCCGTCACGCGAGACTCCATCGCGAGCATTTTACCCAGGGCGGTCTCCACCACTTCCTGGATTGAAAGGGCGTTAATTTGATACTGCCACCCGGCATAGTTAGCGCCCACATATTCGAGGACCATTTTTATCCGCCGCTTTTTCATGAGATATTCAGGCGGGGAGGGAGCGTTTGACTGTTCTGAATTCTTCTCTTAACATCCGCCCCGTGTACGATTTTTTCACTTTGGCCACCTGCTCCGGCGTTCCCGTCGCCACAAGCTCTCCGCCCCCCTCTCCCCCCTCAGGTCCCAGGTCGATAATATGATCGGCGGTTTTGATAACGTCCACGTTGTGTTCTATCACCAGGATGGTGTTCCCCGCGTCGACCAGGCGGTTAAGCGTTTCCAGCAGTTTTTTTATATCCTCAAAATGCAGCCCTGTGGTTGGCTCATCAAGGATGTAGAGGGTGGAGCCGGTGGAGCGTTTGGCCAGTTCCTTAGACAGCTTCACCCTTTGCGCTTCGCCGCCCGACAGGGTGGTGGCCGCCTGCCCCAGCTTTATATATTCAAGCCCCACGTCGTTTAAAGTATTAAGTATATTTTCAATCTGCGGATGGTTTTTGAAAAACTCGGAACCCTCCTCCACCGTCATCGCCAGCACGTCTGCTATAGATTTATCTTTATATTTTATATCGAGCGTCTCCCTGTTAAACCTCTTTCCGTCACACACGTCGCAAGTTACATACACGTCTGGCAGGAAGTGCATCTCTATCTTGATGACTCCGTCTCCGTGGCACGCTTCGCACCGCCCACCCTTCACGTTGAAAGAGAATCGCCCCGGCTTGAAACCGCGCTTGCGAGCTTCGGGTAACTGGGAATAGAGATCGCGGACATGGTTGAAGAGGCCGGAATAGGTGGCCGGATTGGAGCGAGGGGTGCGCCCTATCGGGTTTTGATCTATATCGATCACCTTGTCTATTCTCTCAAGGCCCCGGATCGTTTTATGGGCGCCTGGCAGGTCGTGGCTTCCGAAAAAATGGCGCTTTAGCGCTTTATAGAGAATTTCAAAGAGGAGCGTGCTTTTGCCGGAACCGGAAACGCCGGTTATGCATGTAAATGTCCCCAACGGGATAGATACATCTATCCCCGTGAGGTTATGTTCCTTCGCTCCTTCGATAACAAGCTCGCCATTTACATGCTTTCTGCGTGTAACCGGAATTTCTATCGTTTTTTCTCCTGAAAGATATTGGCCGGTGAGCGATTTTTTGTTTCTTATAATCTCTTCCGGTTCACCCGCCGCCACCACCTCTCCGCCGTGGACACCTGCGCCCGGGCCAAGGTCCACCACGTAATCGGCGCTGAGAATGGTCTCCTTGTCGTGTTCGACGACGATCACCGTGTTCCCCAGCTCTTTAAGGCGCATCAATGTGCTTATCAGCCTTTGGTTATCCCGGTGGTGAAGCCCTATGGAGGGCTCGTCGAGAATGTATAAAACCCCCACCAGCATAGAGCCTATCTGCGTGGCAAGCCTTATCCTCTGTCCCTCGCCCCCGGATAACGACGCGGAGGGGCGATCGAGCGATAAATAGTCGAGCCCTACGTCTCTCAAAAACCCCAGCCGCTCCGCTATCTCCTTTAAAAGCCTTCTCCCTATAAGGGCTCTTTGAGCGTCGAGCTTCAGGCGTTCGAAGAACATGGCCGCATCCCGGATCGACATGGCGGAGATATCGATGATCGATTTTCCATCCACCTTCACCGCCAGCGCCTCTTTGCGTAGCCGCCTGCCGCCACAGCTGGGGCAATGGGCCAATAGCATGTATCCTTCTATCTCTTCCCGGATAACCGCGGAATCGGTCTCTATATATCTTCTCTCAAGGTTGGGGATCACCCCTTCATACGCCCCGGCGTATCGGTGTTTCCTCCCGTCTTTCTGGAAGCTGAATTTTATAATATCCTCATCGGAGCCAAAGAGGATTTTCCTTTGGGCCTTTTTCGAAAGCTTCCTGAAAGGGGTCTCCATAGATATTTTGTAGTGGCTGGCGACCGACTTTATCATCTGGGAATAATAGACAGCCGTCTTTCTGCTCCACGGTTTGATGGCTCCCTTTTTGAGGCTCAGCGATCCATCGGGGACAACAAGACCCTGGTTTACGTTTCTGGTGACCCCCAGGCCGGAGCACTCCTGGCACGCGCCGTGGGGACTGTTGAAAGAGAACATTCTGGGGTCTATCTCCGGATAGCTGATATCGCAATGGACGCATGCAAATTTTTCGCTGAACAAAAGCTCTTCCCTGGAGCCAAGATTGACCATGGCCACGCCTTCACCCATTTTCAGCGCAAGCTCCATGGAATCGGCCAGCCTTCTCTCCAGCCCCTCCTTGATTATCAGCCTGTCGATAACGATCTCTATAGTATGTTTCTTCTTTTTATCGATTTTTATTTCATCCGCCAGATCCTCCATCTTTCCATCCACGCGGGCCCGCACAAAGCCTTTGCCCCGAAACTCGTTAAGCTCTTTTCTGTATTCCCCTTTCCTGTCTTTCACCACGGGGGCAAGTATCATAAGTCTTGTCCGTTCGGGGAAGGTCATCACACGGTCGACCATTTGCGAAACCGTCTGGCTCGATATCTCCCTCCCGCAGTTGTGGCAAAAGACCTGCCCCAACCTCGCGTACAGGACGCGCAAATAGTCGTAAATTTCGGTGACAGTGCCGACGGTCGACCTTGGGTTTCTGCTTGTGGTTTTTTGCTCTATGGCGATAGCGGGCGAAAGCCCCTCTATGTAATCGACATCCGGCTTTTCCATCTGCTCCAGAAACTGGCGGGCATAGGCCGAAAGGGACTCCACATACCTGCGCTGGCCTTCGGCATATATGGTGTCGAACGCGAGGGAGGACTTGCCGGAGCCGGAAAGGCCTGTAATCACAATGAGTTTATTTCTGGGAAGGGATATATCTATATTCTTGAGGTTATGTTCCCTGGCCGATTTAATTACAATCTGATCTTTCATTCCACCCACACATCCAAAATGTATGGGATTATATCATCTGATCCAAGGGCCTGCCCCCAAAAGAGTTCCGGCTTCGGGGGATACATTATCAATTGTAATGGTTTATTACTAGCTTGATTTCGGGAACGCCCGATAGCTACTTTTCTGGTGGAAATCGGTTAGCGCCTTTGTAGCGGAACTCAAATTATTGGAGGTTTCGTTTAATCTTGTCAGGACATTGCCCTGGTAAAATTCAACCTCCATACGGCAAATAACTCCCGCCAGAAATAACCTTAATGCAATTGAACTTGTTTGCCGATAAAGATGTCAAAGATTTGGCAATAAAAACGGTTTAAAACAGCGATTTTAGGGACATTTTTGAAAATAAATGTAATTTGATGAATTGGCGCCGCTTTTGCTGTCTTACTTGAGTGTGGAGATACAATTATGAAGAAAATTTCAAGAAAAAATCAAACGGTGACCACGCCAATGGAGCTGGTCAACATCTTCTATGATGAGGCGCTCAGGATATCTAGCAATCGTGACGACGCGGCGAAGCTGGCCAATGAAGCGGTCACAGATTTTCTGGCCCATTACCGCCTGGTGAAAAGCCGGGTCAACGGCCACGCCCGGGTATAGCCCCAGGCTCCACCATCTATCCCTCGTTTATACCGACCCGAATCCCGCCATTGTTTTAAATGTGCGAAACCTTGTATCGCTCAATTCACAAGTTCCGAGATTATTGTCTGCCCAAACTCCCTGGCCGCGAAAGGCCCCCGGCCTGTTATTATATTTCCCGACACCACAACAGGCTTGTCGATAAAATGGGCGCCGCATTCCGAAAAAACCTTAAGCGAGTCTTCCTCTTTCCACACGGTCGCGTCCACCCCTTTCAATATCCCCGCTTTCGCCAGAACCGCGCCGCTCAAACATATGGAACAAACAAGCTTGCCCAGTTCCAGGTGGCGCCTCACGATGTCGTGCAGGAGGGCGTTGTCCCACAAATGCGTGGGCGAACCTCTTCCCCCCACGATAACAACTGCGTCAAAAGTTTTCCCGGCCACATCTTCAAGGGTGTTATCAACGTTCTCTTTATGCCCCAGCATCCCTGCGGCCACTCCTTTTTGAGTTGATGCGATGGTGATATCGGCCCCTTTGGCCAGGAACTCCTCTCTTGGGTGGTTAAGCTCCTCATCGCGGAAATTCTCCGGGGCTATTACCATGAGAATATTTTTCGCCATGGTTTATCTCCTAATTCAATCTTGTTTAGTAAAAAAAGGCTCTGTTATTTCTTGATCTTAAGTGTTTTTGCCAGGTTCGCCGCCTGCGAGGCGAAATCGCTTTTGGGATATTTTTCTATCACGGCCGTAAAAACCATTGCGGCTTTTTTATACGATTGTTCATCGTAATAGCTTTTGCCCAGAAGAAACATCGCCTCCGGCATCTCCGCCGAGTCCGGGTGAGCCTCGATATATTCCTTAAGCCGGATGACCGCCGAATGGTTCTGGTTCACCCTCGAATAGAACCGTATAATCTCCATCTCCGATTGAGCGATGCGCGCCTCCATTTCGCCTTTGTATTTTTTTGCGAAGGGAGTCAGGGGGTGATCGGGGAATCGTTCCAGAAACATAGCGAAAGTCTCTTTTGCTCTAAAGGATGGGGTTTGATCCCTGTCGGGGGAGTGAGAGTCATTATAATGGCTCATACCCAGATAGAAAACCGCCCTGGGCGTCAGCTTGTCGATGGGATACAGTTCCAGGAATCGTTCATAATACAATATGGCTGTGAAATAGTCCTCTTCCTTGTATGAGGAGTCGGCAAGGCCGATTATGGAGGTTCGGCGGTATGGCGAATCGGGGTTTTGTTCGACAAAAAGCCGGTAAGCATTTGTCGCCTGCTGGAACCTTTCCTTGGCGTAAAACCCGTTCGCCCTGTTGGCGAGGGTCGCCCCTTTCCCGGTTATCTTATCTCCTCCGCAAGATACGAGAGGGCTTACAAGCGCCGCCATCACCATCACGCAGACTAACCTGTTCATATATCAACCACGCTTCCTCGATTAAAGGGCAAAAGACATTATCCATACCTTGGACATATTTATCATCATTTTTCTTGCATGGCCTTCCCCCTTGATCATATGTTGTGATAACTTAATGCCTATATTCATTCCAAATCAGCATTTGAACAAAAATTGGTAAAACATGTAGGGATAGTCGCAAACGTCCAAAGCTCTCTGGCATCGGAGAGCATTCGGGAGCTTGTCGGCTGGCTGGAAAAAAGAAACGTCAACTTTTGCATAGACACGGAATCGGCCAGATGCGCCGATTTGCCCGGTGGCCTTTCCAAGATAGAGTTGATCAAGGCCTCCGACCTTATCGTTGTCCTGGGAGGGGACGGAACCTTTTTGAGCATAGCCCGGATGATGGATGGGCGCTCTATCCCCATTCTGGGTGTAAACCTTGGGAAGCTCGGGTTTCTTACCGAGTTTGCGCTCGAAGAGATGCTCCCCGCCCTTGAAAAGGCGCTTGCTGGCGATTACACATGCGAAGACAGAATAATGCTGGATGTGTCGATCTGCCGTGAAGGGAAAAACGTGGCATCATACACGATATTAAACGATTTGGTGATTACTCGTAACGCTCCTGCTAGAATGGTGGACGTGCATGTTTGGGCGGGAGGAATGTTTGTGAATAAATACACGGCTGATGGTCTTATTGTCTCTACCCCCACCGGGTCGACCGCTTATAATCTCTCCGCCGGGGGGCCCATTGTCTACCCGACGCTTAACGCCATAATCATAAGCCCTATCTGTCCGCACACATTCACCAACCGGCCCGTTGTTATACCGGACGATCAGGAGGTGGAGCTTTGGCTGGCGCCTGACCATGTGGGTGAAGCGGTGGCTTCTTTGGATGGCCAGGTCGGCTATCAGCTGAGCGTGAGGGATAAAATCACGGCCAAACGTTCCAAAGATGTGACTCGTATCATACAATCGCCATATAAAAACTATTATGAGCTTTTGCGTGGAAAGCTTAAATGGGGAGGCAACATAACAGATGACCATGCCACACGATAAAAATAACAGGGCCGTCGATATCGCCCGGCAGGCCATCCCTTTTATGAGCGATCACGGGATCCCCATAACTCCGCGAAATTATTTTGTCTGGTACGAATACTTTCGTGGTCATATGCCGGCCCTCAAAGCCACCCTTGACGAACTGATCAACGCCTCAACGGAGTTTGACAGCAAGCTGAACAACGAAATTTATACACGCTTTTTCGCCAGAAACCTCACCGATGAGCAGGAAAGGAAACTCACCGAGGAGATTAAAGCGGTGGAGGAAGTGAACGCCACCGCCGGGAAAATCCTGGAGCCGATCACCAGGGAGCTTGATGGCGCGTCGAAAAGCACGGAAAGTTACGGAGCGAAGCTAAAGGAGATCGCCGGTAAAATCAAGGATGATAAAGATGCCGATCATATACGTTCCATAATGATAACCCTGGCCAAAGAGACCGAAAAGATATCGAATGAAAGCAAGGCGATAACCACAGGGTTGAAAGATTCCACCCAGCAATTTGAAGACCTGAGGGAAAAGCTCGCTCAGGCTAAAAAGGAAGCCAGAATAGACGATGTGACACAGGTGAAAAACCGGAGGGCCTTTAACGAAAGAATCTCGGAAATCATAAAAGATGTTAGCAAGAAGAAAACTGTAGCGTGCCTCGCTATTGTTGATATAGACAAATTCAAAAGAATTAACGATACATACGGCCATCCGGTGGGCGATAAGGCGCTGGCGGCCCTCGCCGCCCAGCTTGTTGATTTCACCGCAAGTAGCGACGAGGTGTTTCGCATAGGGGGGGAGGAGTTCGCCATTATGCTTCTCGATTGCCCCCTTGAAAAAGCTTTCGAGCGAATGGATTCTATTCGCGCCTCCATAGCGTCGCACCAGTTTACAGTCAGGGGTATTGTCGAGACTATCACCATCTCGGTGGGGGTTGCGGAAATCGAAAAAGGAAACCGTGAAGAAGACGCCCTGAAACAGGCGGACACGGCTTTGTATCTGGCCAAGGAGTCGGGGCGAAACAAGGTGAAGACAAATAAAGATTTGAAAGCCCGGGATGTTACGTGAACTCAGAATTTCAGATTATGCGATTGTGGATAACGCTTCCATCGAATTCGACCTTGGGTTTAACGTTCTGACCGGTGAAACGGGAGCCGGCAAATCTATCCTGATTGAGGCGCTCGGCCTTGCGCTGGGGGGGAGGTCGAGCGAGGAGATGATACGATCTGGCGCCGATAAGGCTTTGGTGGAATCCAGGTTTGATATTAAACATGCCCGGGAGGTGAGGGCGTGGCTGGCGGAAAACGAATTCCTTTCAGGCGATGAGCTTGTGATCCGCAGGATAATCACCCGATCAGGTAAAAATAAAGCTTTCATAAACGGAAACCTCGCCACCGTGGCCCAGATAAAAGAGGTGGGGAACTGGCTTGTGGATATGCACGGACAGCACGAGCATCAAACCCTGTTTAACCCGAAGAAACATCTCCCTTTTCTCGATAGCTTCCTTGGCCTGGCGGGCGAGCGGGAAGAGTATCGCGCAAAATTTCATGAATACACGTCGGTTCGCCAAAAATTAAACGATCTGATCCATAACCAGAAAGAGCTGGAGCGCAAAATCGATCTGCTTAAATACGAGGTGGCGGAAATCTTTGAGGCCAGCCTTGAGCCGGGCGAGACTGAGGCCCTTGAAACAGAGAAAAAGAGGCTGGTGAACCAGGAGCGCCTCCTGGCTCTTGCCGACGGCGCTGTCGACTGTCTTGATGAAAACGAAAACTCCGCCGTGAGCCAGGCGGGGAAAGCCAGAGCGGCGTTTTTGCAAATGGCCGAGCTCGATCCGACGGTTTTACCGGTCGCCACGGTTTTGGAAAGCTCGCTAATCCAGATAGAAGAAGCGGTTACCGAGATCAGGCGATATGCCTCGCTACTGGAGCGCGACCCCGAGAGGCTCGAACAGGTGGACGACCGGATCGATCTGATAAAAAACCTCAAAAGAAAATATGGCGATTCGATTGAAGAGATTCTGGCCTTTGGCGAAAACGCGCGAAAGGAACTCGGCGCCATCGGGCTGGATAAAGAGAACATGGAAATACTGCGGGATGAAGCGCAGAAGCTGGGCCAGGTGGCGGCCAGAATGGCCCTTGCCCTCGATAAAAAACGATGCGAAGGGGCAAAAAAGTTTTCTATCGCGGTGGAGGGGGAGCTAAAAGACCTGAACATGGCGAGGGCCGGGATTGAGCCGAGGTTTACATATGAAGAAGAGAGCGAAAGCCCATGCGTTCACCAGGAAAGGCGGGCGAAGATGTATCCTCACGGCATAGGGAAAATGGAAATCCTCTTTAGCGGCAATCCGGGCGAGCCGCCAAAACCGCTTGCCAAAATCGCATCGGGGGGGGAGATCAGCCGCCTGATGCTAGCCTTGAAGACAGTTATCTCAAGCGCCCAGCCGACCCCCGTGATGATTTTCGACGAAATAGACGCCGGCATAGGGGGCGCCACAGCCGACAGGCTGGGGGAGAAAATGCGCGCGCTGGCGAAATCGAGCCAGGTCTTTTGCATTACGCATCTGGCCCAGGTGGCCAGGTGCGGCCAAACGCAGTTCGGCATCGCAAAAAAGGTTGTGGATGGAAGAACCAGGGTGGAGGTCTCCAGGCTCGACAGGGGAGGGCGCGTGAAAGAGCTTGCCCGCATGGCCGGGGGCGAAAGGGCCACCGATCAGGCGATCAAATGGGCCGAAGAAGCGCTTAAGGAAGTTTAGTGACGCTATCGCGGGAAGAGGGCGCTACTAATGGCTCTTAACGACGCTATCGCGGGAAGA
>UOGE01000100.1_pt1 | contig 14734 bp, 15 predicted proteins | sample 1989811 | NCBI WGS metagenome assembly UOGE01 (sample SAMEA4712198, study PRJEB27164) | hydrothermal vent metagenome | biome: marine basaltic hydrothermal vent biome; feature: marine hydrothermal vent; material: mineral | place: Pacific Ocean | collected 2011-06-14/2011-07-23 | depth 1691 m | reverse complement strand
ACCCCGGCCCAACCGGACAATACGTGGCCCAGGCGCGTGTTTTCGCAAAGGAGGATGCCATTTTCCAGAAACCGGAAAAGTGGTATGAAAGAGGCGCGAGGGATATCCCCCATGACGGCGAGTTCATACACGAAGGGGACCCTGCGCTGACCGTCACCGTGAAAGACACAAGCTATAACAAAGCCCTCGAAAAACTTCGTGGCCAGGCGGCGAACCTTTATTCCGATCTTCTCTCCGCCACCGCATCTTCTTTATAACTATCTGTTTGCCTTGTGATTCTTAAAACGCAGGAGACACGCTATTAATAATTTCATATTCGAAAACCCGACCAAAATTATTTTCGGTAAAAATCAGGCCTCGCTTCTGGGCGATCAGTGCGCCGCCATAGGTAAAAAGGGGATGCTACTTACAGGAATGGGGAGCGTGAAAAAAGCCGGCCTGTATGACAAGGCGCTCCACTGGCTAAAAGAGGCGGGAGTGGCCGTTACAAAACAGACCGGCGTTAAGCCAAATCCGGATATCAGCCTTATCCGGGAAGCGGCCCTGACATGCAAAAAAGAGGGGGTAGACATAATCGTCGCCATTGGTGGCGGGTCGGTTATCGATTCGGCCAAAGCTATCGCCGCTGGGGCCATGTATGATGGCGATCCGTGGGATTTCTTTACAAAAAAAATCAGGGTCAGGAATCCACTTCCTGTAGGCGCGCTATTGACCCTGGCCGCGACCGGCTCCGAAATGAACGGCAACGTGGTCATTTCCAACAGAGAGACCGAGGAAAAACTGGGAATGTATCATCCAAAGCTTTATCCCGCTTTTTCCATTCTCGACCCCACTCTCACATATTCCGTCTCTGCCGAACAGACCGCATATGGCGCGGTCGATATTCTTAGCCATCTGTTTGAACAATATTTCCACAGCGTTCCCCATGCATCGTTACAAGACGGATTCGCCGAGACGATCATGCAGACCGTTATCAAAAGCGCCCCCCTGGCCATTGGGGAGCCGCTCAATTACGGCGCCAGGGCGAATATCCTCTGGTCTTCCACCCTCGCATTAAACGGGCTTGTCGGGGCGGGCGTAAAAGGGGATTGGGCGTGCCATATGATCGAGCACGAACTTTCGGCGAAATATGACATCGCTCACGGCGCGGGGCTGGCCCTGATTTTTCCCGCCTGGATGAAACACGTTTATAAAGCCAACATCGGTAAATTCGTTCAATTTGCGGTGAAAGTGTGGGGGATTGATCCTTCCGGCAAAAGCGATGAAGATATAGCCCTGGCGGGGATCGAAGCCACAAAAAACTATTTCCGCAAGGAGCTTCAAATAAGCGTGAGCCTGGCGGGATATGGCATAGACGGTTCGCGGCTTCGGGAAATGGCTTTATCGGCGACAAAACAGGGGCCGCTTGGCTCTGTAATGCTTTTATCGGCGGAAGATGTGGAGGCTATCTTTCAGGAGGCGCTCTAACTGTATCGAAAGGTCGCAAGCTTTACTGGAAATCTTCGTCGGATAGTTCCATCGCTTCTCCGTCATCGTCATCCTTGGCGTCAAGGCTAATAACCTGCGTCTCGGAATCGTCTATAATATCGTCCCCCACGGCGGCATGTTTTAACGAGCTTTTGGGTTTTCGCTCTTCCCTGGCTTTTTTTCTTTTTAAAGCCCTGTCAATTTTCGCGAGGGCTCTTTCTGTGTCGAACGGTTTCGACAGATAATCGGAGACCCCCGCCTCTATAAGCTTGAGCACAGTATTCCTGTCGTGTTTTGAGGTGCACATGATAAGGGGCGTTGTCTTGTCCCCCTTTTCTTTTCTGATGTATTGCACAACGTCACTTCCATCTTTTTCAGGCATAATATAATCTATAATTATCAGGTCGAAACCTTCGTCGGAATCGTATGTGTCCATCCCTTCCTGGCCGTTCACACACTCCACAAATGTGGCGTCCGGATATTTGGAAAGGATTGTTGATTTCAGGATTTCCCTTGGGGTGTGGTCGTCATCTATTAATAATACGCGCACTGAAAACCTCTGCTTTTTATATTAATCTAACGTGCTCTGGCTAAATATTAGCATATCTGTATCTAAATAATAAAAATTCGAACCGGGCCGGCGTGGCAGGCGGATATCATGTAGCGCAACATTCCCTATGATGATTAATTTTACCCTATTTATCCGACATCAGGAATAAAAGGCCCAACGCGCCGAAAATCATGTGCGCCCCATATGCCGCAAGAGCCGGCGGGAGCCTCCCCGCATGCCCGAAAGCCACACCCATACTGAACGTAAACCAGAACAGGGCGCCAATGAGAAGGGCCAGGCCCACACCGGCGAACATCCCCCCCGCCCTGCCAGAGCGAAGCCCCATAGGAATCGCAATAAGCGGCATCACCAGGCTGATAAGCGGAAACCCGATCTTGGCATGCATATCAACAGTATATTTTGTGGCGTCATAACCTTTCGAGCGGATGCTTCTTATGTATTCACGAATCTGGTTCAGGTTCATTTCCTCAGGATAAAGCTTCACCTTATTGAGATCTTCACTGGGAATAGAGCTGGCGGGAACCGCTTTCTCCGCCAATCTCTCCTCGTTGAACTGCCCTTTGCTGGGAAAAGTTCTTTTCACGAAATCTTTCAATATCCATTTGTCCCCCACAAGGAGCCCTTCCGAAGCTGTGATTCGGCTGGTAAGCCTGCGCTCTTCCTTATCGAAACGAAATATGGACATATTGCTTAACCTGTTATTTGCCGTGTCTATATGCTCTACGTTCCATATAGAGCCATCATCGGCTGTGTACCAGAACTTGTCTTTGCTAAAAAGGCTTTTTCTGGGTTGCTCTTTTATTTCGTCGTAGTAAATCCGGTTGGTCTCTTTCTCAGTCAGGTGGATTACATATTCACTATTAAAAAACGAAAATATCGCAATGATCGCCCCACCGGCGATCAGCGGCGCCGCCACGCTGAAAATACTTTTACCCGCAGCCTTTATCGCAACAATCTCGCTATATCGGGACATGCTAAGGGTGGTTAAAAGAGCGGCCTGCAATACGCAAAGAGGAGTCACGTGGAACACCGCCACCGGAATTTTAAAGAGCATAAACCTGATCGATTCATCCAGCGTGGAATGAAATTTGGCAAAGGCGCCCACCATGTCCAGAAACACGGCCATTTCATAAAACATGACCATCCCCGCAAGGGAGAGGAAAAACAGCTTGAAAAATTGCTGTAGCACATATTTATCTATAATTCTCATAGGCCCAGATTATACTCCGCCCGCAAGGTTTTGCCCATATGTTCATTTCTTTGGAGTTTCTGGCGGTAATGCTTCACAATCGGTTCTTGAAGAGGAGGTTGATAAAAGTTAAACTTTATGTTGAACATTTTAAGCTATTATTATGAAAATCAGTATTGTAATCCCCTGTTTCAACGAGGAATCGACCGTTGAAAAAATAGTCGACATCGTCCTCGACCAGCCATTATGGGATATCCATGAGCCGGAGCTGATTGTTGTGGACGACCACTCTTCCGACTCCACTCAGGAAGCGGTGCGGGCGATAGTGGGGAAACATGGCGAAAAAGTGAAAACCGTCCGGCACACAGAGAACAGGGGAAAGGGGGCGGCCCTGCAAACAGGATTTGAAATGGTGACCGGCGAGATTGTGATTATCCAGGATGCCGACCTTGAATATGATCCTGTGGAGTATCCGGTTTTGCTGGAGCCGATATTAACCGGCAAGGCGGACGTGGTTTTCGGGAGCCGGTTCATGGGGGGGCGCCCAACGAGGGTTCTTTTTTTCTGGCATATGGTGGCCAACAGGATGTTGACGCTGTTTTCCAACATGGCCACAAACATGAACCTGACCGATATGGAGACCTGCTACAAAGTGTTTCGCACGGAGGTGATAAGAAAAATCAGCATAAAGGAAAACCGCTTCGGGTTCGAGCCGGAAATAACGGCCAAGGTGGCGAAGCTCAAGGTTCCCATATACGAGGTTGGCATATCATATTACGGCAGAACATATGACGAAGGTAAAAAAATAGGAATTAAAGACGCTTTCAGCGCGCTCTATTGTATATTCCGTTACAACTTCCTTGAATAAAACCGGCCAGAACAAAACCCCCGAAGCCTTTCAAAGACTCCGGGGTCTGCAATTAAAAAGCTTTAAATCTACGATACTTTAAATGTCCCTATGGTGGTTCCTGGTGTGCAGGTCGCGTCTGTCTCTTCCGGAACGCTGAATGTATACGTTCCAGACGCGGCGCTGGATGAATCCAGCGTAAACAACCCCTGGAATATCCCCTGCGTCAGCCACTGCGTCAGGGTGAGCGTGGAATTGATTCCAGGCCCTGTCACAGTCGCGACAACCGATGTTGCGCTACCACGGTCAAAATCGTCTAACGTGACGGAAACGGTGATACCGTTTGTGGCGATTTCTGTCTTGACCCCTGTCGTTGGGCTTACAGTCATGAGACCTGTTGTGCATGACGAAACGCCGGATGTGATAACCGCCTGGGCTATCTGCCCTTCGGCGTCAAACGCATAGAGGATGACCCCTGTCGCCCCGGTGTCTTGCAGGGCATCCCAGTCTGCCACCATCAGGCGCACCGAATCGGCCGAGGTCGGGGTGATAGAAATGGCCCTTGGGCTGGAGACCGACCATTCGATGGGGGGCAATCCACCCCTGGCGACAACATTCACGGGAGTCGCTCCCTTGCCGTCGATCTGGATTCGGGACGGGAAGATGGTTAATGTGGCGAAATCGAAGGTTATATACTGCGACGCTGTTTTCTGTTTTGATTTCACCTGAAGCTCCGCCCGGCCGGCCGAAGCCCCGGCGACAAATACGGCCCTGGATTTCCCCTCCTGATCTGCGGTGTAATATGTATATCCGTCCGCTCCGATGACCCCTCCCTGGAAACTGCCCCAGTTGCTGGAGAGGAAAAACCCGACAGAGGAAGAGAGGCCGCGCACAGTGGCCACGAACTCCAGCAGGTCTCTTGAATTTGCCCTGATAAGCGGGTTGCCGTCCTGGTCTGTCCCGGTGGCGCCGTTTATCTGGACAGATATAGAAGCGTCATCCTTGCCCGGGACGGTTTTCGACGACAGATTTCCACAACCACTTGCCAGCAACAATCCGGAAGGATAGGCGATAGACCCCAAAGCCAGCGCCTTGGTGAGCTTCAGAAGATCGCCAAGGAAAATACGCCTGGGTAGCGGCTTGAACTTGTCGAATTTAATTAACTCATTCTCTTTATCACTCATTTCTCATAACTCCGTTTTAAAGCATCGAGTATTTCGTTTCTGGTTATATCGTTTCTTAAATCGGCGCCCCCGATTCCGTCCAGTAAAACAAATCGAATTGCGCTTTTTTTAACTTTTTTATCGTGCGCCATAGCGTTTACAAGGGCCTCCTTTTTTATCGTGTGCGGTATCTTAGCCGGCAAGCCCGTTTTTTTTATAATATTCTTTATCCTCTCAAGCTCCTTTTCCTTCAGGGCGCCTTTAATATACGACAGCTCCGCCGCCACCCGCATGCCCATCGCCACGGCATATCCATGGCCAAAACGTTTATATCCGGTCACAGCCTCAATCGCGTGACCTGCTGTGTGGCCAAAATTCAGTATGGCGCGCCTGCCAGTTTCAAACTCGTCTTCGGAAACCACCTTAGCCTTTATCCGGCACGACATTTTAACAGCCTGCGTCGTAACATCGGCCTTAAGGGCGGCAAGGGCCGAAACGTTCTCCTCTAAAAACCTGAAAAACCTGGCGGAAGCGATACATCCGTACTTTATCACCTCGGCGATGCCACCTAATATCTCAATAGCTGGCAGGCTTTTAAGCGCCGATATATCCGCAAGCACCAGGCTTGGCTGGTGGAACGCTCCAATAAGGTTTTTCCCTCTTGGGTGATTCACACCGGTTTTCCCTCCCACCGAGCTGTCTACCTGCGACAACAGTGTGGTGGGCGCCTGAATTATTTTAATTCCTCGCATATAGGTCGCCGCGGCGAAGCCCGCTGTGTCGCCTATGACGCCCCCTCCAAGGGCGATTATCATTGCATCCCGGTCATATTTTCCGTCAACCAGCCGGTTATGCAACTTCTCAACCGAGGCCATTGTTTTGCTACGCTCGCCATCGGGAAGGAGCGCGGCCCTCCAATCGACCCCGGCTTCTGAAAGGGTATCGCCCAGCCTCTCTCCATACAGGCCAAAAACCCTTCGGTTGGAAACAACAAGGGCCGTGTCGCCGATTTTTTTTATCCTGCTTCCAGCCAACCCTTTAAAAATTCCGTGACCTATAACTATGTCATATGAGTGGTCTCCGAGCTTTACCCGTTCTCTTGCTATTACGCCTTTATATCTTTTTGCGATTTCGAAATTCCATCCAATTGCGCCCTGGCCCTTTTACTGCCCTGTGGTGGGGCCGGCTATTATCTGTAGCGGAGCGGTTAGTGACATACCCTCAACTGTTGCGGTTATATTTACTATAGTTCCCGGCCCATCCTTGACCTTCACAATCCAGCCGGACCAGCCGTTGCCATCTGTCTGGGTTGTGGCTTTGGTCGGGTCTATAACAATACCCGATAGAATCACCAGCACATCGGAGGCCATGTTCCCGGCGGAATCCCACACCTTGACTATGATGGAAACAGTGCTTCCGGATTGAATAGTGTGAGGAGCGATCGCCAGATCGAAATATAATTTGTTCTGGGTTGTGGGGCCGGCGGGGCCCACCTTGTTTTGCGCGGACTGTTCATCCTGCGGTCCGCAACCGCTTTGAACCAGCAACACGGCCCCAAGGACAAGCGGGAAAAGCGCCCTTGCCAATTTTGTTTTCATCATCATTAACCTCTCTCCCTATATCATTCGACGATTGTCGGGGTAATGAATATTAACAGCTCTTCGCCCGACTTCGCTTTAGCGTCGCTTTTGAAAAGCCAGCCAAGAAACGGGATATCTCCCAGACCAGGCACTTTGTTTACCTTTGTGGAATTGGTATCTTTAAAAAGCCCGCCGATAACCGTTGTGTCTCCATTGGCCACCAGCACTTCTGTTGTAGCCTGCTTCGTAAGGATCGGGGGTGGTGTCCCCGCCAGGGGCTCATCCTTATGGGTTTCAATTTCAAGCCGTATATGTTTGTCTGGCGTGATATGAGGCGTCACCTTTAATGATAGCGTCGCTTTTATCCATTGGGTCCTAGTCCCTTCAGAGGAGACCGTTTGATATGGAATGTTCTGTCCCGATTCGATATTGGCCTCTTTGTTATTCATTGTCGTTATTTTGGGCATCGATACTATTTTCGCCATCCCGTTATTCTGAAGCGCCATCAGACGCGCATCCAAGAGGGCTGTGCCGGCTATGTGCCCCAGGGAAATACCGATCGAGCCGGTGGGAGGGGCGCCGGTCGGAAGGTTAACACCATATCCCCCCTGGCCGGAGTCGGGGCTTACGCCTGTGCCGCCTGTCACGCCAATGGTCTGGGGAAACTGCGAAGTGGTGACGGTGTTGTAGAAGCCGCCCCACTGGATTCCCAGTTCGCTAGCCATATCGTGGACAACCTCCACAATCCTGGCTTCGATGAGCACCTGGCGCTCCTTTTTATCCAGAAGCCTGATAAGCTTGTCCATCTCCGCAAGTTTTTGCCTTGTGTCCTGAACGATGAGAGAATTCGTTCGCTCGTTTACATCAACAGAACCACGTTCGCTTTTAAGCTGGGCCAGGTTCTCTTTCATTTTTGCGGCCGATTCATAATTGATTTCGAAAATTCGCGTAAAGAGATTTTCGATTTCACGCTGGGTCTCCAAGCGTTTCCTGAGGCTCTCTTTTTCCTTTTGAATTTCCCCAACCGTCGCCACCCGTATGATGTTCCCCTCCTGGATCATATCAAGGCCGTTATTTTTCAGGATCACATCCAAAGCCTGGTCCCATGGCACGTCTTTAAGATTCATGGAGACCTGGCCTTTAACTTTATCTGAAGTGATAATGTTAAACTGGGAAACATCTGAAAGAATTCTTAGAATATTGTGTATATCGGCTCTCTGGAAATCCATGGAGATAGTATCGCCGGAAAACTCTTTTTCAGGCTCTCCCACAACTTCTTCAAGCAGATTTTCCTCTTTTTTCTGGGACAGCTCCATCGCCAGGGCGAACACGGCGTCATTTCCCAGATCAAGAATTATTTTATCATCTTCAGTTCGGACGTTATAAAGGAGCATCTCCTCCATATTCACAACCACCTTCACAAGAGGATTGTCGCCGCCGCGGAACTGAAAAGCGGCCACGTTGATTATTTTCGATTCATCAAGGTCGACGTTTATAAGCTTTTCAGAATCTTTGCTAATAGTCGCTCCCGGCAGATCTATCGTCAGGCGGTTCATTTCGTCCCTGGATAAAAGCTCATACGACGTGTTTGGCCGCGACATGGTTATTTCCACCCTCGACATGGTAGCGGTCTGGAAAAACTGTACGTCTTTTACCTGGTCAGGGCCAGATATGGCGTCTGACACCATCATGGTTTCCATCGCGGATTCCGTATCCTGTCCGTCGGCCTGTGTTTCCAAACCGGTCTCAGTCTTAGGCATATCCGTTTCATCCGCAATCTCCTCGGCCACAACTTGTTGCAGGTTATCTTCCTTCGGAACATATGCTTCCAACTGATCCTCAAACCCTTTTGGGGCGATGATGATTCTTAATTTATTCGGGCTGGATGAATCAATTCTGTAATGAACGTCTTTTGAAACTTTTATCTCAAGCCTTGAATCATTGGTCTTGTCGAAATAGAAAGGTTGTATGGAATCGACCGGCTCTTTGTTAACCTGCATCTCGGCCTTGAAGGCGGAAATGTCGGTATGAGTCATATCCACAATCAAACGCAACGGGGAGCTCATTTTAAACGCTGTGTATTGTAATGGCGCATCGGAATCGACAATCACCTCCACCACCTGATCCTTGCTTTCTACAGACAGATCCGTAATACTGGCCGACGCCAGCGCTTCAGATGCGCCGCCCGGCTCTTTCGCCGCCTGTTGCGCCCCACCAGCGCAGGATACAAACAATAACAAGAAGAGGATGGCGACACATGGCCTTTTGTTAAATGTTTTCACGGAATCAACCCTCCTCAGGTCGTAGTTTTATTGATGTTTCCACGGTATTAAAGTAGACACCCCTCACCCCGGTTTCGCGTATTTGTTCTTCAACAATAACAAAGTGTCTCTCTATTTCCTTGATCTTACCGCAACTTTTACCCAGATACATACCAGGGCGGACTGTGTAACCTTTACCGTCGGGGGTCTCAATCAGCGCCAGCGATCCGCCCGCCACCTGAATAACACCGGAAAGTTTCAGCGAGGCCAGGTCATAACCCTCCAGAAGGTCTCTTGGCCGGCCCTGGTCGCACACTTCAGGAAGGTTAGAGCCCAGATCAAGTTCAAAAGCGATTAAGGATTTAAACGGATCCCTCTTGCCTGCCGGAGAATATTTTTCCCCGGCTTTCAAGGATGCAAATTTAAACCGGCTCTTTTCCGCTCCGCCTGGTTCGTCGCTCCCGTTTTTGGTGGCCACGGCTTTTTTTATTTTTTTCGGAAGTTCAGCCACCCGGAACCATCTATCGTTTGGCGCAAGTTTATGCAACCTCCACATCACAGGGTTTTTTCCGTCTCTGATCCAGGTTTCACCAGCGATCTTTGTGGTGACCGCCTGGTTGTCTTCACCTCTGGATTCTGTGCGGGTATAGAATATAGACGCTAAGTCACCCTTGGTTTTGATCGACTCTATTTTGGCGCTATATTGATCCCTGTTCATGGTGAGTATTTTCACCAGGTCGTCCCTCGTCACCTTTCTGTCGCTAAAAGTGGGGGAGAGAAAAGTTTGCACCGCCACCTTGCTTTTGGAGGCGATCGATAACGTCATGGAGTTAAAAGATGTGCGCACGTTTTTCTCATCCGTTTCGGGGCCACCCGTCATATAGCTATTATAGACGGTGTAACCGGCTATCGCCACAAGGCAAACCACCAGGATGACTTTAGCTTTCATAACGCCTCACCATCTGTCACCACCTTGTTTGCCACAATCATTCCTCTCCACCTATTTTTTCTTCCCTTTTTTGCCTTTGGGATTATTCGCCATCTCCTTTTTATCCATGAACCGATAGGTGCTCGCAACGCATTCGAGAGCAAGACGAGAAGTGTTCTTTTCCTTTTTAATCTTGATGTTCCCCATGGTCACGATTCTTTCCATACGAGATATCTTGTCGAAAAACAGCATGATGCTGTGAAATCCGCCGGTAACCTTTATCGAAATCGGAACCTCGAAATAAAATTCTTTTCGCACCTCTTTTTTCGGTTTGAACGTTATAAAGTCCAGCCCTGACTGGGTTCCTATGTTGGAAACTTTTTCCAAAAGCTCCGGGATTTCTTTTTTGGACGGAAGCTTGCTGGAAGCCTTTTTCATTTGTTTTTCGAGCATCGCTATTTTTTCTTTTAGTTTTCCAAGCTTCTGGGCATGCAATCTGTTGTCCTCAACCTGTTTCTGTATGGCGGTGAGGCTTTTCTCCAGCTCGTTTATGTTTTGATCCATTCCCTTAATCACAAGAAAATAGAAAATTCCCATAAAAAGAAGCGAGACCCCGAATATACCGGCCAGCCTCTGCCACGTCGGTATCGGGTACAGCTTGTCGTACGGGATTTTTTCAAAAAGTTTGTCGAGATCCATTTTCCAACCTGCCGCTAGCTCAAGCTTTGCCGAACTTTTTGTTTTTTAGTGTCATTTCTATTTTTTCCTTTTTTTCCTTTTTTTCTTTTCAGCCAATTCCCTTTTTTTCTTTTCTTCGGCTTTTTTGTACGCCACTCTTGTCATGCAGGTCAGTTTAAATTTCTTAAGAGCCTCTTCTTTTATTTTAGTTGTGGTCACCTCGCTAAGCTCCACCTTGGCGAAGTGTCTGGATTTTTCCATGTCCCGCATCAGTTGCGCCACCGAGTTATTTGAAAAAGAGAACCCGTTGATGGTGATCCTTCCACCAGAATCGGTAAGATTGGTAAGCCATATCTCGGAGGGGAGTATCACGTTGAGGTTGTCCAGATACGCCACAGGGGCCTGCTTTTCCTGAGTGAGAAATTCGATGGTTTTAAGTATGGAGCTTATCAGCTTCTCCTTCGCTTCCATATCCTTCACTTTTTGTCTTATCTTTTTTTGTTTGTTAAGCTCTTTTTTGGCGTCCTCTATCCTGTTATTTGTTGTTTCAATGGCGCTGGCCTTGTTTTGCCACCACATCACGCACAGAAAAATTGTAAAACCAAAAACAAACAGGCTCATTATGGCCTGCTGTTGTATGACGATTTTTTCTTTGGCGTACCGATCCGCTATTAAGTTAACGCGTATCATTATTCATCAAGCTTTCTAAGCGCAAGCCCAATGGCCACCACCGCCATCGGCCCCATTTTTTCGATATATTCCTCGTCGAAAATCTTTTGGCTTACCTTGATATTCCTGAAAGGGTTGATGTATTCGCAAGAAAGCCCCATCTCCTCCGCGATCAGCGCGTTCGTCCCGTCAAGCATAGATCCACCGCCGCAGATATATATTCTTCGCACGCGCTCTTCGGAGGTGCGCTGAAACATTTCGAAAGTCTTTTTTAGCTCGTCGCATATCGATGCCACACCCGATTTTATATGGGCCATAAGCTCTTCCTTGCCCACCGATTCGTCCAGATGGCCATGTTTATATTTATCCGCCTCCCGGAACCCGACCCCCATATTTTTCTGTATCGATTCCGTGATACTGTTCCCACCCACCGTTATGTCTCTTGTGTATGCCGTTATTCCGTTCTCTATGATATTCACGTTCGTAATCGAGGCGCCAATGTTGACCAGGGCGAAAGTATCATCCTCGTCCAGGCCATAGGCAAGCTCAAATCCGTTTTCCAGCGCGAAAACATCAAGATCGACCACCACCGGTTTCAGCCCGGCGTTTTTAATGATCTCGTTTTGTTCGTTAACCAGATCTTTTTTTGCGGCCACAAGAAGGACATCCATCTGGCGGTCTTCCCCCTCGGCCTTGCTCTCCCCTTTTGCGGGAATGTCACCCTCTGCTTTAACTATCTGAAACGCCACGTTCACATCGTTGATATCGAACGGGATATATTGCTCCGCCTCCTGCTGGATAGACTCGGCAAGGTCATCTTCACTCATCAGCGGAACAGTGATCTTTTTAATTATGACAGACTGGCCAGAGACCGAAAAAGCGCAGTTTTTGATCCTGGAAGAGATTTTTTCCGATTTCAGAAGGTTTTTGATGGCATCCGATATCGCCGCCGGGTTCTCCACCTCACCATCCACAATAGTGTCAGGCGGAAGCGAAATTATCCCGAAGTTTGTCAGCTCAAATCCCCTGCTTGACGGTTTAAGCAATGCAAGCTTAATCGAGGCAGAGCCAATATCTATCCCTAAAAGGGGCCTGGTTAGTAACGAGAACACTTGCCTACCTCTAAAGAATAGTTAGTTACTCTTCAAGAAAAACACCGTTTCGGTCGTTAAGATCGAGCCCAAGAGCGACAAGGATTTTGCGTTTCGTGTCGAGCCTGCAGAAATGCCCTTTCTCGACACGATCAATCGTTTGGACAGATAAACCGGTTTTCCGAGCAAGCTCCGCCTTGCTCATCATCTTCGATTCTCTAATCTTACGAACGTTGTTCTTTTTAAATTTAGGATTTTGACGTTCTTGCGAAAGCATCAAACACCCCCCCATCACCAAGTTAATAAGAAGGATGAATTACCAACAAATTAGGTTTAACTGTACCCCAATTAAACCTATTTGTCAATAATTATTCTAAATTATAAAGTAATTCGCTATTTATTATGTAATATTAGTATTTCATTTGAAACTATTGCAAATAACTTACTTATAAAATAAACTAAGTTATAATTAATTATATAGTAATTATCCACCCCGAAAACATTCCCGTTCAGACAATTGTCACGCCAGCCCTATAAATTCACAGGTTTGTAGCTCCAGATCGACAATGGCGACGGTCGGTTTCCCTTTTACCCACCCGCAAGATTCACCAGGGTTGACGAAAAGCCTCTTTTTTTCCTTTTTAACCAGTTTTTCATGAGTGTGCCCAAAAACCAGCAGATCGAATTTCTCACTTTGCGCAATGCGTGCAAGCTGGTCAGGTTCATGGAGCATCGCTATCCGTTTTCCCCTGATTTCGAAAAACCAGGGTCTTTCGTTAAGGCTCCATCCATTATCATCAAATATGCTCTTTAACCCCTCTCTTTCTCCGTCGTTGTTTCCAAAAACAGCGTAAAAAGGGGCGTCTAGCTTTTTAAAAGGGAGGAGGGAAAACGGGGAGACAAAATCGCCACAATGCAGAACGGCGTCCAGATTGTGAGAATTAAAGATTTCGACCCCTTTTTCCACAAAAGGAACCCTGTCGTGACTATCGGATATCACACCTATTCGCATTCTTTACCTCTCCTTAACCTCCCCCATCTGGTAAAAGCCAAAATAATTCTTCTTTATCTCCTGCGATCGGGCTGGATTTGTGGCCCGCTGTTACCTATGATTGATACTTTAACAATAGCATTAACAAATAATTTACGAGTAGACATATGAGACTTTTACCTGCAATTGATTTAATGGGTGGCGAAGTGGTCAGGCTTCGCAAAGGTGTGTTCGAGGATAAAGAGGTCTACACAGGCGATCCGGCGGAGATAGCGCGCAAATGGGTCGACCTGGGCGCCGATGGGATCCATGTTGTGGATCTGGACGGCGCAAAGTCGGGAAAGCCGGTTAATAAAAAAGCGATCAAGGCCATTGTTTCCGCGGCCCAGGCGCCTGTGGAGCTTGGAGGAGGGGTAAGAAGCGTACAGATAGTAAGCGAATACCTTGACATGGGTGTGAGCCAGGTGATATTGGGGACCGCCGCCATTCTGGATCCTGGCCTTGCCTTGGCGGCGGCGGACCTCTATCCAGACCGTATCCTTGTGGGGATAGACGTGAAAGATGGCAAACCGGCGACAAAGGGATGGACCCAAACCGTTGACAAGGACCCCGTTGCCCTGGCGGAGCGTTTCGCCTCTATGGGGGTCTCCGGCATTATCTATACCGATATCTCTCGGGACGGCATGCTGGCCGGAGCGAATATAGAAGGATTAAAAGCGTTCGCCGAGTCGATTGATCTTCCGGTGATAGCCTCTGGCGGGGTGACCTCTATAGACGATGTGAAAGCGATCACCGGCTTGGAGCCTTCCGGGGTGGAGGCCATGATCATCGGCAAATCTTTATACGACGGGGCCCTCGATCTTGCCGATGCGGTCTCATACCTCAGGAACCGGTAATAATGGCGCTAAGAAAAAGGATCATCCCATGCCTCGACGTGAAAGAGGGGAGGGTGGTGAAAGGGACAAAGTTTGTGAACCTAAAAGACGCGGGCGACCCTGTGGAGATAGCCCGCCTATATGACCAGCAGGGCGCAGACGAACTTACATTTCTCGATATCACCGCCTCTTCAGATAAACGCGACATTATTCTGGACGTGGTGGAGCGGACGGCAGAGCAGGTGTTTATGCCTTTATGCGTTGGTGGAGGTGTCCGCAATCTGGAGGATATCCACAGGCTCCTAAGAGCCGGGGCGGACAAGGTCGCTATGAACACCGCCGCCGTGGAGAACCCTGCCTTTGTGAAAGAGGCTTCCTTGAAATTCGGGAGGCAGAACATCGTTGTGGCCATTGACGCGAAAAG
>UOGE01000095.1_pt1 | contig 15068 bp, 7 predicted proteins | sample 1989811 | NCBI WGS metagenome assembly UOGE01 (sample SAMEA4712198, study PRJEB27164) | hydrothermal vent metagenome | biome: marine basaltic hydrothermal vent biome; feature: marine hydrothermal vent; material: mineral | place: Pacific Ocean | collected 2011-06-14/2011-07-23 | depth 1691 m | reverse complement strand
GGAGGTCAGCTCTATCTCCAGCTCCATCGCCGCGGCCACGGAGGAGCAGTCTGCCTCAATAAACGAGATATCCCATTCCACGTCGACCGCTTCAAATTCCGCGACGGCGATATCGAAAGACGTGAGCACGGTGACAAAGGATATAAATATCGTTTTGCAAAATTTTGACAAGACGGAAAAAACGACAAGGGATACGTCCGGATCTGTTTCGGAAGTGGTGACTAACTCCGAAATTGTGGCGGTGATGGCGACGCGGCTTCAAAAAATTATTGGACAGTTTAAAGTGTAGCTATATGAATTCAGCTATAAATGTAAAAAATCCTGTGGGAAAAACAAAATGTTAAAAGATGTGAAAAGCGCCGATGGGGGCGTTTCCTTGAAATGGAAGCTTATTGGCCCAATAATCGTGGTGGTGATGCTAGCTGGCGTGTGGCTTGAAAAAACATGGCTCGACAGCTTCTGGCATAACATTGAAACTTCGGCGATTCAGAAAGGCGAAGCGCTTGCGGGGTTTGGTTTGAGGGCGTTTAACAGCCTTATGATAGGCGGAACCATAGATGAAGTTGAGTTGCGTGAATTTTTGAAAAACAATTTTGAAGCCGCTGAAGAGATTGAAAAATTCAGAATATATCGTGGGCCAAAAGTTATCGCGCAATTTAACGATAGCGACAACCCGGTTCAGGATATGGAAAAGTTCGACGCGAAAGATAAATTAATCACAAATGCGTTCGAGCGAAAAACAACCCAGCACGAATTCCTGGAGAATTATGAAGGCAAGCCTGCGCTTCGGATAATATTCCCGGCGCTTGCGGAGGGAGACGCAGACCCGGAGGACCCGGTTAAAAATGGTAAAGAGCCGCAGTGTCTTTTCTGCCACAACGAAAATGTGGTGGTGGGGGACGCTCTTGGCGCAATCGAGATTGTGGTGTCGCTGGAGCGGCAGGTGGAGGAATATCAGGCGGTGAAACAAAAAACTATACTGATTTCGATAACCATCCTGTTTTCCATATTTATTCTGGTATATGTGATTGTCAAGCTCGTTCTGGCTTCCTTGCCAAAACTGGTGGAGATGTTCGAGGCTATTGCAAAGGGATATCTTACGCGAACCATCGAGGTGAAGAGTAGAGATGAAATAGGTCGATTGGCTGTTTATCTCAACGAAATGTCTTCTGGTCTCAAGTCTATTATCGTGGGGATACATACCGCCAGCAATTCTGTCGCCTCCGACTCCGGAAAACTGGCGGGGCGATCCACCCTGATATCGTCTAAAATGGAGGAGATCAACAGCCGCTCTCATGATATCGCCAGCGCCGCGGAGCAGTTGTCGGGAAGCTTCAATACAATAGCCACCTCATCGGCGGAAGTGTCGGAATCTATCAGCGCTGTGGCTGTCGCCGTGGAGGAGATGAGCGCATCTATCAACGAGGTTTCCCTCAGCGCCAAGAAAGAGGCGCAAATAGTCTCGGACGCGAACCAGCGGGCAAAGACGGCTCATGAGATAATGAGCGCTCTTCTTGTTTCGTCCCATGAAATTGACAAAGTGGTGGAGGTTATAAATAAAATCGCCGCTCAGATAAACCTCCTGGCGCTCAACGCCACCATCGAAGCCGCTTCCGCCGGTGAGGCAGGCAAAGGATTCGCCGTGGTGGCGAACTCCGTTAAAGAGCTTGCGAAACAGACAGGCTCCGCCACGGAGGAGATCAGTAAACGGATCAATGATATCAAGGAAAACACGAATGACGCCGCCAACGCCATCGAAGAGGTTTTCAGCATCATGGAGGAGGTGGACGCCCTCACAAACAATATCGCCCTCGCGGTGGAGGAACAATCGTCCGTCAGCAACGAGATCGCCGGTTCTATCGAAAAATCTTCTCATTCGGCCAATGACATCACCAACAACATAATGCAGGCGGCGGAGTCCTCCTCCGAGGTTTCCGAAAACATCCGCCATGTGGGAACGCTTGTGAATGATGCGGCCCGAAGCTCTGATGAGGCCAACAAGGATACGCTGGGCCTGGAGAAAAGCGCCAACAATTTGCAGGAGGTGGTGGCCAAGTTTAAAACATCCAACAAAAAATTTGATTCCACCAATATACAAAACGAACATAACCGCTGGAAAATTATGTTAAACGGAATGTTGATCGGCGAGGATAAAATATCGGCGGAAGAATTCCCGGGGGAAGAAAACTGCGCCTTTGGCAAGTGGCTGCTGACCGGGGAGAAGGACGATTTGAACCAGCCGTCGACGTTAAATGAAATCATCGAGTGGCATAATAAATTTCACATGGCGGGGAAAGAGATTTTAACGCTGGCCAATGAAAGCGAAAAACAGACGACTATTGATAAATATACACAATTTCGCGATGTCGCCAATAAATTGAATCAGTTGTTGAACCGGCTGGAAGAGGAAGTTAATTAAATTATTTTTTTGTTCCGTCTATCTGATACCCAGCACACCAGAGTAATGTAAAAATGAGCATTAAGACGCTGATTGTGGATGATATGGTTTTATACCGCAAAATGCTTTCAGACGTTTTGGCCGAACATGGGGACGTGGAGGTTATTGGTGTGGCCGCAAACGGCTCTATTGCGCTTAGGAAAATGGAGCAAAGCCGGGTCGACCTGGTTTTTATGGATATGTATATGCCGGAAATGAACGGCCTGGAGACGCTAAAACATATCCGCCAGCGTTTTCCCGAAACCAAGGTGATTATGATAAGCGGTGTCGCCTCACGCGAAGGCGACGTTATACTTGAAGCTCTTGCGAACGGGGCTCTTGATTTCATTCAAAAGCCTTCAGGCAAAGTCTTTCAGGAAAACCTTTCTTTAATGAAAAGCGAGCTTGGACGCGTTCTCGGGCTGGTCCGGGCGAATTCTGGCGCGGCTATCAAACCTGAAAAGCAGGCCACGCCGGCGCAAGTAAAGGAGGATTCGCCAAAACCTGTGGCGCGTTTTAAGGGCGCTGTCACCCCCACATCGTTCTCCGTTGTGGTAATTGGCGTCTCCACCGGGGGCCCGGCGGCGCTGACAAAAATCATCCCGAATTTACCAAAAAACTTCCCGGCGCCAATTCTGATGGTGCAACACATGCCACCTGTGTTCACTAAATCACTGGCGCTTTCGCTGGACAAAAAATCGGGGCTTACAGTGAAAGAAGCGGAAGAGGGGGAGGCTATAGTCAAGGGAAAGGTTTTAATCGCGCCGGGCGGCAAGCACCTTGTTGCAAGCAGGTCGAGTGAGGGGGCGGTCGTAAAACTGGGGAACGGCCCTGCTGAGCATAGCTGTAAACCGGCGGTGGACGTTCTTTTCCGATCGGTGGCCGAGAGTTATGGCAATGAAGGAGTAATGGCCCTTGTGTTGACTGGAATGGGCTCGGACGGGGCAAGCGGCGTGGAGGCGTTAAAGCAAAAGGGCTGCTATTGCATCACCCAGTCGGAACAGACATGTGTTATATATGGCATGCCAAGGGCGGTGGACGAAGCGGGGCTTTCGGACGCTAATATCGACCTCGAAAAAATCCCCGCATTTATCATGGGTAAGTTACTTTGAAAAATATCATGGATTCAGAAGATAATCAGAGGCCCTGGGGCCATTACGAAAACCTGGGGGAAGAGGTCGATCACAAAATTTAAAGGGTCGTCGTTTTACCAGGCAACCGTCTAAGCCTCCAGAAACATGAGAAAAGAGCGGAGCATTGGGTGGTGGTCCGCGGCAACGGGGTTGTCACACTTGAGGGGATGATATTGTCCTGAACATAGGCGAATCGATCGACATACCAAAGGGCGCCGCGCACAGGATATCCAATCCGGGCGATGAGCCTCTCGTCTTCGTAGAGACGCAAATGGGAACATATTTTGGCGAAGACGACATCATTCGCCTTGAAGACGATTTCGGCAGAGCCTAGCCTCCTCCGGCCTGGCGTGGCCATTTTCCCTCCTCATCCTGCAAGCCGGATGACCAGAATTTCAGAGCAAGCAAGGGGGCCACGTTGCGCGCAAAACAACCTCAACCGATATTACCCGTGAATGAATGCGGGCCGATGGAAAACTGCGCCAACAATTAATCAGGGGAAAAACTGATTCATAATACATTTGTTAAAAAATCAGGGAAGCCGGAGATGGTCATGCCGATAGTATCAACAAATCAATAGCTTGCTTTCACTGCGAATAAAAAAAGTATCCGGATAACCTACACATTTTGTAGTTTCCGCAACACAAACCGAAAAATTATTTCAGATTTTTGGTTAACATCTGTCACCGATTAATCTTTTAATACTTTTTCATCATAAAAATTTTAATACAGCGCTTTTTAACCGCGTGAATTAAAATGGCGCTGGAACTGGCTAATGCATTGAATATTAAGAGATAAATCAAAATAATGCTTTTTGCCAAACGGTGTAAACGTCAACTGTTTGACGCTATTTCCCGTTTGTCACGCCAAAAATCAAATAAGCGTCAATTTTTTTTTGTTTTGGCTTAAATTTTGCCTTTTAGGTGGGCAGGTAGATTAGTTTTGAATTAATAGTTGGTGTGGATAAAACTTTTTCGTTTTTAAAAAGAGCCATTGTTACGCCCTTTGCGGCCTGGCTTTTCGCTCTTTTGCTGACGCCAGGGTTTATTCACGAGTTAAAAAAATTATTTTCCGGAATATTCCGTTTGCGATGGTGGGAGTGCGCGTGGCGTCCTTTTGGGAAAGAGTTTAAAAATCTTTTAGTGTTCGAAGTATGGATCAGATAATCGAAATCACAAGACAGCTCGACCGGCTTGTAAAAGAGCGGGACGAATATGCCAAAGCCCTGTCCGATTCCACCATGGCGTATATGGAAAAAATAAAAGAGCTTTCCACAATAAAAAGAATGCTCGACGTCATGAAGTTTATTCCAGACAGGGCAAGGGTTTGCAGAGAGATCGTCAACATAATTATTGATGAAACCATCACCGACAGTTGCTCACTGTGGCTGATCACCGAATCTGAAAAATATCTGGAGCTTACCGCAATAAAGCGACAGATGGACGAAACAGCCAGATATTTCGAGCAGGGAAATCCGCCGGTTCACCGCTTCGAGATGGGGAAGCGTGTTGTGGGAAGGGTCGCCACTATCGGCAGAACAATATTTCTTAAAAATATTAAAATAAACAATTTATTGTTGGCGTCCCGATTAAAAGGCGCGTCCCAGGCTGGTTCGCTTTTATGTTTACCGATAAAAGATAAAGAGAAGGTCGCCGGGGTTTTGAGCTTGTCTCATCCAGAGAAAAACGCCTTTACCGGTGAGATAAGGCGGATCCTGGATCTGGCCGCAAGCCAGGCCAGCGTGGCGCTGGTTAACCTCGGTATGTTCGAGCGAATTCAAAAATTAAATCATGACCTTGAAATAATGATCAAGCAAAGAACAAAGCAGCTCGACCATCAGGCGCATCACGATGCGCTGACCGAGCTTCCAAACCGGCTCCTGTTCGACGATCGGCTGGAACACTCCATCGCCAGGGCGCAAAGGGACAGTATAATGCTGACGGTTATGTTTATAGATGTAAGCAACTTCAAGCGCATCATAGATGGCCTTGGGCATTCAACGGGAGACTGGTTACTGAAAAAGATCGCCAACCGCCTCATAGGTTGCCTGCGGGAGGTGGACACCGTTTCGCGTAATGGTGGCAAAGAGTTCGCCATTCTTCTGGAAGATATAGTGCACGAAAACGAGGCGGTGATTGTGGCCCGAAAGCTGATTAAATCGCTCTCTGAGCCTTTTATATTTGAGGACAGGGAGCTGTTTTTAACTGTGAGCGCCGGGCTTGCGTTCTTTCCGGAGGATGGGCAAAGTGGCGTCGACCTGGTGAAAAACGCGGTGAACGCCATGCGCCACGCAAAAGAGCTGGGGAAAAACAATTATCAGATCTTTACCCGCGCCATGCAGGAGAGAGCGATACAACGTGTCGAGCTCGAGACAGATATCCGAAAGGCGATTCAAAAAAACGAACTGCGCGCATACTATCAACCCAGGATAGATTTAAAGACCATGAAAGTCGTAGGGATGGAGGCGCTTATACGATGGCGTCGACACAGCTCCGGGCTGGTTCTCCCGGCCCACTTCATTCCTGTGGCCGAGGAAATAGGTTTTATAGTTAACATAGACGAATGGATTTTGAGGGCGGCGTGTGAATTCACAAACAATATAAATGTCAACGGGACCGGATTTAGCGCAAAACCACTGAACGTATCTGTCAACCTTTCGGCGAGGAATTTCGAAAGGCTCGATCTGATCGAAACGGTGCAGGAAGCGGCTTCAATATCGGGCCTACATCCGAACCATCTGGAGCTGGAGGTGACGGAAAGCACAATCATCCGCAACATGGATCTGGCCATAAGGATATTGAAAAAACTTCGTGACCGGGGGTTCAAGGTATCGGTGGACGATTTTGGCACTGGTTACTCCTCCCTCAATTATCTCACCAAGTTCCCATTAACCACCCTCAAGATGGACAGGTCGTTTGTGGTCGATATTCCTTCCAATGTAAACTCCCGTTCGATAGCCAAGGCGATAATCCTCATGGCCAAGGAGATGGATGTAAAGGTTGTGGCCGAAGGGGTTGAAACGCAAGATCAGCTAAACTTCCTGGTCGACCATGGGTGCGACGAAGTGCAAGGTTATATATTCAGCCCGCCTGTCTCTGGGGCCGAATTCAGAAAACTGCCAGCCGACTACAAGAAAAAAGACAGCCTGATCGGATGACCTGGCCGCGCCACCTGGCGTCGATGTTTGGCCGGTCGAAATAGGCGTTGACACCCAAAAGAAAGCCGCGTGATAATGATGAGGGATATCCGCCCTGCTCTTTAAGCGGGATTCGAGGCGGGTTAGCCGTGGTAACATGGCCAAATCACCTTATTAACTGACGACCCATATGAAAATAGCCCTGATCCACCCCACAGGCTCCAACTGGTTAAATGGAGAAAAAGACGTCAGCTCCGTTTTCAATCGTATGGCTCCTATCGGGCTCATTTCGCTGGCCGCATATCTGGACAGGGAAGGGGTGGAGGTGAAAGTGTACGATTTTTTTGGCATCCCCGATGAAACGGGGCGCTTATTAAAGGTCGACCAGATTATCAGATGGAAGCCGGACCTTGTCGGCTTCACTTCCACCACTTCTAGCTTTCTGGACGCCTACAGGATAACTGAATACATCAAGAAGAAAAATCGAGATCAGAAAGTTATCTTCGGCGGTGTCCACATTTCATCTTTGGGCGCCAAATCGATAGAACAATTTCCGCTGATCGATTATGCGGTGATAGGTGAGGGGGAACTGGCGACGATGGCCGTGCTGGAAGGAAAAAATCCGGCCACTATCCAGGGGCTGGTTTATCGCGATAATGGCGATGTAAAATTTTCCGGCCACAGGACAGACCTTGTGGAGCTAGACACTCTTCCATTCCCCGCGTACCACATGCTCGAAGGTTTTCCAAAAGAATACAAGCTCCCGCTTTTCAATTCGCCATCCGGAAAAGGGGCCACCATCATCTCGAGCCGCGGGTGCCCGTATATCTGCTCCTATTGCGACAGGTCTGTGTATGGCAGAAGCTTCAGGAGTAACAGCGCCGAATATATTTTAACGCATATGGTGGAGCTTCATAAAAAGTATGGCATTAACCATTTCAATATTTATGATGATCTGTTCACCCTTAAACGTAAAAGAGTGGAGGAATTTTGCGAGCTTCTGGCGAAATCTCCATACCCGCTCAGCTTCAATTGCGCCGCGAGGATTGGCCACGTGGACAGGGATCTGCTCCGTCATTTGAAACGGGGGGGGTGCTGGATGATAAGCCTCGGGGTGGAGTCTGGCGATCAGGAACTATTGAACCTGCATAAAACAGGGGTTGACCTGAACGAAGTGAAGGAAATGGTCGACATGATCCATTCCGAAGGAATGCATGTGAAGGGGCTTTTTATCATGGGGCTTCCGGGCGAGACAGAGCGGACCATCCGCAATACGCAAAAATATATTCAGGAGGCCGGTTTTGATGATATGAACCTGGCCAAGTTCGCCCCGTTCCCCGGCTCTCCCTCACATGCGACCATTCAGGAGTATGGAGAGTATACGGAGGATTGGAACACGCTTAACTGCATGAACTTCGTGTTTCTCCCCAGGGCTTTTAAAAGCTTCAGGGAAATGAACAGAATATACGGGGAGATTGTGCAAGAGTTCTATACAAGCCCCAAGGCAAAGAGAAGGTTTGTATATTTTATGGTGCGATATCCACATAACCTCATGATGATCCTGAAGAATTTGCGGTCCATGCTGGCGGCGAAGAAGCAACTGAGCCCCGAAACATACCAGAACTGAGGGGAGAGCCGCCGTCACCGCCGAAACAGTTTTTACGATCTCTCACCAAAAAAATCGTAAAAGTTAAACCATTGCTCAGGACGCATTTTCACGATCTGTTCAAGGCAGGCCACATATTCACCCGCCATCCTGACGATCTCGCTGTCACGATCTTTTCTGTTCACTTTTCTGGGGAGGATCGGCTTGAAAACATGAACCTCGATATCCCTGGCGCCGGTTTTCAGGCTAAAGGAGGGAACAATGGGAGAGCCGGTGACATAAGCCACCTGGTAAGGCCCGGAAGGAAAATTTGTTTCGGTTCCCAAAAAGTTTACCTTGACCGGCCTTTGCCCCTCCATTATCCGGTCACCATGCATGGCCACGTTCCAGCCGTTTTTAAGCGAATGAACAATATCGATTATACCCGATCCTCCATCCACGGTGATCACCTTCATTGTGTCGCTTTCGATATTCTCAAAAAACGCCTGGGCATAGTCGGCCTCGCTCCTGTTCATAAGCATGCACATCTTGATTCCGTGATCCTTCGCCAGCCTGGCCCCGATATCCCACGGGCCCACATGGGCGGAGAGTAAAATGATCCCCCGCTTGCTGTCGCATATATCCATAAAATTGTTTTCATTAATCGCTTTATAGTGAAAGGTGTTCTCCTGCCCCGACAGCCTCGAAATCCGGTCGACCAGAGCTTCGCCAAAAGCTTTCTCCGACCTCCAGACATCCTTGAGGCGCGGCTCTTTACGGGGGTCGATCCTTCTCAGGAAATTTTTTATATCCTTCCTCGCGGAGCCGACCAGAAGGAAATAGTAAATCGTGACAAAGTTGGCCAGTTTATAAGCGATATCCCGGCCGATAGATAAAATAAGCATCTGGAAAAAGCTGAACCAGAAGTAATATCCTTTTGGTTTTTCTTCGTGCCACGCGCCAAAGAGCCTGCCGGTGAGCCGATACCATGCGCTTTTAGGGACGCACATGGTGTGATATGCGATATGCCTCAGGTTATCGATCACCATTCTGAAGTGGCTCACCCTTATCCCGGGGGGTTGGTAGAGAACGCTTATGCCCAGCCATCTGATCGGTAACCCGGCCCAGCCCCACCTGATCAATACTTCCGCTTCGAACACATAGTCACTGTTGACATAATTAAACTTCAAAACGTTGTTAACAGGGTACAGCCTGAACCCGCTCAGAGAATCGGGGACAGGGGCGCGGGTGTGGAACCATATCCAGAAATTGGACCATCGCCGGCCAAATATGGCGGCTTTGGGGACGTTAGGGCCACTCATGTCTCTATCGCCCAGCCAGATCGCCTCCGGTTTCTTCTTTACCGCTTCTATAAACCGCGGGATATCTTTGGGCAGATGTTGCCCGTCCCCATCGAGGGTGATCACATGTGTTCCGCCAAGCTCGGCCGCTTTTTTCATTCCCGTTAGAAGCGCCGCGCCTTTCCCCCTGTTTTTGCCGTGGCGGATAAGTATGGCTTCGCTCATTTGGGGCGGATTATCGGTCGATCCATCATCCACGGCGATCACAGGTAAGTATTTTGCCGATTCGCGCACAACGTCATGAATAGTCTTCGCGTTATTATAGAAAGGGATGAGGATGTATATAACAGTATCGGTCATAATTTAAAATTCGACTCCCAATGCGATTGAAAGAATATTATCCCTGTTTTTGGCTTCTGGTTCCCCCTGCATAGTATATCCTCACGGGACGACGTAGCGATTGCAAACAGTATAGATCGAACCGGATATGCAGTCCCAACATTTTCCCGTATGAATGGCCCCCGGAAACAGCTCATTATATGCAATCATGCAATTAGGGTGTATACTGTTTTATAAGTTTATTCCGGAAGCCGGATTCATTGATTTGGGGTCACTATCCGGCGATTCGCAGTATATCCGGGAAAGCCATTCTTTCAATATCTTTGGGGTTTTGGCTACAATGCTGGTATCTCTTCGGTTTCCATCCCGGCGCCACTGGCCATCTATCCGTTATGCTCACCCCCCCCTCTTTGCCATTAATAATAATGGCTCATCAAAAACAATGCCATCGGCTGCGCCTGTGTGGCTTGGAGCGCTGCCGGAGGGGGCGGTCGTATTAAAAATGTTAAAAACCGAACATAAAAAGGTCAGACAGATCGTTTTTGTCACGATTCATTCATCCCGATCATATAGATAAGGATCGCAAATTTGCAGGGAGGGAACCCATGAATATGCCGACGGCGCTTTTTACTCGTACGATCTTAACAGCTGTAATAACTGTGACGGCGCTCTTCGCGTGTGACAGCGGTCAGAAGCCCCGGTCGACTGTTGAAAAATCATTACCGGAGGTTCAGATAGGGCGGCTGATATGTGGCGGGCACCTGCCGCTTGCCATTGTGGAAAAGATGTATCAGGGGGATTTGTCCACTTTTCGCCTGAAGACAGTGCAAAACCAGGATTGGAACGATGTCGTAAAAGATCTCAAGTCGGGCAAGCTGGCGGGGACATTCATTTTATCACCCCTCGCGATGAACCTTATCCGTGACGGTTTACCGGCAAAGATCGTATTAAAGGCGGACACCAACGGCAACGGATTTGTGCTTTCTGAAAAGTTCAAGTCGATCAACGCGCTTAAAGACAGGAAGTCGATAATCGCCGTGCCGCACAAGTTTTCACAGCACCACGTGCTTTTACACCTTTCCCTCAAAGAAAACGATGTTCCTTCGGGCATGGTCAAGGTGATAGGCATGCCGCCGCGCGACATGATAAATTCACTGCGGCGTGGCGAGATAGATGGCTTCATAGTCGGCGAGCCGGAGGCCAACAAATCGGTGGAACTTGGCGTGGGCTGGATGGCGGCCATTTCACCCATGATATGGAAAAATCACATGGATCATGTTTTCCTCGCCACCGACGATTTTATAAACAATCATCCCGGCAAGCTCCAGCAACTGGTGACCGCGCTTTATCGTGGCGGCAGGTTCATAGAGGCCAATCCGCACAAAGCGGCTGTGATGGGGGAGGACTATACAGGCTCTATGGCGGCTGTGTTCGAGAAAGTTCTCACCACACCGCCAGACTGGATAGATTATACCGACATGGTTCCTTCCGCGAGGGACATGAAAGAGATGGCGAACGTTATGGTTGAGATGGGCATCTGGAAAGATATTCCAGCCGATCTGGGAAAATATACGGACCTGCGGTTTATAAAAGAAACCCTGAAAAGTGCGGGAAACAAATAGCGGAAAAAGATGAAAAAAACTTTTTCGATAAAATCTGTCTGGTATGGCTTGATCGCCCTTTTCACCCTTCTGCCGATCGTCCTGCTCTTGCCGCTTATCATGCATCGGTCACATGCGCTGATGCTGGAAAACGCCGTTCTGATTGAAAATCTGCATATAGACAGGATAAAGGGGGAGGTTCAAAGCGAAACGAAGCGGCTGATCAGTATGCTGGAAAACAAGGGTGATTCGATGGCGTACGCTCTTGGGCGCGGCCCGGATATCGACCTGCTATTAGAGCTTTTTGAGGCGATTCTATCCCGTGAAAACAGTATCCACGCCCTTTTTATAATAGACATGAATGTAGGCCTCGTCGCGGGGATGGACAGGAGCCACGACACCGGGCGCATGAGGAAGATTTTACCTCCGCAACAGCCTCATGAGCGCACGTTTGATGCAGATTCGCCAAGGGTGGCCATTGCTTCCATGGGCCGAAATTATATCGGCTCTCCAGCCATGCATGAAGGAGCATGGAATTTTGATATCGCCGTTCCAATCGGGCCGCGAGAATCCCCCACTGGGATTCTGGTCGCGTCAATTATTGTGGAGGAATTATGGGGGGACATAGGCGCGAAGCTTACGAGACCAAAAGTCGACACCTATGTGATTGACAGGCGCGGAGCCTTGCTAAGCGCTCCTCCTCCCGGCGCAATATATAAACAGGGAGATATCCTCACAAGGTTCCATATAGTTCGTTCGCTCATTATCTCGGAGCGCCACAGCCATATGGGCGCGCTGGGGGCGTATGAGGGGATAAAAGGTGTTCCGGTTTTTGGTGTTGGCGCCCAAATAGACATTCTTAACTGGGCCATTATCTCCGAGATACCGGAGGAGATGATAACAGGCCCTATTTACAGATTTCTTTTAATAGTCATCGGGCTGGGGGTTTTGTTTGTCATAATTTTCGGCGGGTTCGGGTTCTGGCTGGCGAACGGAATGCTGGTTCCCATTATCAGCATGTCAAAATCATTCAAAAAAGCGGAAGCCGGCGATTATTCCAGGGCGGACACCACATCCAGCATTACGGAGATAAACCAGCTCATAGCTGGTTTTGACCATATGATCGGCAACATAAACAGAAGGGAAATTTCCCTGCGCAAAAGCGAGGAGCGGTTTAGAAACATTTTTAAAAACTCCAACGACGCGATATTCATGATCGAAACAAAGATGGATAAAATTGTCGAAGTCAATCCCAAGGCTTGCGCCATGCTTGGCTATTCGCGCGAAGAGCTGTTGTCCACACCCATGTCGGCCATTCATCCAAAGGAGATAAAAGAGATAGGGGATTTTGTACAGAAAGTTTACAAGGAAGGAAGCGCCTGGACCGATGAGCTGACATGCCGGACAAAGAAAGGAAATTTTCTTCCGGCTGAAATTTCGGCGTCGGTTACAGAGATAGAGGGCAAAACATTTATGATAGCGATGGTTCGCGACATCACGGAACGTAAACATTTCGAGGATACCCTGCAAAACATCGCCTCCGGCGTCTCCGCCGAGACAGGTGAAGCTTTCTTTCAAAAGCTTGTATTGAGCCTGGCGACACTTCTGGACGCTAACTACGCTTTTATCGACGAGTTTGTGGATGATGACGCCGCCCGCACTCTCGCTTTTTGCGCTCATGGTGAAATCCTCGACAACATGACCTACTACCTGGAGGACACTCCCTGCTCCAACGTGGCGGGGCAGAGGACATGCTTCTACCCTTATGATGTGCAAAAGCGGTTTCCCAAAGATCGCATGCTGGCGGATATGGGGGTGGAGAGCTACATCGGCAAACCGTTGTATGGCTCCGCCGGCCACGCCATCGGCTTGATAGCGATAATGGATGACAAGCCGATGAAAAGCGCCGAGCATCTGGAAAGTATCATGGAAATATTCACCGCCCGGGCGGAGGCGGAGATAGAGCGGATGGGAGCGGACAAAGCTCTTCGGGAATCGGAGGAGAAATTCTCCAAAGCGTTCCATTCAAGTCCCGATTCTATCACCATCACATCGCTGGAGGGGGGGCGGATTATAGAGGCCAATGAAGGTTTCGAGCGAATCTTCGGTTTCACCCGCGAGGAGACGCTGGGAAAATCCACGCTGGATCTCGGCCTGTGGCCCGATCCCGAAATTCGAAAACGTTTCACCGGGCTTTTAGAAAAAAATGGAACGGTTACAGATTTCGAGGTGGAGTTAAAAACCAGGCAAGGGGAAAATATTATCTGCATATTATCCGCCGAACCGATCGAGTTGAGCCAAACCCCATACCTGATCGCCACAACCCGCGACATCACAGATCGCAAGAAGACCGAGAAAAAATTGAAGGAATCCGAGCTATGGCTACAAAGCATTTACAGTTCGCTGGAAGAGGCGGTTATAGTTGCCACCGCGGACAGAAAACTGAAAAACATAAACAAGGCGGGTGAAAAAATGTTTGGATATTCGTTTGAAGAGCTTGAGGATAAATCGACAAGCGTTTTGCATGTAGACCACGACCATTATATGGAATTTGGGCGGCGTATCAAAAAGGCTTTCGATAAAGGTGAACCGGCCGATTTTGAATTTGAGTTGAAAAGAAAAAATGGAGAGATTTTCCCAACCGAACATACTGTGTCGCTCCTGAAAAATAATGAGGGAGCTACAATGGGAATTATCAGTTCGGTAAGAGACATCACCGAGCGCAAAAAAGCCGAAGAGGCTTTATGGGAGAGCTACCGTCTTCTGGAACGCTCGCAAAAAGTGGCCAGCCTTGGATCATACGCGCTTGATGTTTCGTCCGGGACGTGGTCGAGCTCTGAAGTTCTGGATAAAATATTTGGCATAACGGATGGGGGCTTCACCAGAAACGTGGAAGGATGGCTTGCAATTATACATCCGGAACATAAAGAGGAAATGCAAAACTATTTTGCAGGCCATGTTCTGGCCGGGCGCAACAAGTTTGATAAAGAGTACCGGATTGTTCGTCGGGATGACCGGCGGGAGCGATGGGTTCATGGTCTTGGCGAACTTGTTTTGGATGAGGATCAAAATCCGGTCAAAATGATAGGAACCATCCAGGACATCACAGAGCGCGTTCGAGCGGAGCGGGAACTGGCCATGCACCGCGACCATCTTGAGGAGCTGGTTGAGGCGCGTACAAACGAGCTTACAAATGTCAACAAGGAGCTGGAGTCGTTCGCCTATTCCGTTTCGCACGACCTGCGCGCGCCACTACGCGCAATAGATGGATTCAGCAAGGCGTTGCTGGAGGACTATGCCGCTAAACTAGACAAAGAGGGGAAAAATTATCTTGGCCGCGTGCGCGCCGCCACCGGGCGAATGGCCCTGCTTATAGATGATCTGCTGACGCTCTCCAGGGTGACGCGCACCAGGATGATGTCCGGGCAGGTCGATTTAAGCCGGCTGGCCCATGACGTGGCCGACGACCTGCGCAAAGAATGCCCTGAATGCAACGTGGAATTTGCCATAGAGGAAGGCCTTGTGGCCCAGGGTGA
>UOGE01000119.1_pt1 | contig 15337 bp, 15 predicted proteins | sample 1989811 | NCBI WGS metagenome assembly UOGE01 (sample SAMEA4712198, study PRJEB27164) | hydrothermal vent metagenome | biome: marine basaltic hydrothermal vent biome; feature: marine hydrothermal vent; material: mineral | place: Pacific Ocean | collected 2011-06-14/2011-07-23 | depth 1691 m | reverse complement strand
GCTCCTGTTTGCCCCCAGCACACCGTCATGATCCAGGATGACCGCACGGGCGCCTAGCTTCTGCATTTCCTTCCCGGCGATCTCCTCCACCCAGTTTTGGCGGCGATACGCCACATCCAGGGCCTCCACGTTACCCATGGTTAATTTAATCATACCAAAAAGATTCATAACACACTAATTGTATTGATCTTAAAATAAAAAAATCCGCCAAAGCCGCCAATGGAGGAGCCAGCACAGAAGTTAACACACTTTTGGGCCAACCTTTTCTATAATAATCGTCTCTCACTTAATTTAAAAGAAAGCTACGTTTAATAATGAATAAATTAATGGCCATTGCGGGCGCCGATGTTATCACGGCTAAAGAAACAATTAAAGGCGGTCTTATTCTCGTTCGTAACGGTAAAATAGTGTATTCCGGGCGAAGCAGGGGATATGACAAAAAGCTGTATGCGACGCGAGATCTTCCGGGCAAAACAGTCTCTCCCGGGCTTATAGACGCGCATACCCACCTCGGCGTGTATGCGGAAGGAACCGGCGACGCCGGAGAAGACGGAAACGAGATGATCGACCCTGTAACCCCTCATGTCCGCGCTATAGATTCTATCGACCCCACAGATAAAGCGTTCGAGGAGGCGCGGCGCGCCGGAGTGACCACGGTGATGATAACGCCTGGATCTGCCAATGTTATTGGCGGGGCTGTCTGCGTCGCCAAAACAGTGGGGAGGATTGCTGATGAAATGGTTATCAAGGCGAACATCGGCCAGAAAATGGCGACAGGCGAGAACCCCAAAAGGGTGTATGGCTCCGATAAAAAAGCGCCTATGACAAGGATGGGCATCGCCGCTGTTCTCCGTTCGTCCCTTGTGGAGGCGCAAAACTATCGGGATAAAATAAAGAAAAAAAAGGATTTTGAGCGGGACCTCAAAATGGAGGCCCTTCAACCGATATTACAGCGTAAGCTCCCTGCGAGAATCCACGCCCATAGAGCCGACGACATCGCCACCGCCATCAGGATCGCCGAGGAGTTTAATATTAATATTGTTGTGGAACATGGAACCGAGGCCTATAAAATCGCCGATATCCTTGCGAAAAAGAAAATCCCGGTCAACATTGGCCCATCCTCCACTGGCCGGTCCAAGATAGAGCTCAAAGACCTGGTGCGAGACAACGCGGCCCAATGCATCAAAGCCGGCTGTTTTGTATCGCTCATCACCGACCATCCTGTGATACCTGTGGAGGATTTACGGCAGGAGGCGATTAAGCTCGTGCGCGATCATGGGGCCAGCTTGGGCGAAGTTTTTAAAACGGTCACAATCAATCCGGCAAAGACGCTGGGGGTCGATAAGCGAATCGGCTCCATAGCCAAAGGTAAAGACGCCGACCTGGCTGTTTTCACCGGCCACCCCTTAAGCCCCTCCAGCGTATGTGTTATGACAATAATCGATGGAGAGATTGTTTATGAGGGAAATAAAATATCTTAAGATCATTTCACGCTAAAAATCCATCGGGTGTTAATCCGCTCATCAAACCTGGACTTCGCCAAGAAATACCTCCGAAAACCTGGGCGAGTGTTTATTGCCTTTCTTCTCTTCTGCGGCAAGCCAGCCTTTGATTGCATCCTTTATATTGTCGAGAGCCTCATCCATAGTTTTCCCCTGGCTCATACATCCCGTCAGTTCCGGCACATCCACCACATACCCCTGATATTCAGGATCGAACATCATAACGACAGCATATTTCATAGTCTGGTTTCCTGTTGTAATTACGGTAACACGCTTTTAATAATAACTATAATCACTAATTATCATAGATATTCTGCAAGGAAACCGTTAACTCCCTTCAACATGTCTTCTACATCGTTTCCTTTAAATTCCTCAAAATCGCCATGATCAGCGTTGTTTCGTACAGCGTTCCATACTTCAATTTTTCTTTGAACCAACCTGTTATAGATATTTGCGGAGGCAAGTTTTTCATTAAGTGATTTTATATTCTCTTTTGATTTTAATCTGATTTCGTTATTTTTTGCTATCTTCCGTAGCCCATCCTCTAATACTGCGCCGATAAGCGAAGCGGCGGAGTCTTTATATCCTTGCTCAAGGAAATGCTCCGCCTTATCGAATGAATCGGTAAAAATGTCAGCGGAAACCAGATTTTCAATACTCTTTAAGAGTCCTTCGTCTATTTCCTCTTTTGCCGCTTTGAGAACTGATTGTTCTATTAAAGCGTTATCAGGATATGCGCTTCCACATCCATTTTGTAATTCTTTAAAATGTGTGCTTTTCTCTCCAACAACCTTTTGCAAGAACGATTGAGCGCCTGCCTTCCACGCATAAAATAAATTTTCCTTTACAGCGCGGCCATATGAAGATTCATACTTCAGAAGCAAGAACCTCCTCACCTTTTTCAATGAGATGATCCAATCTTTCGACGATTTTATCGTATGACATAAAACAATCACTCTTCAGGTTTTTTGGAGTCGTTCGAATCGCCGGTGTCGATTTCGAAAATGGTTTTAATATGCTCGGCTTCAGTGTCGCGAAGTTTTATCACTTTTCTCATGCAATATATCGAAAGGCCAATGATGAACGTCCAGCTGGCCGCCATTATGATTATGCCGCCGATAGTCATTTGTATATCCTCATATTGGCTTCTATTTTGATTCGCCAAGCCTGCGAACAAGATCGAGCATATCATCATCATCGGTTCTGCTTTCCTTTTTCCGCCACGCTATCTCTACAAGGGCGACGAGACCGACCAGAAACAGAGCCATGCAAAGTAGCGCGCCACCCGTGTAGTAGAAATTCTCATCGCCTGGCTTCGGAATTCGCCCCCATGCGTCCCGCCACAACCATGACCCAAGAATTATCAGCAGATAACCGGGGGTCACATATTTTATAACGAATTTAAAAAACGACGGGACTTTAATATCGGCCCCCTGATGAAGCTGTTTGAACCCTTTTTCGATGCCATAGACCCACCCAAAGATAATCACCTCCCCTGTGGCGAAAACAACTATCGCAAATGTGCCAGCCCAGAAATCCATCATGTCGAGCACCCCTTTGTCGATGAAGAAAATCGCCGGTTGCGCCGCGAGGAACGAGAAAACCCCCAAAATAGTGACAGATTGTTTTCGCGAAAGCCTGAATTCGTCCTCAAGAAAAGCAATGCCGGGCTGTAGCATGGAGATGGAGCTTGTTATTCCGGCCAGAAATAAAAGAAAAAACCACATAAACCCGAGTAGCGCGGTGAATGGCATTTTGTCGAACACCATCGGCATCGTCACAAACCCAAGGTTAAAGGCGCCTCCACCGGCGATCTCCCCGATTCCCACAGGGCCAAAGAAAACAAACGCGGCCGGTATGGCGATCGATGCGCCGATGATCACCTCCACAAATTCGTTTATCGATATCGATGTCAACCCCGACAGGGCCACGTCGTCGCTCTCCCGAAGATAACTTGCATATGTGATGATCAGCCCCAGGCCGACGGAGGTTGTGAAAAATATCTGGCCCGCCGCCGCCAGCCAGATTCTGGAATCAAGCAAAGCCGAAAAATCAGGGTTCCACAAAAAGCCCAGCCCTTCGCTGATATTCCACTCCGGCATGGAAAGATCGGGCGCACCCAGTGTGAGGACACGGAAAACGATGATCACCCCCATAATAACAAGGATCGGCATGGCGATCTTGCAGATGGTTTCGATCCCTTTGGCGAGGCCACGATAGATGAAAAAAAAGTTTACGCAAAAGGTGATGACGAAAAACGCATATGCGGGGCTTATACCAGCGAACCACCTGTTTTGTTTCAATCCTTGAAAAGCGGATAGGAAGCCCCCCATTTCATTCGCCTCGGCCGCCTCCTTCATAGAGCCAGATATGGCGAACCATGAATAGGCCAGGCACCACGACTCTATATATACATAATAAAAATAGATCATCAGGGGGATAAAGATTCCCAGGGCCCCAAAATATCTCGCCCCCCTGCTTTCCCAGAACACGTTCAGGATACCAGGCCCGGATCCATGCCCACGCCCGCCGGCGGCCCGCCCCATTGTCCATTCCACCCAGCACAAGGGGATTCCCACCAGGAAAAGAGCGACGAGATAGGGGACCATAAAGGCCCCTCCCCCGTTTTGCGCCACCTGAACCGGAAACCGGAGGAAATTGCCCAGCCCCACGGCGGAACCGGCGACAGCCAGAATTATTCCCAGCCTGGTGCCCCATCGTTCTCGCGGCATATTTTATCCTTCCCGTTCCACTGATAGTGACGCTACAATCGCACAATCTAGCATTTTTCCATTATGCCTAGCAATATCTATCGCCCACCCTTGTTTCATTAACTATTCTTATTTTTTAATCCGTTTTGGTCTAGAATTGATAAATGAGCGTAGCAAGTCCACATATGAAACTAACCAGCCTGAAAAATGAAATTGCTTCTTTAGGCTCTGTGCTGGTTGCTTTTTCCGGAGGGGTCGACAGCTCCTTTCTGCTAAAAGTCTGTCTGGGGGTCCTGGGTGAAGCGGGCGGGCGAGTTCTGGCGGTGACAGCCCGTTCTTCAACCTATCCATCGTCCGAACTTTCAGAGGCCATCTCCCTCGCCAGCTCCATGGGGGCCAGGCATATGGTGATAGATTCCGAAGAGCTGGAGATAAAAGGGTTCGCCAGCAACCCGCCAGACAGGTGCTATCACTGCAAAAGCGAGCTGTTTGGCAAGCTTTCGGATATAGCCAGAAAAGAGGGGCTGGCGGCTATCCTGGATGGGACAAACGCCGACGACCTGAAGGACTATCGGCCAGGATCGAAAGCGGCTAAAGAACTTGGGGTGCGTAGCCTGTTGCAGGAAAATGGCCTGACCAAGGATGAAATTCGCGCCTTTTCCCGTGATCTTGGCCTGCCAACGTGGGGGAAACCGGCCTTTGCGTGCCTTGCGTCCCGCTTCCCTTATGGAGTGACCATTACCAGGGACAAACTTAAAATGGTGGAGCTTGCCGAAAAATCAATTCGCGAGCTGGGATTTCGTCAGGCAAGGGTGCGGCATCATGGCGATGTCGCCCGAATAGAGCTCGAGCCAGGGCTGATAGCCAGGGCGGTGGAGCCGATCATGGCTGAAAAAATCCAAAACGCTTTAACAAAAGCTGGATTTTCATACGTAGCCGTCGATATTCTGGGTTATCGAACCGGGAGCATGAATGAAACCTTGAAACCTGACGATAAAGCCTGAGCCACGATAGCTATTCCGCCAGATATTCTTTTTTTAAAGCTATGGCCTCGGCGAATTCCGTATCGAGGGCGATCGCTTTGTCGAGGGCTTTTATCGCCTTGGCTTTATCACCCGATTCAAAGAGGGCGCGCGCCAGATTGTAAAATAACCCTTCGTCCCTGGGCGCCACCCGTATCGCCTTGATGTATATATTAATCGCCTCTTTATATTTTTCCTGTTTTCGAAGGGCGATCGCCATACGGTTGTAAAGCGCTATGTCCTCCGGGTTAACGCCTATGGCGGCGCCAAAAGCGCTTTCCGCCTTTTCGTAAAGTCCTTTTTCAAGATAAGCGTTCCCGATATTTTTTCTGTTTTCAACGTTGCCGGGCTCCATCTTCGTTGCGGTCGCAAATGCATTATCCGCCTTGTCGTTCATCTCGGCGCTGAGATAACCTTTGCCAAGGTCGACATGCGCATTCGCTTTGGCGTCTTTATCGGCCGCCGCGCGCTCAAGAGTGGCCAGCTCCCCCTGGGAATCCTTCTTTTTCTGGAGGGCGATGCCCATCCATTTATCTATTTCCGGATAACGCCGATCTTCCTTCATCGTGTTTTGAAAAGAGGCTATCGCCTGGTCGTACATTCCCAGTTCTATATAACATCGCCCCACCATGAAGTAACATTCGGCGCAGACATAAGCTTCTCCCGATTCACGAAATTTTTTAAGAGCCTCTTCAAATTCCTTATTCTCGAAATATTGGTAAGCGTCTTTTTTTATTTCATCACCGGCGATTTTCAGGTCAGCGATTCCCATGCCGAAAACCTTGAAAATACTCTCCCTCAGATCGTCCGTCCCAAAGGGGCGCTCCACCCAGTTTTTCACCCCCTGCTTCATCATCTCCGCCATCTCCTTTTTGTTCATCTTTGGTATAACCATTATGAATTTTATGGCGGCGAGGGTTCTGTCGGCCTGCATCGATTTAAATATCTGCAGTCCCGAATATTGCGGAAGATTGTAATTCACGATCATGACCTGTGGAATGGCCTTTTTTATTTCCGTAAGCGCTTTCAGGCCGGATGATATGTCGGACAGGGAGTTGAAACCGGCCTCCCTCAAGGCTTCGCGCATGTTGCGGATTTCGGCCTGGGTATCGATTATCAGTATCTTTGTTTCGGAAAGGTCGTGCGCCATGCGATCTATAAATAAGTCTTTTTAAATTAATGTTATTGGCCTGATGCCCCTGTTGAACTGTCGACACAGTATAACAGTAATTTTTTTACGATCAGGAAATGAAAACCTTTTATTACGTGGAGCCCCCTGATCCACAATTATTTCCAAATATCTGGCTATTGAGGCTATAATAGGGAAAAACTGGCAAGGTATCGGTGAAGGCGGCCGGATGACTCCCTTTATTTTATGGCTTGAATAATAAAAGCCTTTGGAGCGACAAAATGACCGAGCAGATAAAAAAGGAATTTGAAAACGAGTTTATTTCCATTCTTCTTTCAGCGATTGAAAAGGGGATGACTTCCGACGAGTTTTTCGCCATGGCAAATGCGACCATGAGCCACCTTAGGGGAAAAATAGAGAATGAAACCGTGGCGAAAATAATGGATAACTCCGCGTCGCCACAAGAGGTGGAAAAAATGATCGCCGAACTGACCAGGCAAAAATAGTCGTTTCCCCCGCCACCCATTTGCCTTCGGTTTTCCCTGCCGGTTGTGGCTTGACAAACTATGGATAGTGGCGCAGAAGCCATGATGGCGATGAGGCGGGAGCTTGGGGTTCGTGGATAAAAAGGTCGGGAACAGGTTCCGGAGGCGCTAATCAATCACTTTCATCGAGCCCCAGCTCTTTACGCCATTTTTCAAGCTGGGCGGCTTTACGCTCTTCAAGGGTTTTCATCGGCAGATTTTTATATTTATCGTCCGCCTTCGGGTGGCTGTCTTCCGTATTTCTTTTTTTCAAAGGGTTCCTCTTGGCCTTCAATGGCCTTTTAGGGTTTTTACCTTTATAGATCTTTTTTCGCTGATTCAAATTTTCCCTCGTTCAGATATAAGAAACTTCTGATTTAAATTGTATTTGGGACCCCGCCACAACGCATACGGCGATAAGTTAAGACATTCTAACCACATCCAGCGGGATTTTATCTTCTCTCCGATAATGTTTTCAACCACAGATTATGAACGGAGCGCTGAGAAGAAAATTGACGCCTAGCCAACCGCTAAGACCAAAAACGCCCCTTCTTATTTATACATTATTTTTGCTTGAAAAAAAACAAAAACCGTACAACAACTTAATCGTGGGCGGCGCCTATCAGCTCCCGATAATCGGAGGCCCCCAGGGAGCTAATCAGCCCTGGCAATTTTTCCACCAGTTTCCGGCATATATCCGGCTCCACGAAATTCATACTACCCACCTGGACCGCCGAAGCCCCGGCCAATAGAAACTCCGCAATATCCTCTGCGCTGGCGATCCCCCCGATCCCGAATATCGGTATTTTGACCGCTTTATAGCATTGCCACACCATCCTGATCGCCACCGGCTTGATCGCGGGACCAGAGAGCCCCCCCATCACATTAGCCAAAACAGGCTTTCTCGCCCCGATATCTATCGCCATCCCCGAAATGGTGTTTATCACCGAAAGCCCGTCCGCCCCGTTATCCTCGCACGCTTTGGCGAATTCGGCTATATCCCCCACGTTTGGTGAAAGTTTGACTATTAAAGGCTTTGTTGTCGCCTGGCGGCAGGCCCTGGTCACCTCTGCGGTGGTTTTGATATTCGCCCCGAAAATCATCCCGTTTTCGTTTCTGTTGGGGCACGATATATTCATCTCAAGCCCATCGACCCCTTTTGCTTCGTCGAGCCGGGCGGCCAGCTGGGCGAATTCCTCCACGGTGTCTCCAAAAAAGTTGGCTATAACGGCGACATCTTTTTTGGCCAGCGCCGGCGCCATATCCTTTATAAACCTCTCCACACCGATATTTTGCAGCCCAATGGCGTTAAGCATTCCCCCCGCGGTTTCGCAAACCCGCGGGGTTTTATTCCCCTCTTTGGGCCGGAGCGATAGCCCCTTTGTCACAAAACCGCCAAGGAGAGAAACCGGGTAGAAACCCTCAAACAACTGCCCATAACCGAACGTGCCGGAAGCGCCCATAACCGGATTTTTGAAATCGATACCGGCGATTTTATTTTTCAGGTTTATGGCCATTTATATCTCCACACTCAAAGCGTCGAACACAGGGCCAGCCTTACAGGTGGTTACATACCTGTTTTCGCCAGGAACCTTGGCGACACACCCAAGGCAGGCGCCCACACCGCAGGCCATCATGTTTTCCAGCGACACAAAGCAGAGGGTTCCCTCTTTTTCCGCGATGGTTTTTACGGCGCGCATCATGGGGTTTGGGCCGCATGTGAATATGGCGTCCGGTTTTTCATCCTGCAGTTTTTCTCTCAATGGCTCTGTGACAAGCCCGTGAAACCCTTTGCTCCCATCCTCGGTGGCGATAATAGTCTGCGCCCCCCTGTTTTGAAACCTGGCGGTGTATAACAGCGTGTCAGCGCTCCTGGCGCCCAGAAAAACGGTGTAATCGATGGGGCCGTTTACGCTCGAATCTATAAGCCCCAAAAAAGGAGCCACGCCGCATCCTCCGGCAACGATCCATATACTCTTCGCCCCGGCCGGAACCTTGAAACCTTTTCCAAAGGGGCCGATCACGTCTACGTTGCCGCCCGTTTCCAGCCTGGACAATATAGCCGTTCCCTTTCCTGTCACCTGCACCAAAAGCCCGAAACGCGATCCGTCCCTGGTAAAATCGGCGATGCTCATCGGCCTTCGTAAAAAGGGGTCGAGCGACTGGGCGCATCGGATCATAACAAATTCGCCAGGGGTAATCTCTCCCAATGGCTTGTCTGGCTTTAACGAAAGATAGAAAAAACCATCCGCCTGAATTTTGTTTTCCAAAACAACGCAGTTCACGATATCACCACACTATCCTATTTATACGAATCCACAGATACGGAAATTTTCCCGATAAATTTTATAAGCTTGAGCTGGCTTTCCACTCCACCCTCGCTCAGCTTTATGTGCGTAACGTCCGCCACGTCCTGCCCAAGGGTCGGGTCCATCGCCACCCACTGGCCCACATACACCTCCGGCCAGGCGTGATAGAAAAATCCCTGGTTCACTTCCGAATATACAATGCCGGAAGCTATCTTCGTTGGAATGCCAACACTTCTGGCAAACGCCGCGAAAAGGTTGGAGTGGCTCTGGCACTCCCCCTTTTTCGAATGTAACACGTCTATCGCCGTGAAGGAATCGACCAGCTCTTTTTCAACGTTCGAATATACCCATCGGTTAATCTTAATCGCCGCTTTCCACGCCTCTTTCTCTCCCCCGATAATCTTTTTCGCTTCCCGCTTTATAAGCCTGTTATCGGACTGTATTTCCGGCGTCGCCTTCAGGTGCTCCTTTTCCTTGTTCGATACGTAGGAAATCTCGACCCCGCCGGCAGGCGTCGACTTGCGTATTGTCATGGGGATCAGCAGTTTTCTTTTGCCGCCAGCGTCCTTCTCCCAGAACGGTTTGTCGGTGGTCTGCCTGTAATCGACCGGCAACGATTCCGCCCTTTTCACCCCTCCCATGGTGATTATTAATTCTTTCAGCAAAGTCGGGTTGGGAACAGGCCGATCCGGCTTGATAAGGCTGAACGTTATAAGGCTCGATACCGGAACAGCGCCCGACGCCGCAAACGAGAGCGCGTCTTTTTCCGTCGTCCTTTCCGACACCATTCCCAGCAAGGTCTGCTCTTCGCGAAGTGTCACCCCCTCCCTCGTCACGTAAGCGCGGCTCACAAACCCCTGCACCATAATATCGACAACAAAAACCTCCACCCGGTTTCCATCTATTTCCATGGTTTTTTTCTCTTTAACTTCCAGCTTCACAAAATCGCTCGTTCGAAGCTCCACAAGGTAGACCGGAATTGTAAGACGCGTTCCTTCGGCGAGCCTGTCGGCCAGAACAAACCCGAGGGTGTCGAGGAATTTTATTCCTTTTTTTAATTTTTGCGTGGTGTTCACTGTTCCGGCGACCCCGGTGATGGCGAGCTTCAGGATGTTATCGTTTATCACTCCAAAGGTCTGTTGCCTTTGCGTCCCCATTTTCATAATGGAGATAAAACCGAGCGGACGCTTTTTGCTGTCGAGATGAAACGAACGGGAAAACGAAAGATCCTGCTTTTGTCCCATAATTTCCAGACGGATGACCGCCCTGGAGGTTAACAGATAGCCATCTTTTCCCTTTTCCGTTTTGCTGAACGAAAACCCGATTTTGCGTCCGCCGAATTTTACGTTCATCCATTCTTCGGAAACAGTCTCACTATATTTGCGCGACAGCCATTCCGGCGCCATTTCGGCGCTAATGGTGGCGGCGGAGGTGGTGGTGATGAAAAAAATGATTAAAAAGATCAGGTTGCGGCCAAACGATTTGTTCATCTCCATCCCACTTTCATTCTTCCGTTATTTACGCGTCGCTGAAATATTCCTGCAGGCTCATTACACCCACTTCATTATTGATGGTCGCTTCGATCGCCGTCACTGCCGCTTCGGCTCCGTCTATGGTTGTCTGGTATGCAACGTTAAGGGTGAGGGCGGTCCTGCGGATGGTGTATGAATCGTGGATCGATTTCTTCCCGAAGGTTGTGTTTATCACCATATCGACTTTCCCTTCGGCAATCCTGTCGACGCATGTCGGCGTCCCTTCCCCGACCTTTCTCACCCGCTCCACGGCAAGGCCCCCTTTTTCCATCGCATTGGCCGTCCCGTTTGTCGCCAATATCCTGAAACCAAGACCGGATAATGTCTTCCCGATTTTTATCGCGCGATCTTTATCGTCATCGATAACGGAAATGAAGACAGCCCCCGACATGGGCAAACTAAACCCGGCCGCCATAGACGCCTTGCTGAACGCCAGGCCGAAATCGTTGTCGATCCCCATCACTTCCCCTGTCGATTTCATCTCGGGCCCGAGGATCGTGTCCACATTCGGAAATTTAATAAAAGGAAACACCGATTCCTTAACGGCGACATGTTTATACTCCGGCTCTTCGGTGAAGCCGAGCTCCTCAAGAGATTTTCCGGCCATCACCCGGGCGGCCAGTTGCGCCAGGGGAACCCCTATGGTTTTGGAAACAAACGGTATCGTCCGCGAAGCCCGCGGGTTCACCTCCAGGATAAATATTTCCCCTTTTTGGATGGCGAACTGGATATTGATAAGCCCGATGGTTTCAAGCTCCAGCGCCAGGGCTTTGGTCTGCCGTTTCACCTCATTGATTGTTTTTTTATCTATCGACCGTGGCGGGAGAGAGCAGGCGGAATCGCCCGAATGGACGCCAGCTTCCTCTATATGCTCCATAACGCCCCCAATCACCACAAGGTTGCCATCGCTTATGGCGTCTACATCGAGTTCGATTGCGTTATTTAAAAACTTGTCTATCAGCACAGGATGATCTGGCGAAGCTTTCACGGCGTTGGCCATGTAATACCTAAGGGCCTCGTCGTCGTAAACAATCTCCATCGCGCGCCCCCCCAGCACAAACGATGGGCGCACAACCACGGGATAGGTCACATCGGCCGCGATGGCGATGGCCTGGGCCTCGCTTGTGGCTATGCCATTGGGAGGTTGTTTTAGCCCAAGCTTTTGCAAAAGGTCGCGGAAACTTTCGCGGTCCTCGGCGCGATGGATGCTCCCGGGCGACGTGCCGATTATCGGGGCGCCAGCCTTTTCCAGGGCATCGGCCAGATTGAGCGGTGTCTGCCCGCCAAACTGGACTATCACGCCGAACGGGTTTTCCTTTTTTATTATAGACATCACATCTTCAAAGGTGAGCGGCTCGAAATATAGCCTGTCCGACGTGTCGTAATCGGTCGACACCGTTTCAGGATTGCAGTTGACCATGATGGTTTCGAACCGGTCTTTCTTCAGCCCCATGGCGGCATGGACACAGCAATAGTCAAACTCGATCCCCTGGCCGATTCTGTTCGGTCCGCCCCCCAGTATCATCACTTTTTTATTGTCGGTCGGCTCGGCTTCGCACTCACTTTCATAAGTGGAATATAGATATGGCGTGTGCGCCTCGAACTCCGCCGCGCAGGTGTCGACCCGTTTATACACCGGGACTATATTCGCCTCAAGCCTTCGCTGGCGAATTTCCATTTCGGAGGAGTTTGTGAGGGTGGCGAGCCTGTTGTCCGAAAACCCCAGCTCCTTTAGCTCCCGCAACCTTTCGTCATCTGCAATCGCGTTCTCCTTCACATCCGCCTCGGCCTCTATTATCTGGAGAAGGTTATCGAGAAACCACAGATCGATTTTTGTGAGATCGAACACTTTTTCAAGCGGCCAGCCGCGCCGTATCGCTTCGCCAACGCTGAAGAGCCTGCCGGAGGATGGATTGCGCAGTCTCTCCTCCAGCTCGCTTTCCGATAGCTCCGATTTCTCTTCAAACCCGAAAAACCCTATTTCCAGGGACCTGATCGCCTTTTGGAAAGACTCCTTAAACGTTCGTCCGATGCTCATCACTTCACCCACAGATTTCATCTGCGTCCCCAGATGGTCGTCCGCCTTGGGAAACTTTTCGAACGCAAACCGGGGTATCTTCACCACGCAATAATCTATCGATGGCTCGAACGATGCGGGGGTCACCTTTGTGATATCGTTTCTCAGCTCATCAAGACAATATCCAACGGCGAGCTTCGCGGCGATTTTTGCGATGGGGAACCCGGTCGCCTTCGATGCCAGCGCCGACGAACGCGATACCCGCGGGTTCATCTCTATCACATACAGCTCCCCGTTTTCAGGGTCGACGGAGAACTGTATGTTCGATCCGCCGGTCTCCACCCCGATTTCCCGGATAATATCAAGGGCCGCGTTTCGCATTATCTGGTATTCCCGGTCGGTCAGGGTCTGCGCCGGGGCGACGGTTATGGAGTCCCCTGTGTGGATCCCCATCGCGTCGAAATTTTCTATCGAACAGATGATGACCACGTTGTCATTCAAATCGCGCATCACCTCAAGCTCGAATTCTTTCCAGCCGGTTACGTCGCGTTCTATTAATATCTGAGACATGGGGCTTGCGTCCAGCCCGGCCTTGCATTGAATTTCATATTCAGCGCTGGTTTTAGCGACGCTTCCGCCGGAACCGCCAAGGGTAAAGGCGGGGCGGATTATCGCCGGAAGGCAAACCGTTTTTAACGCCGACCGGGCCTGGGCCATGTTGTGCGCCAGTTCAGAAGTGGGAACTTTAAGCCCGATGTTCGCCATCGCCTCTTTAAAAAGTTTCCTGTCCTCCGCTTTTTGTATGGCGGCCAGGTTCGCCCCGATAAGCTCCACGCCATATTTTTCCAGAACGCCCCTCTCGGCCAGAGAGACCGCCACGTTAAGAGCTGTCTGCCCACCCATGGTGGTGAGAATCGCATCTGGCCTTTCTTTATCGATTATTTTTTCCACCGCCTCCGGCGTGACAGGTTCAATATATGTTTGGTCCGCCATCTCCGGGTCCGTCATGATCGTGGCCGGATTCGAATTGACCAGGCACACCTCGTACCCCTCCTCTTTTAACGCTTTGCACGCCTGCGTCCCGGAATAATCGAATTCGCACGCCTGCCCGATGATGATCGGCCCGGCGCCGATGATCATTATCTTTTTTATATCAGTTCGTTTTGGCATTTTTTGAGTTTATACGTAATCAAATAGGGGAACGGTTTTTTCCGGTTTTTCGCTGGTCTTCATGATTTTTTCAATGTGGCGAACCGTTTCCGGCTTTAACAAAACATCACCACAAACTGAGCAGACCTCCGCCGGGACATGGTCAATCACAATCACCTGCTCATTATTCCTAACCGTATGAGTGATCTTTTTTTCTTCATATTCACCAGTGCATTCCTTAAAAGTGCATTTCATTTTGCTTTTCTCCTTTGTTTGGGAGTAGCCCATTTGGGTTCTTTTGGCTCATATACAGTTATGATGATAAGTGATGGCTGGGAGGATGTACAAACAATATGTATGTCTCTCCCTTGTGCCTGGCCATGCAGGAGCAAGCGCGAACCACGCCGGTGTTCAGGATAGTTTTCAAGGATTTCACCACCGAAAATTCCTTCAAAAACATCCTCCAAAGTAAAATTGTCCTCCGCCATTTCCTGATGGGCATGTTGCGTAATGCGTATATTTTCATTTTTAACCTGATCGATTATTCGTTCAAGGATATCCTTGAGATCAGCTTCGTTATCCATTATTAATGCTTTGTGTGATTATCGCCGATTATCATTATATTTTTATTCAAAACATCTTCTTCTTTAACTTTTCGTCATATTTAGGCGTTAAAAATTTGTTCGGCTGAAAACCAGCTTCAATGAGCGAATCGCTCCATTTAGTCCAAAATTTTCCTCGCCAGTCATTTACCGTTATTCCTGTCGCCTCCTCAAATTTTCCCATTCCCAACGGAGCGCCGTTGTTCTTCCCGGCCTCCTGTTTAATTTTATCTAGAATAAGCTCTTTATTCATAATCTGTATATCACTTGATCGCGTTAAACAACTCCGCTAATTTCTTTTCCCGCCGCCGCATATTTCTGAACTTCGACATTTCACCTAAAGGGCATAGCGTGTGCCATGCCCCTAAAATATACTCGACACATGGATCACCCCCCCTCCCCCATAAGTTCCGAAAACCTTTGGAAAAGATATTTCGCGTCGTGCGGGCCTGGGGAGGCTTCCGGATGATACTGGACGGAGAAGAGTTTTTTCTCTTTACACTCTATCCCTTCCACTGTGTTGTCGTTCAGGTTTATATGGGTCACATCAACGCCCTGGGGCAGTGTGTCGCTGTCTACCGCATAGTTATGGTTTTGCGATGTGATCTCCACTTTCCCTGTTTTCAAATCTTTCACCGGCTGGTTACCGCCGTGATGGCCGAACTTCAGTTTATAAGTTTTCGCCCCCAGCGCGAGAGACAACATCTGGTGCCCCAGGCAAATCCCGAAGATCGGTTTGTGGCCAATGAGCTTTTTCACTTTATCGGCCACATACTGGGCCGCCGAAGGGTCGCCCGGGCCGTTACTTAAAAATATCCCGCCCGGACTGAACTGCATAAC
>UOGE01000033.1_pt1 | contig 15511 bp, 13 predicted proteins | sample 1989811 | NCBI WGS metagenome assembly UOGE01 (sample SAMEA4712198, study PRJEB27164) | hydrothermal vent metagenome | biome: marine basaltic hydrothermal vent biome; feature: marine hydrothermal vent; material: mineral | place: Pacific Ocean | collected 2011-06-14/2011-07-23 | depth 1691 m | reverse complement strand
ACCAGATTTTTCCGATTTTGTAGGCACAAGCCAGCCGATGAAAGAAGTGTATCAAACCATCACCCGGCTTTTGGATAACGACTCCACAGTCCTGATTCTGGGCGAAAGTGGAAGCGGCAAAGAGCTTGTCGCTAATGCAATTCATTACAATTCCGTACGATTCGATAAACCGATGGTTGTCGTAAACTGTGGCGCCATCCCGGAAGAGCTTTTGGAGTCAGAACTGTTTGGCCACGAAAAAGGCGCTTTTACCGGCGCTATACGGGATCGGGCCGGTAAGTTTGAAATAGCCAACAAAGGGACTATCTTCCTTGATGAGATAGGAGATATGAGCCCAAATTTGCAGGTTAAGCTTCTTCGGGTGCTTCAGGATCAGCAATTCGAGCGAGTTGGCGGAGCGCGGGCGATCAAGGTCGATGTCCGGATTATCGCCGCCACCAACAAGGATCTGGAAAAAGCGATGCAAAAGGGCGCTTTTCGTGAAGATCTTTTCTACCGGCTTAACGTTATCCCGGTGGAGGTTCCTCCATTGCGTGAAAGGGGTGACGACGTTGCGCTTATTACAGGGCACTTTATCAAGTTTTTTAACAAAAGGCTTAAGCGATCTATCCGCGGTATAAGCCCGGAGGCCCTTGGAATATTAAAAAGTTATCACTGGCCAGGCAACGTTCGCGAACTGAAACACATGATAGAGCGTCTGGCGGTTCTCAAAGGTGAAGGTGTGCTGGAAAAGGCTGATCTTCCGCCAAAAATGCGCGATATCGAGCCAGTTAAGGACGACCAGTTAGTCAAGGATATGCTCCTCGTCGGTGGAACGGAAGAGCTGGCCGCGCTGGGACTCGACAAGCTTATGCCGCAATCGAACGACGAAGTGGAAGCGTCTCGAACAGAACCGGACGAGCCCGAACCAATGGACGACGGTAATAACATGCCTGGTGGCTTTGAAAATACAGGAGCCAAACCTCCTGTCCTTCCGGAAGAGGGGCTCAACCTGAAGGCTGTTGTCGAAAAATATGAGACTACGCTCATTCTCGCGGCCCTGGAGCGGTGCGGGTGGGTAAAAAATAAAGCGGCGGCTCTTTTGGGTTTGAACCGCACAACACTGGTTGAAAAGCTCAAAAAACGCAAGCTATTGAATGGCCTCAGAGAAGACGCGGCGGCATAATTTTTCCTTCATAACCAAAGACCCCCGGCCGCCGCGTCTTTTAATATAGCCGTCTGGAACCTGTAAAATGGGTGGTATAAGCGCTGATCGGCAATAAGTGGCCAAGCGGCGTGTATATCGATCCAATTATTCTCACTTGTCAATCTATTGACATTTATCCGCACACTGCCCCTCTCTATCATATATGTAACTACCGTGATATCATACCCTTATGAAATTTATCGGGCGTTTCCCAATCATTTCGGGAGAGTGAAAACGGCACATTGTTTGCTCATTGCATATATAGAACAGTAACGTCAAAAAATTATGGTAATGGTAAAAAGTAAACTGGCATTCGGGTTGATCTGTCTGGCCACCGCTATGGTCTCGTTCAATATGGGTATCATTTATTCGCTTGCCGCCACGGCCGAGATTCAGGACATCATTTTCTCCAGGATGGAGGGGGCGAGCCGGATGACCATTCTCTCCAACAGGAGCCCTGAAATCAAGGTCTCCTTTGACAAGGCTAAAAAGGAGGTGAAACTTACCCTTTCCAGCGTCAAGGCCGACGATATTTTCAAGGATATAAAATATAGCGATGACGTTATAGATTCAATCGCCATAGCGATCGACAAGGAGAAAGAGTTGGCCATCCTTGCGATCAGGTTTAAAAAGGAGAATGTCTCCTTCTTTCGATCGAAGCCCATGGGCGCCCAGGGGGTGACATTTGATTTCAAACAACTCGAGCGCAAAATACGTGTGGCCGGGGTGACGCCGGAAAAGCTGATGGCCAGAGCGCCTAAAAAAGAGCCGGAAGGCGCGCCCGAAGCAGGCAAGGACGCCGCCTCTTTGGTGAAGGCTTTGGCCCCGGACGAAAATCAATCGCCCGCAAAAGCTGTAAAGGAAGCTATGCCGGAAGAGGTTGAGAAACGTTTTGCCAAGGACGACAAAAAATATTCCATTCTCAAAAGGCTTGCCGGACGGGAAGAATTTATCGAGCTGATGAAAAAACTTCAGGCGCAGGAGTTCGAGGAGGCGGCGGGGCTGGCCAACGAGTTCATAGAGACATATCCACGATCAATATATCTTGAAAAGGTGTATTACAGCCGGGCAGACGCCCTGTTTAACCTGGCGAAACGCAAAAAGCAATTTGTCCAGCTTGCCTTGAGTTCTATCAACGAAGCCCTGGCGAAATTTCCGGAATCGAGATTGAGGCTTCCAGCCACTATGAAAAAGGCGAATCTGTATACAGCGCAAAAATTTTACGTGGAAGCTCTTTCGGAATATGGTGGTGTGTTGAGAGAAGCGCCCAAAGGGAAATATTCGCTGGCGGCGATGCTGGGCCGGGCGAATATTTTTATAAAAAAGAAAAAATATCAGAAAGGATATAACGAGCTTGAAAGAATACTGATACTCTTTCCCACGAGGCGCGAAGTCCGGGACGCGAAATATCTCATCGCGCAATCCTTTCATGACCGGGGCATGTATGAAAAAGCAAGAATCATATTCAACGAAGCGCAAAAAACATGGCCGACATACCCAAAGGCGCATCCCGCTGTTTTTCTGAAAATAGCCAACACCGACTATAAAACAGGCCACATGAAAGAGGCGATGGAGAACTGGTATGAGATCGCCAATCTTTTCCCGATGTCTATAGAGGGGAGGAAATCGCTCCTTAATATTGGCGAGCGATACGTGGATACAAAACAAAAGGTAAAGGGCGCGAAATTTTATGAGGTTCTGGCCAGGCGTTTTCCCGAAAACGATGAAGGTGTGCTGGGCGCCCTTCGCCTGGCGTCTCTTGGCGTCGAGGATCCGGAGCTGTTGCGCCACTCCCTCGTGTTCGACTATACCGCCTTCGAACACCCCATTGCGACCTTTGACGCGGTTCTGGAAAAGTATAAACTAAAGCACGGTCAGGAGGCCTTGGAGCGAAAGGGGCTGGCCCTGTCTGAAAAAAAAGAATATGTCGCCTCCATTGTGGCGTTCAAAGAGCTTTTAAAGAGGTACCCAACAGCTCGTATGTCCGAAAGGATATTCAACCTCGTGCGATATAATTTCCTGAAGCTTATAAACACTTACCATTCGCAAGACGGGTTCTTTATGACCCTGATGACTTTTTACGACAATTTCGATCCTTTTCTGAAAAGCATAAACGAGCCGGACATACTCCTTCAAATAGCCGACAGTTATTCCGCCATGACTTTGTACGACAGGGCCCAGGAATATTACAAACGGGCGGCGGACAAGGACAAGGGAAATCGTTATCGCCATGTGACGGCGTTCCAGCTCGCCAGGGCTACGCTTGACTCGCGCAAATATGAATCGGCGGAAAAAATGTTTCTCAGATATATAAAAAGGTTTCCCGGCGCAAAACAGGTGAATGAGGCGAGGTTGTTACTGGGGGACGCAATGATAGCGCAAGGCAAAACAGCCGAGGCGGCCACGGAGTGGCGAATCGCCCTGGAGATGGAGCCAGAAAACCCGGAGGCCGGGAGCTATGTATACAGGCTTGCCAACCTTTATAAAAAGGATAAAAGATATCAACTGGCCATAGATTCGTATAATAACGCCATCGCGGCTTTGTCCCGACAGATGAAAAACACAAGAGGGAACGCGAGCCTCGAAGATAATATCATGATGAGCTACTATCAGATCGCCGAGTCATATTATAGTGAGCAGGACTATCCCGGCGCTATCCGGTGGGCCGACAGGTTTGGCGAAATGTTTCCTGAATCGCCGGAGAATAAATGGATGGAATATATAGCTTCCGCATCGCTTAGTAAAATAGACAAGCAGGAACAGGCGGTGGCGCGTTTTAAAAAACTTACGGAAAATGACAAGGACAGCATCATCGGCAGGGTCGCCGCATCCCGGCTCGCTTCAGAAGAGTGGAAAAATAAAAACCCAGAGCTTTTCCTGGACTAGAAGCAGATAACGATGGCTACGCGCAAAACCGGGCCTGAAAAATCTCCGGATCAGCCCGATCCTCACAACCAGTTCCTGGAAGATATATTGGCGAGCCTGAATTGCGCGGTGGTGGCCATTGGCCTGGATGGCGAAATATATCTGACCAACCGGGCGGCCGGACGCCTTGGGTTGGTGGGCAACGGGCTTATACAAAAATGGCTTGAAGAGGCGAAAGCCAGAGCCAGCTCCAGGGTGAAAGCCGTCCACAAAATAAAATGGGATGGCCCGGACGGACGCAAGCTGTCGATCTCGGTCTCCCCTTTAAAGAGCAAGGATGAGAAGAGGGGTGGATTTGTTTTTATTATAGATGACGTTACGGAAATCGCCCGCTTGCGAAAGCAATCGATGCGGGCCGACCGGTTGATGGCCCTGGGGGAGATGGCGGCCGGAATGGCCCACGAGGTGCGAAACCCGCTGGGCGGGATAGAGATTTTCACATCGCTTCTAATGAGGGAGCTTAAGGGAGATGATGAAAAAACAAAAATGCTGGCCCATATCGCCACCGGTGTCCAGTCGATAAATAACGTCATTTCGAACTTCCTTCTTTTTACAAAGGAACCAAAACCCAACTTGAGGGAGTTCGATTGCAAAAAACTGATATTGGATACGCTGGAATTCGCCGGATATGTTTTCGAGCAAAACAAAATAGTGGTGAAATCATTTTTGCCGGATGGGGAGATACCAATGACCGGCGACCCCGACCTTGTCCGGCAGGTGCTTCTTAACATGATACACAACTCCACCCAGGCCATGCCAGATGGCGGGCTGTTCACCCTCTCGGCCAGAACCGTTCTGGAGGAGGGAGCCCCGGTTAGTGTGGAGATTATTTGCAAAGACACCGGCCCCGGAATTGATTCTGAAGTGAGAGATAAAGTGTTTGACCCGTTTTTCACCACCAAGGATTCCGGCGCCGGGCTGGGTCTTGCCATTGTGAGCCAAATCGTGCAAGCTCATGGAGGATATGTAGATATTCTGGAATCGCCAGAGGCTGGCGCCGCGTTTGTTATTTCACTCCCGCTGGAGGGTTAAGATATTAAAGGGAAAAAAATTCTCGTTGTTGATAACGAAGAAGAGATGCGTATAGCCCTCACCGAAGCGCTCATACGCTCAGGTCACACGGTGCGGACAGCCTCCAACGGGGACGAGGGGCTTTTACTGCTTTCGAAAATGGCCGTAGACCTTGTTATTTCCGATGTGAAAATGCCGAAGATGACCGGGCTCGATTTATTACAGAAAGTCCGGGAGAATAATAACAATACGCACTTCGTGCTCATCACCGCCTATGGATCGATAGATGACGCCGTGTCGGCCATGAAGGATGGCGCCACTGATTATCTGTTAAAGCCTTTTTCCGCCGACACACTCGACGCTCTTATTCGCCGCATATTTGATAATGGCGACACGAACGCCATCCCGCCTGAAATAAAAAGGCCACAACCCGCCGCGAAAATAGTCCGCAAAAATGTGCGAAGCCGGGCGATCATCACCGAAAACGAAAAAATGAAAAAGGCTTTGGATATCGCCGATCGGGTGGCGGCAAGCAGGTCGACCGTTCTTATCCATGGCGAGTCGGGGGTGGGCAAGGAACTGGTGGCAAGATATATCCATGAAAATTCCGACAGGCGCGACCAGGCGTTTGTAACTGTCAACTGCGCCGCAGTGCCGGAGACTTTACTGGAATCGGAGCTGTTTGGCCACGAGAAAGGGGCGTTCACCGGCGCTATCGCCCGAAAAATCGGCAAATTCGAACTTGCCAACCATGGAGCCATTTTGCTCGATGAAGTGACGGAGATGAAAAAATCGCTTCAGGCCAAGCTCTTGCGCGTGTTGCAGGAGAGCGAGATAGACAGAGTTGGCGGGGAGGGCCCGATTCCGCTCGATATCCGTGTAATCGCGACGACAAACAGAGACATCGGCAACGCGGTGGAAGAGGGGTCTTTTCGGGAAGATCTGTTTTTCAGGTTAAACGTCATCCCCCTGCATATTCCGCCGCTACGGGAACGAAAAGACGATATCGCCATTCTTGTCAGCTATTTTATACAAAAGTTTAACGCGCTCATGGGCAAATCGGTGACCGGTGTGGAGCCAGCGACCATGGATATATTAAAAGAGCGGTCATGGCGCGGCAATGTGCGCGAGCTTGAAAACATGATGGAGAGGGCAGTGCTGCTGACCACCGGCGACGATATAACCCAAAAAGATTTGATGCTTGATGCAGACATTGGGCTACAGGTAAAATCTGGCGACGATAAAAACATGAGAGCCGAGGAGGTCACCCGCCCCGGGCTTACCGTGGGGGAAATGGAGAAAAAGCTTATCGAAAGAACGCTCGAAACAGTGCAAGGGAACAGGACCAGGGCGGCCAGGATGCTGGGCGTTTCCATCCGCACACTCCGGAATAAATTAAACGATTACAAAGCCGGAAAGGGGCCCAGCAATTTATCGGGCGAAGATAACGATTAGTTAAATCGATCGTTAGAACTGATACACTTTTTTATATGACTTCTACAGATTTATTTGACTACGAACTTCCGGAAAACCTCATAGCCCAGCGACCGCTGGAAAAACGGGATCAGAGCCGGATGATGATCCTTGCAAGGGAAACCAGAAAAATAACCGACGGCATGTTCACCTCCTTTCCAGACTATCTGCGCAAAGGGGACACGCTCGTTATCAACACGACAAAAGTGTTCCCGGCTCGTCTTTTGGGCAGTCGCAAAACCGGCGGCAAGGTGGAGGCGCTCCTTATCAGGGGTTGGGGGAACGGGCTGTGGTCGGCCATGATAGGGGGGCTCAAGAAATTAAACCGTGGCGAAACCATCTATTTCGGGGATGGTGAAGCCTTTGTAAAGGAAAAACATAGCGGTGGCTATGCGTTGCTTCAATTCGAATCGGAAAAGGAATCGATCCGGCTCACCCAGCGGTTTGGCGACATTCCTTTGCCTCCGTATATTAACAGGCCAGGAAGCGTGGCGGATAAGGCAGATAAGAAACGGTATCAAACTGTGTTTGCGGACTCCATTGGCTCCTGCGCCGCGCCCACCGCCGGGCTCCATTTCACCGATGAGGCGCTAACCCTTATCCAGGCCCATGGGGTGCGCGTGGCCGAGGTTGTATTGCATGTGGGGCCGGGAACCTTTCGGCCTGTCAGAGCCTCCAACATCGAAGACCACGAAATGGATGCGGAAGCCTTTCATGTGCCGGAGGAGACGGTGAAAATGATAGAGGAGACAAAAAATAACGGGGGACGAGTGGTGGCGGTGGGCAGCACGTCCACCCGCGCCCTGGAATCTTTATCTGTCGCTGATGGAAAAACGCTTCCCTGCTCCGGGTCGACCCGCCTTTTTATCACGCCTGGATATCGTTTCAAGCTGGTCGATGCCATGCTCACGAACTTTCATCTCCCTAAATCTACGTTACTGATGCTTGTGTGCGCATTTGCCAGGAGGGAGTTTGTATTGAGGGCATACGCCCATGCAGTAAGCGAAAAATATCGGTTCTTCAGCTATGGCGACGCGATGTTGATTGTGTAGGCTCTACCTTAAATTATCTTCAAAAAAACTAACCGTTTCTTTCCATGCGTCGCGGGCTGGGCCTTTGGCATATTTCCCCCTAGTGAAATTGGCGAAGGCGTGCTGGGCATCGTACCTTTTGATGATATGTTTAACCCCCGCCGTTTTTAGCCCTTTTTCAAACGCGTCGACCTTTTCGGGCGTGATCCACCTGTCCTTGCTGGCAAAAATACCCAGCACGCTTCCCTTGAGCCTGCCCAGAATTTTCGGGTCGCTTTCCAGCATGCCATAATATATCACCGTGGCGTTTACATAATCTGGCTGTGCAAGGGACGCCTGCAAAGACCATCCCCCGCCAAAACACCAGCCAATCACGCCGATTTTTTTGTGCCGCGCCCTTATGTTTGTTATCGCGGTTTCAAGGATGGCGCGCGCCCTTTTTTTGTCGATATTCTGCGCCCATTCGCTCGCCTGCCTGGTATAGGTGGTGAAACGCTGGTCATATATATCGACGGCGTAAACAGCATAGCCAAGCCGCGCAAATTGATCCGCCACCGCCCTGATCTGATTGTTCAGCCCCCACCATTCGTGGATAAGGACGATGGCCGCCCGGGAAGTTTTGTCGCCAGTGGCGTACAGATAGAACCGCCCTGTTTTATCTGAGCTCATCTCCACCATGTTGCCCATAAAAGTTTTTGGCATCACATCCTGATAATCTTTCGGATTGGGCATCACCATCGTATCCATCGTTTCCGACACGGCCGATGGAGCCGATAGAAGGGCGAGCAGGGAAAAAACAATCGACAGGCGTTTAAACATTTTTGTCAGCTCCGCGGGAAGAATAATTACAATTCAGTATAGCCGATCAGGAAGCCATAGTTAATGGACGCATCCGCATCCGCCTGAAAAATCGTCACTCCTCGCCGCTTGAATAGTCTCTAATCCCTCTTTGCCAATGATGATGGCCAGCAAAATCGCGGCGGCGGAATCTATCCACCATAAACCAGGGAAGAGGAGAAAGATCAGACTGCCGATAAATAAAATCGCCGATAGCTTGATGCAAGCCAAAGAACAATCAGCGTCTTTCATCACTGTTGCGCTGTCGAGCAGTTTGGCGACTTTTCGTTTGGCCGACCAGAGGAAAAACATAAAGCTTAAGGAGAGGGCCGCGATGACAAGCCCGGGCAGGGTAGATTCCGGGTGGGAAAAAGTGGCCAGCTGAAATGCGGAGACGACCAGGGTTATCACCGCCAGCACAATGAACAAAACGCCTATGCCAAAAGTCGCTTTTCTTTCGCGCCGGAGCGACAGCTCCGCGCTACGCCCAACCTCGGATTCCAGCCGCCACAACACAAGCCCCGCCGACCCGACCTCGATAAGGCTGTCTCCCCCGAATCCCGCCAGGCTGATCGCTTCGTCGCTTATCCCGAAATAAATAGAGACAACCCCCTCGACCAGGTTATACCCGATGGTGAAAAGCGACAGGAGAATCGCCCTTTTAATAAATCTGTTTCGCTCTTCCAATTGTTTTATCGATCCAGGGAAAATGCATATTATAGTCGTTTGAAGCTATTTGAGGGGAAAGGGTTCAATAATTATCAGGTTGATCCCAAAACCTCGATATCAAGTTCGTATTTAGTATCGCTGAGCTTTGCTTGTCTCCGCTCCACTTTGCTTTTTCGATTTTGGAGCCATCCCTGAATTAGTTCCTTGTCATCCTCGCTAGTGTTTATTCTACCCCTAATTCCCCCCCCGGCGCCGACCCATGCAGTAAACCCCATACGGAAAACATTACGCTATATAATGCGCCCGCCACCCCCGATTCTGGCTGCGTGAGCGCCCATCGGGCGGGATATGTGGCGCCGGAATACCGCACTGCCATGACGCGGGAAAGAGGCGCAATTAATTCTCCGGGGCCAATTACGTCCATTTACACCCTCAAAGCTCGATCAATCAAGGCGTTACAGGCGCCCCTTCCGGTCAAACCCCGTGTTAATCGGGGCTTTCCTAAAAGCTGGTTTAGGGTATAATCTTGAGTTTACAAAAACGAAAAGACATGGCATATAACATAAAACTGGACGTATTCGAAGGGCCGCTCGACCTCCTTTTGCACCTTATCAAGGAGAACGAGGTGGAGATATACGATATCCCCATCGCCAGGATCACCGGGCAGTATTTTGAATATCTGGACCTGATGAAAAATATCAACCTGGAGCTTGCCGGGGATTTCCTTGTGATGGCTTCCACGCTTACCTATATAAAATCGAAGATGCTCCTCCCTGTGCATGAAGACGATATCGAAGAAGATGAACTGGGGGTCGACCCAAGGGATGAGCTTGTGCGCAAGCTGGTCGAATACAAAAAGTTCAAGGAGGCCTCTTACAAACTGCGGGAGCGGGAAATGACACAGTCCCAGATCTTCGCGAGGCGCCCTAACGCCGAAGACGGGCCGGACGACAGCGAGCTCCTGCTGGAGGTGAGCGTTTTCGAGCTTATAAAATCGTTCAACTCTGCCCTGGAGCGGATGGGCGGAGGGGAGGAGTATACGGTCACCATCGAGGAGATATCGGTCACCGACAAACTGAGCGAGATGATGAGCCGTTTTGAAGAGGAGGAGAGCATGACTTTCGACTCTCTTTTTGACAACGATAAAAGTAAAATGCAGATCATCGCCACGTTCCTCGCGCTACTGGAGGTGCTCAGGCTGAAGGTGGCCAGGGCGCACCAGTCAAAACCGGGCGGGGAGATTATCATATACCGCGCCCCGGACTTTTCCACCGGCGATGAAAAAACCGGGGAAGCCGGAGCGGAAGATGATATAGATTTGAACAATGACACAAACAATGAAACCAAACCCGATTCTATGGAACAAGATGAGGGATGACGGAGTGTATGGCTATGGATCGTGATAAATTGAAAAATATTATGGAAAACATTATGTTTGTGGCGGACAGCCCCATAGGGACAGACCGGATGGTCTCCCTGTTTGATGGGGAGATCACTAAAGACGAAGCGCTGGATGCGCTTAATGATCTTATGGTCGATTACGAATCGAGAGGCCTTGAGGTTGCCCAGGTGGCGGAGGGGTGGCGCATTCAAACCAGGCCGGAATTTGCCCCGTGGGTAACGGTCTTTTTCAAAATGGTTCGCGGTCAAAAGCTGTCGCGCGCATCACTCGAGGCCCTTGCGATTGTTTCGTATCGTCAGCCGATAACCAGGTCCGAGGTGGACGAAATCCGTGGCGTCGATTCAGGCGGGGTTTTACGAGGGTTGGGTGACAAAAACCTGATCAAAACCATGGGGCGGCGTAAATCGCCGGGTAATCCGATGATGTATGGCACAACAAAAAGGTTTCTGGAATATTTCGGGCTTGCCAACCTTTCCGACCTGCCTACTATGGATGAATTCCAGGAGAAACTGGACGCATTGCCTCAACACGACGACCATCAGGAAAAGCTTGACCTTGATAGCTCTGAAAACGAAAACATGGAAGTGAGAGAAGGTGATGAGGAATATGTGGAGCGAGGCGCCGGTGAAAACGGCGACGAGATGGAACCTGATGACAATGAACAGGAAAGTGACGAGCTTGCCCCGATGGAAGAGGCCCATGAGGAGGAAGAAAATAAGGAAAAATTTTAATCCAGTGATTATCGGAAAATATTGTGAATCCTCAAACTAAAAAATCGGCCTCTCAACAAAAATCGCTTAAACGACTGCATAAAATCATATCCTCTGCTGGCGTCTGTTCCTTGCGCGAGGCCGAACGGTTGATAGTCTCTGGCAGGGTCTCTGTCAACAATAAAACGGTTGACGTGAAAGGCTCCCTGGCCGACCCTGAAAAGGACTCTATCAGGGTCGATGGGAAAATTGTGCGAACCAGGGTCTCACTGGTATACATCGCCTTGAACAAGCCCAAAGGGTTTGTGACCACCCGCTCGGACGAGCTGGGACGCAAGACTGTGATGTCGCTTCTGCCAAAAAATCTGGCGCATTTATATCCTGTCGGCAGGCTTGATATCCAGTCCGAAGGGCTACTCCTTTTCACTAACGATGGCCAGTTCGCTCAATCGATCATCTCCTCTGGCAGTGGGGTGAAACGGGTGTACATGGTGAAGGTCCGCAACATCCCTGGCCCCAGGATGTTAAAAAAAATGACGACCGGCGTGACCATCGATAACCGCAAACTCAAAGCCAGGCAGGTGGAACTGATGGAGGTCACCGGGAAAAACGCCTGGCTAAAAATTACGTTGACCGAAGGGAAGAACCTGCACATAAGGAAACTCTGTTTAACCCTGGGGTTCCCTGTGCTTAAACTAAAACGGATATCGGTTGGCCCTGTGAAACTTCTGGATTTAAAATCGGGCGAAGCGCGCCATATCGAAATCGAGATGGTAAATAAAATGAAAAAAAACGCCGCCCGGAACCTGAAGCGAAAATGAGAGACATGGCCGTTACAGCCACAGCCCCCACCAGGATAGACCTGGCCGGTGGAACCCTGGATATATGGCCGCTTAACCTGATGTTCGATAATCCGGTGACTTTGAACATGGCCATAGACATATCCGTCACGGCGACTGTGTCAGCCCGTAAGGATAGGAAGATCGTCCTGGAATCTGTCGACCAGAAGCTTAAATATAAATTTACGAGCTACTGCGCTATTGGTCATGGCCACAAGCTTGGGCTGTTAAGCCGCGTCGCCAAACATTTCCTGAAAGAGGGTGAACCAGGGGTGAATGTGAAAACCGTGTCCCGGGCGCCGGCCGGCGCGGGCCTGGCCGGTTCGTCCGCATTGAACATCGCGCTTTGCGGGGCGTTTGCGGCTTACACAGGTGTGAAGCCATCGCGTTCCAGATTAATCGATACCGCAAAAGATATCGAAGCGGCCCTCCTTCGGGTCCCCACCGGTTTACAGGACTATGCCGCATCGGTCTATGGCTTTGCCCATGCCTTCACTTTTCCTGCTGGCGGGATGGAGAGGGAGAGGCTTGCGGGAACGGCAAAGTGGCTGGCGCGAAACGTTTTGCTCTTCTACTCCGGGAAACAGCGCGTATCGGGGATAAACAATTGGGAAATGATAAAAAGAGTTATCGATAAAGACAGATCGGCCATAGCGAAATTTAAAAAAATCGCCCGTTTCTCAAACATCGCTCATGAGGCGCTTGGCGAACACGATTTTGCCCGGTTTCAAAAAGCAGTTGACGCGGAATGGAAAGTGAGGGGGTCTCTTTTTCCATCTATCTCGACACCGGTGATCGATAAAGCAATAGCCCAGGGGAAAAAAGCAGGCGCGGGCGGGGCGAAGATATGCGGCGCGGGCGGGGGCGGCTGTTTTTTCATGTTGGCGGAGCCTGCCAGACAGGAAACCGTTATCAAAGCGGTGGAGGCCGAAGGCCCAAAGGCGCTCCCCTTTGCCATATCCAAAAAGGGATTACAGATTTATCATGGCAAATAACCTGTTTTAGCGCCGGGCTTTGGCGATCCGATGGAAAAAGAACGTATAGAACTTCGAAAAGGGGACATCACAAAAATCGATTGCGGCGCCATCGTCAACCCCTCCAACACTTCCCTTGTTTTAGGTGGCGGCGTCTCCGGCGCGATTGCCAATGCTGCCGGCCCGGCGATCCAGAAGGAAATGAACGCCATAGGCCATTGCCGCGTGGGGCAGGCGGTGATCACAGGGGCGGGCGATCTTCCTTGCGAAAAGGTTATCCACGCCGTCGGCCCGATGATGGGGGAGGGGAATGAGGATAACAAGCTTAAAAGCGCAACCACGGAATCTTTAAAACGGGCGGAGGAAAACGCCCTCTCCTGTATAGCCTTCCCGGCTGTTTCGGCCGGTATATTCGGCTACCCCATGGATAGATGCGCCGCCGTGATGATTGGCGCTGTTCGGGACTATTTCAGGGCGAACAAAAGCTCCTCCATTGAAAAGGTGATCTTTTGCCTGTGGGGTGATGAGGCGTACGACATTTTTAAATTAATCCTCGCTCGATAATTTTCCTCTGCCACCGGCGCCTGATCGGCCCTGCCTGACCCATTGTATATACAGGCTAAAAATTTCCACGCTACAAATGTATTGACTGTTATGGGTAACCGGAATATATTAACTAACCAGTTAGTTAAACTAAATGGTTAAAAAATGGTGACTGGATAAAATGACAACTGTTTCACACAAAACGAGTAGCGCCGCAAAGGCGAAAAAAATTATCCTCAATGCGGCGGCGATCGAGTTTGCCGAGTATGGGTTCGCAGGCGCCAGGATGGACAGGATCGCCGGCAGGGCCAGGGTGAATAAAGCGACGATCTACTATCATATTGGTGATAAGGCGGTTTTGTATAAAGAAGCGCTTATCGGTATTCTGGGGCGCATTGCCGATGAACTTGATGAGAAGATAGAGAAGGCCCGGTCAGCCGAAGAGAAGCTACGGGCATATATATGCGCCATATCGACTAATATAACGTCATCGACCCTTTTTTCCCCGATTATGATGCGTGAGGCGGCAGGCGGAGGGAAAAACATACCCGAAGAAGCGCAGGAGAAGATGCGCAAAATCGTCCTCAGCCTTTCGACAATATTAAATGAGGGGATTAAAAGCGGGGAGCTACGGATGGCCGACCCGGAACTTGTCCATCTGATGATCGTTGGCTGTATAAACCTCTATGTGGCGGGGGAGCCTATGCGTAAAAAGATATTCACCAACCAGGAAGATGGTGGAGAGCCCTTGGAAGAGACGTATAAAAGCCTGGGCAAGGGTGTGGCGAAGATAATCATCAGCGGATTGAAAAACGATTAGCCAAAGAAGAAACAAACAATGGAAAAAATAAGAGACCGGATTGAAGCCAGGTTTGAACAGTGGGCCAGATGGGTTTTTGAAAACAGATACAAGACGTTTGTTTTTATGATGGTGGCTATTGGCATTTTGCTCTCCAACCTGCCCCAAATAACCATCGACACCTCCACAGAAGGATTTCTGCGTGATGACGATCCGGCGCTTTTGGCGTATAACGATTTTCGCGACCAGTTTGGAAGGGACGAGATGGTGATCGTCGCCATTAAACCGGATGATGTGTTCGATATCGGTTTCCTGAAAAAGCTGAAAGCCCTCCACAACGAGCTGGAGGAAAAAGTCCCGCATCTCGACGACATCACCAGCCTGATCAATGCCCGCAACACCAGGGGGGAGGGGGACGAGCTTATTGTTGAGGATTTGCTGGAGAACTTCCCGGCGAACGATGACGATGTCGCAAAGATAAAAAAGCGAACCTTAAGTAACCCGATGTATAAAAACCTTCTGATATCTGAAGACGGCAAGTTTACAACGATCGTGATAAAAACAGACGCCTATTCCTCTGAGGGTGAAAACGTGGATATGCTGGCCGGTTTTAATGAGGGCGCCGGGCCGATATCGCAAGAAGGTGAGAGCGAACGAAAGTTCCTCACCGACGCGGAAAACACAGAAATGGTAACCGCTGTCCGTGATGTTATAGCCAGATACGATGGGGACGATTTCCCCATAATCCTCGCCGGATCGCCGGTGTTTACCAACGATCTTAAAAAATCAATGATGAAAGATATGCGCAAGTTTATGGTGATGGCTATTATCGCTATATCTTTGTTGCTGTTTGCCATGTTCCGCAGGGTATCGGGGGTGGTGATGCCTTTGTTCGTTGTTATCGTGTCGCTTTTGTCGACGGTATCGGTCATGGCTATAGCGGGAACCGCTATAAAACTGCCGACACAGATATTGCCCAGCTTTCTTTTGGCGGTTGGCGTGGGTGATTCGGTCCATATCCTGGCCATCTTCTATTATCGGTTACAAAAAGGGGATGGCAAGGAAGACGCCATCGCCTATGCAATGGGCCATTCCGGCCTCGCCGTTTTGAT
>UOGE01000049.1_pt1 | contig 15742 bp, 18 predicted proteins | sample 1989811 | NCBI WGS metagenome assembly UOGE01 (sample SAMEA4712198, study PRJEB27164) | hydrothermal vent metagenome | biome: marine basaltic hydrothermal vent biome; feature: marine hydrothermal vent; material: mineral | place: Pacific Ocean | collected 2011-06-14/2011-07-23 | depth 1691 m | reverse complement strand
AAACGGATGCGCCAGACGATGGTGGAGCGGCCGCGCCTATGGCTGTCACCGGGCTGGTCGAACAGGCTCAGCCTGCGACCGAACCGGCTGAACCGGCAACCGAACAGGCTCAGCCTGCGACCGAACCGGAAGCCAAACAGGTTGAGCCGGCAACCGAACAGGCTCAGCCTGCGACCGAACCGGCTGAACCGGCAACCGAACAGGCTCAGCCTGCGACCGAACCGGAAGCCAAACAGGTTGAACCGGCGACCGAACAGGCTCAGCCTGCGGAGGAGAAGGCGGCTTTGGCCGATCAACCTGATTCTGGTGATGAGGTTGTCACCTTTGAATCAAAATATCGCCCCTGGGTGGCGGAGGGGGCGAGCGGAATATGCATTCCAAAACAGGGGAAGGGATATGGGGGCAAGCTTTACGACCCCAGGCCTTTAAGCGATCCGCAGGAAGTAAAAAAAGAAAGCCGCAGGCCCGATGAGGCTGGCTATAGGGCTCAGGAAAGGGGGGGCCATGAAGAGGAGGAGTTTATCCCCACTGTATACGAGGAGGACGAAAACTCGACGATTACGGAAGATGTAAAACGAATGGCGATGGATTTTGTGGGGCATACCGTTAAAAGCATGGGGCTGGGAGACCAGATCACCGGATACAGGCTTGCCGACAGATTGCTGATCCAGATAGATTCCGAATCGGCCGGACTGCTTATCGGGCATCGTGGAGAAACCCTGGAGGCTTTGCAATATCTTACCGATATCATCGTCAATCGCCATCTTGAACACAGGGTGCGTATTATCCTCGACACAGAGAACTATCGCGATAAAAGAAAATTTAAAATATGCCAGATGGCGAAAAGAGCGGCGGTCGACGCCTCCATGACGCGTAAATCGGTCGCCCTGTCGCCTATGAACCCGGGCGAGCGAAGGCTTGTCCACACATCGCTGGCAGGCGACAGCAAGGTGAAAACCATGTCCGAGGGGGATGGCTCCCGCAGGCGCGTGGTCATACACCCGGTCGGCGGTAAAAAGGGCGATTTCAAGCCGAAGCCTGGCAACCGCAAACGCAAGTGGTGACTGTAGACGATTGTAAAAACCTGGCGGACGTTCGGGAAAATATCGACAGGTTGGACCAGCGGATTATTGAGCTGATGGCCGAGAGATCGCAATATGTTGCGCGCGCGGCAAGATTTAAAAAAGATTACAAAGAGGTGGAAGACCCTTCGCGTGTGGAGCAGGTTATCGAAAACAAAAAGGCCCTTGCCATAAAATATGGCCTTTCCCCTTATGTCGCCGAACAAACATACCGCGCCATGATCGCGGCTTTTATCGAGTTTGAAAAAAAGGAGTTTACGAAATAACCGCAGGCTCCTCCTTTTGCCCGGGCCGGGCGAAATTGAAAAGAGGGGGCCTTTCTGAAAGTTTCTTTCGCTTTCGAAAGGAGAGAACCACCCCCAGCTAATGGCGAGAGGCGCTTTATTTACGTCTGCCCTGTCACTTTTTCCATAAGCGCCATGGCCAGGGCCTCCTGGGCTTCGGGCCATTGGCCGATGGCGTCGGTCCATTCAAAATTTATGTTCGGATATTTTTCTTCGAGGCTTTTCGCTATCGCGGGGAAATCTTTCATCACATGGTTCCCGGCCGCAAGAAAAACAGGGGCGATCGTTATGTTCTGGCAATGGCCCGAATTCATCTCATCGGCCACCGTAAAAATATCGGGTTCACACTGCCGCAGGAACGCGGTTCTCACCAGCGTATTGTCGCCCAGTTTTTCGGCCAGCCGCCGCTCGATATTGATAAAGGGGATTTTCCAGCCAGGGTCATCGCTACCGTGGGCGAAAAGAACAACTCCACTTTTCTCACCCCTCATATGCGCTTTTCCCCGGGCGCAGGTTTTATATCAAACATCAATAATATCGTCATCATCTTCCTTTTTATTTTCCGGCTTTCGGCCAGGGGGAAAGCTTGTGTATGTATAGGTGGTCCAGGCGGCGCCTGATGTGGATGCGCTCTCTTTCATTTTTCTAGACCAATATTTCTTGAGCCAGTCGCGGACGATTTTGCGTGTTTGGGGAATCACAAGAATAAACCCGGCCCCATCGGTGAGGACACCCGGCGTCACCAGAAATGCGGCGGAGAGAAGCACAAGGCCACCTTCAATAAGGGGGTCCGTCGGCATTTGGCCCCGGGCGAACGTTGTGTTTAGCTCCGCCATGACGCGGATTCCCTGATTTCTGGCGAGGTAGGCGCCGATAACCCCTGTGATTATCACAACGAATACAGTGTGCCACACACCAAAAATGGAGCCTATTTTTATAAGTATCGCAAGCTCCACCAGAGGAACGATGGTAAATAGGAGGAAAAGACGTATGAACAAAGCTCTTTAACCCTTGTCGCAGGCGGCGTCTATTCTCTCACGCCACTTTTGAAGTTTATCTTCCAGCGCTGATATTGTATCTTCGTCGCGCTCCGCCCTTGCTTTTACCATATGCGCCCGGATTCTGGTTTTAGCGTCACCGGCCATCTTTCTGGCAGTTACGCATTCCCTGTCGCCGCCGGGGCCCGCGTCGATATTGGCATAATCAAAAACGTTGACGCTCTCCTCGTCATCCGCTCCCCCCTGGTCGCCTTCACCCACGATGCTATCTTCGATCAGGTTGAGAGCTGGCACGTCAAGCCCCGCATAATGGTTGACCAAAAGAGCGGCCACCAAGGCAAGAGACCCGTATAGAACGACCTCTTTCATTCCAAAATACATTTTTCGCCACCATAAATTCCAGTTTCAGGTATTGATTATATCATCCTTATATACGGTTTTTCCCGGAGCGCCTTATCTTTTCCACAAAGCCCCTGGTGGCGGCGGCGATATCGCCTTGCGCAAACAGGGCAGAGACCACCCCCACATGCCGAACGCCGGTTTGAAGAACCTCATCTATATTATCCATGGTGATTCCCCCCATAACGGTCACGGGAACAGATATCATCGACAGAGCCTCCTTCACAGGCTCAAGGCCGATGGTTCTGGCCTCTGGCTTGGTGGGGGTGGGGTAGAGCGGCCCGATGTTAACATATGTGGCTCCCCCTCTTTCGGCTTCAATCGCATCCTCCACGCTGTGGGCCGACGCGCCGATGATCGCCTCATCCCCCAATATCCTTCGCGCAACATAAACAGGCATATCGTCCTGCCCAAGGTGGACCCCATCCGCCCGAACCGACAGGGCCAAATCGACCCGGTCGTTAATCACCAGCCCGATATCGCGCCTTGAGGTCTCTTCCCTGTATATTTTGGCCAGCTCATACAGCTCTTTGTCTGTCAGGCTTTTCTCTCTGAGTTGCACAATCCTGGCGCCACCCCTGGCGAGCTGGGCTATCACGTCTTCATCGCTCCGCCCGTCATAAAGCCCGCGCCCCGTCACCGGATAGAGGTCGACCTCCGAAAATTTCGCGATAGACGGCAAAGGTTCTCTCATCCGCCACCCATCATGCGAAACAGCTCCACTTTGTCCCCTTCGCTTAACAGCCTTTTCTCCAGCTCATCGAAGGCGATAATGTCTTCATTCACCTGCGCGGCGACCGGCCCTTCGAGGTTCAGAAGTTTCACAAGATCCAGAAGAACCTGGCCTTCCGATATATCTGTCGGTTGCCCGTTTAATATTATGTTCATGGCGCCTGGCCCGACACCGGTTTCAGATTTATGTCCCAATCTTTCCACACCTGGTCGAGCCCCTTTTTCCTTAAAGCCTTCACAATATCGACAGCGGACCTCCCGTCCACCACCGGGAACTGCTCGTCCGCCGTTTCTTCCGGGCCAAGGGTCGAATATGCGCCCGGGCTGGTTTTCGACCCGGCGCTCACCTGGTTTATGCCAACGCCGAACAACCTGTCGCGAAGCTCCGGCGTTTCCCGCGTGGAGAGGGTGAGAGGCGAGTCGGGGTTGGCGAGGCGCATGGCGAGGATGAGCCTTGTAAACTCGGCGTCCGAGGGTCGATGTGAAATATCGAAATTTTCCGGAGCCTCATGTATTCTGGGGAAACTTATCGATACCGATGTCTGCCAAAACCTCTTTTGAATAAACTTTACATGCGACACCAGGTTCACCGCCTCCCTTCGCCAGTCGCCAAGGCCCAAAAGAAACCCCATCCCCAAAAACCGTATCCCGGCCCGGGCCACCCGCTCGGCCGCTTCTATTCGCCATTCAAAATTTTTCTTGGGGCCAGACAGGTGAACCGTGTCATATATATCCTTGTCGTAAGTCTCCTGATAAATCGTGACACCGTCCAGCCCGGCGGCGCCCAGCCTTTTATATTCGTCCACATCAAAAGCCTGCGTCTCTATACCCACAAAGGAAAATCCCAGATTCTTCAAAAGTTTTACGCTGTTTTCTATAAACACAAGGGGAACTTCTCTCCGGCTTTCACCCGCCACCAGAAGGATATTTTTATATCCCCCCTCCAGCAGTTTTTCCGCCTCCCCCTTAAGCTCTTCAAGCGATAGTGTTTTTTCTTTTTTGGGCTGATCTTTCCCGAAATGGCAATAGATGCAATTGTTCACGCAAACGTTCGACAAATACAGAGGAATATATAAATTCACCGTGTGGCCAAACCGTTGCGCCGTAAGCTCCTTCGCGCTTTTTTCGATGGACGATATCTCGCCATCCGCCGCGCTCGATAACAAAGAGAGAAATCCCTCCGACGAAACAGGAATTTTAGTTAGCGCCTCGCGGATATGGAGGGGTGTCGAATTTTCTATTCGCCTGAAGGCGTCATCAAGGGCGCGCCCCTGGATAGATTTCCATACTTCCAGGAATGTTCGATTCGGCACAACATGATCCAGCAATATTCGATCACCAGGGAAGGCCGGTTGTGGGGCTTGTGGCCTGGGCCGTATCCAGAGGTTTTGAAAGCCCCGCGAGGAAAGCCTCCCTCCCGGCCTCGACCCCTTTTTTAAACGCGGCCGCCATCGCCCCCGGGTTCCGGGCCACCGCCATCGCAGTGTTAATCAACACCGCGTCCGCCCCCATCTCCATCGCCTCCGCCGCATGCGAGGGGGCGCCAAGCCCCGCGTCCACCACCACTGGAACTGTCGCCTGTTCGATTATTATCCTGATGTTGTCCCGCATTTTAACCCCCTTGCAGGCGCCGATGGGGGCGCCAAGGGGCATCACCGTGGCGCAGCCGATATCGGCGAGCTTGCGGGCGAGGATGGGGTCTGCGTTGATATATGGTAAAACTGTAAACCCTTCTTTAACAAGGGTTTGAGCCGCCAAAAAAGTCTCCACAGGGTCGGGGAGAAGGTATCTTGGCTCCGGTGTGACCTCCAGCTTCACCCAGTCCGACACACCCGCCGCACGGGCAAGCCGCGCCAGGCGAACCGCCTCCTCGGCGTTTCTGGCCCCGGAAGTGTTGGGCAGTATGAGATATTTTTTAGCGTCGAGATGGGCCATTATCTGGTCTTCGGGGTTATCGAGGTCTACCCTGCGGAGCGCAACGGTGACAATCTCGCTCCCCGATCGCTCGAGCGCCGCCACCATCTCCCCGGGAGCGCGAAACTTTCCCGTCCCGGCCAGAAGACGGGACGAAAACTCCCGTCCGGCGATGACGAGCATGTCTTTTTGCGTTTTGGTTTTATCTGCGATCACACCGGTTTCCATCTTGACAACATAGCATACGGATCAATACAGGGCCGCAAAAATGTTGGACGGAGCCATTATCAAATATGGCGACGCCCCCCATATATAATCATTTCCGGAAACCTTAGTCATCATAGAACGCAACCTTAAAAATATACCGGCTCACTGGTAAATCTATCTATTCTCTATCGGCGTATAGTCACGCATCGCCGCGCCAACGTACAGTTGTCTTGGCCTGCCGATTTTCTGTTTCTCTTCGGTGATCATTTCCTGCCACTGGCTTATCCATCCGATGCACCGCCCGATGGTGAAAATCACGGTGAACATGTTCGTCGGGATGCCGATGGCGCGCTGGATTATGCCGGAATAGAAATCGACGTTGGGATACAACTTTTTCTCTATGAAATAGTCGTCCTTGAGCGCGATTTCCTCGAGCCGCATGGCGATGTCGAACAGTGGATCATCCACCTTCAGCGCTTCGAGGACATCTTTTGTGGCTTTCCTTATGATGGTGGCCCGTGGATCGTAGTTTTTATAAACACGATGGCCAAAACCCATCAGCCTGTAGGAATCTTTTTTATCTTTTGCCCGGGCGACAGCTTTATCGATATTTTTCACTTCGCCAATATCTTTAAGCATGTTGATGACAGCTTCGTTTGCGCCGCCGTGGGCTGGCCCCCAAAGCGTGCCGACACCTGCCGAGATACAGGCAAAGGGGTTGGCCCGCGAAGAGCCGGCCAGCCGGACCGTCGAGGTGGAGGCGTTTTGCTCGTGCTCGGCGTGGAGGATAAACAGCAGGTCCATGGCCTTTGCCGCCACAGGGTTCACCTCGTACTCCTCTGTCGGATAGCCAAACATCATACGCAAAAAGTTTGACGAGTAATCGAGATCGTTTTTCGGATACACAAAGGGCTGGCCCTTCGAATATTTATAGGCCCACGCCGCGATGGTCGGCATTTTCGCGATGATTCTGTGAGCCGATATCTCGCGGCTTCGCGCGTCGTCTATGTCGAGCGAGTCGTGATAAAAAGAGGATAACGCCCCGACAACGCCAACCATGATCGCCATCGGATGGGCGTCCCGCCTGAATCCATTATAAAAATCGCGCAGACCCTCGTGCACCATGGAATGATGCGTTATCATCCGGGTAAACTTGCCCTGCTCCTCTTGCGATGGCAGGCGCCCGTACCACAGTAAATAGCAGACCTCCAGAAAAGAGCTTTGCTCGGCAAGCTGGTCGATAGGATAGCCCCGGTAGAGCAAAATCCCTTTACCACCGTCGATGAACGTGATTTTGCTTTCACATGAACCGGTGGAGACAAACCCGGGATCGAAAGTGAACATCCCCAGCTCTTTGTTTAAATTCCCGATGTCTATCACCGGGGGGCCGTGCGTACCTCGTTTTATCGGAAGATCGATCGATTTTCCGGTCGCATTGTCTGTAATGGTGACGGTATCTTTATTTCCTGTTTTATCGGGCATCGCGCTTGTCCCTTTCCTGAGATGTGAATAAGACCTGAAGACCACAAACCTTGTTTTCCATAGCGCATGAAACATTTCACGCTTCACCTGTTTAGTATATTAGATAATTATGGAATGAAAGATATATTTTCCTCTAAAAACGAAGCGCCCCAATCTCGAAGGGCTACCTCCCGTTTTGCCATGAAAGAGGCATCGATAACGCTTTTGCCCGGCGCGCAAGCTCTGCCCTAAGCCCCTTGTAATACATAATAATAGCCCCTATCTCTTTGTCTGTAAAGGTTTTACCTTTTTTCGAAACAGGCGCAGTCATAGGCGGCGACCCGTTTTCAAGTTTATCCCTGATGGACGTGTATTTTTTGATTATTCTTTGGTAGCGGGAAAACCTCTGGCGCCACCAGGCCTGGTTTTTTTCGCCATACAATTCTCCCGTTTCGTACGCCGGTTTTAAAACGAGCTTCATTTGGCGCCCGTCTATTATGTGCGAATAGTCGCCTAAAAAGTTCATACCCAAAAGCCCATCCACACCCCGCCCCAGCCTGGACGATACCGCCCCTTCCACCATTTTTGTCTCATGCCCCCCTATCGTCACGCTTTGCAAGGTCACAAGCCGCATCCATTCCACCCCCCCGGCGGAGGAGAGTGGTATCGACGGAGCCTTGGACAAATTCGTTATACCGAGCTTTCTGGCTATTTTTGGGGTGATTATGGTGTGGCTTGAGCCTGTGTCGATTATCATTCGCGCCTTTACCCGGCCATCTAGAATCGCCTGCACCCTGTATCGGTATCCATAAGCCTCAAGGCTGGCTTCGGCCCCGGTTTCGGCAACGCTTAAAGGCAACAAGGCGAAAGCAACCAGATAGAAAGATAATCTTTTCAAATATCCCCTCTCTTTAATTTATCCTGCCATGCGTCCAGGCCGGTTTCGACCTTTCCTTTCCACGCGGGGTACCCCCCCGACAGACAAGCGACATTGCCAAAACCGCGGGAGGCGAGCATGAATCCGGTTTCACTGGCGTCGACCCCTCCGTCGTCCACCAGCGTTATGTTCCAACCGGTCTCCAGCCTGTTAAAATTGCGATGAACCACCTTGGCCGGAAGACAGTTGGAGCCGGGGATGTGTCCCTCCCTGTATTCTTTCGGTATGCGAACATCGAGAACAAGCAGAGGTTCCTTTTTATAAAGTTTTGCGGCCAGCTCGTCCGCCTTTATCACGCCATAGCTTGCGTCGTGATGAATAACAAGCGTCTTGTCGCTCTTTAGGGCGTTTTCCAGATAATCGAGCCCATCAGGCCCCATGTACGCCTCTCCCCGAAAGGTCATAAAAGGAACACCGATCACCCCGTCGTCCGCCGCCATCGCCTCCCCCTGTAGCGTAGCTTCCAGATATTTATCCCCGGTTATCGCCTCCACAAGTTCGTCCTCCGGAATTTCCAGAAATTTCAACCCCTCCACGATATCTTGCGGTGTCGATATGTCTTTTTCGCTCACCCACCGCAACGCGAACACAAGGTTTATATATTTCAGCCCCAGCATTTTTTCGTCGGCCAGGAACTTTGCCCGGCACACACCCGAAGAGCTTTGCGCGCGATTATCAAATATCAGTTTGCGCCCCCCCTTTCTGGCGAACCGGCTGGCGTCGGCCAGATAAAATTTACGCGTCGCTTCGTCGGCGGAAAACATTCCAAGGCCATCGAACCGTGATAGCGGTATATAGTCGATATCTATCCTGTAACCATGCGAAAGGTTTTTCACCGCCGGGGTCAGGATAAAGCTGTATGGATCGTTAAAAGAAAAATAGTATCGTATTTTTTCATTCACCGCAGTGTCTCTCGTTTCATGCTCATATCGGTATGACGCTCAATATTTTACCCGTCGTTTTGTTCTCCCGCGTCGTCCGGCGGGTTCTCGATCACAAAAAGCGTCCCGCCAGCAACCGCCACCGGCAACAGAATAAAGTTAACAACAGGTATAATCAGGGTTATACAAACACTAAGCCCAAACCCGAGCGACAGGCCCAGCCGGGACATCAGGTAATCTTTCTTTTGGGCAAAGCTGTTTCCACGCCGGTCGAGCGTAAAGCTGATAAATTCAAACGCCGCCACTATCATCAAAAACAGTGGATTTAAAACCAGGAACAAAAACTGGCCGACCACCGGAATCAGGTTCATCAATATCAAAACGAGCTGAATGGCGATAATCACCACCATTTTCTTTCCCTCGTTTTTCATGGTGTATAGAGCCAGCTCCATAATGGACATATTTATGCTGATGGTTTTACCGGTCACTTTTTCCTCTATCGCGGCGCAGAGCATATCGTTGAACGGGGCGGCGACAACAAGCCCGATCGCCACAAACCCGAATATCACCACAACCAGCGACAGGGAAAAAAGGAGTATTCCCGTGATCCACGAAAGAATGTGCCAGTACCACACATCGTCACCCTGGGTGAAAACCCATTGTGATATTTCGTATGCGAAATAGTTGAAACTGAAAAAGAAAATTACGAAGATAAGAATATTCACAACTAACGGCAAAGCCGCCAGCCGCAGGAGCCGCCATTCGGACAAGATAAGTTTCATACCCCGTAAAAGATAGAAAAACCCTTTGGGAGCATGTAAAATATTTCTGGGCTGGTTCATTTATAAAGAATAAATAGTTTCCTGTTTCGTCAAATATCTATGCGGGAACTATTGTAACCTATATGCTGGTTTGGATTCTCAATTGGCGCTTTGGAGGACGATGTGATCAGAATATTCTTGACGGTCTCTTTTATTGTGTTCTCCGGGTGGCAGGTCTCTTTTGCGGGGCCAAACGACGACCTGACAGCCGCGGCTGCAAAAGGGGATTTGCTCGGTGTGAAAGCGGCCATATCCAAGGGGGCCAGCGTTAACGCAAAAGACAGCAAGGGGGGGACAGCCCTTGCCAGCGCCGCCTTTTACAACCATCTCGATCTCGTAAAAGAGCTTTTAAAAATGGGGGCGGAGGTGGATGGAAGGATAATCGTCGGCAGCGCCACACCCCTTGTCCAGGCCACGCAACGCAACCATATAGAGGTTGTAAAACTGCTTCTGGCCAACGGGGCGGACGTGAACGCGGCCCGCGGGGATGGGGCGACGGCGCTTTTCATGGCGGCGCAAAACGGGCACATCACGCTGGTGAAGCTGTTGATCGAACACAAGGCGGATGTTAACTCGAAATCTTTTTATAACGCCACGCCCATACTGGTCGCCGCGCTGGAGGGGCGCATCGAAATAGTGAAAATACTAATAAAGGAAAAGGCCGATCTGAACGTGGAGCACGACACCGGCGCAACGGCCCTCTCTATCGCCAAAGATCAGGGGCATATAAACATATATACGCTCCTCAAAAAAGCGGGGGCGAAATAGTATCCCCCTTCGGATATCGGAGCGCATATAATACTATCACCAAGGAGGATATGAAAAATGATAAAAGAAGGGGGTAAGGCCCCGGCGTTCACCCTTGAAGATCAGAACGGGGGCAAAATATCTCTCACCGACTACGCGGGAAAAAGGGTTATTCTCTTTTTCTATCCCAAGGCGAACACAGGCGGTTGAACGACGGAGGCGACCGAGTTTCGGGACGCGTTGGCCCTTTTCACTAAAAAGAAAACCGTCATCCTGGGATGTAGCAGGGATAAACCGGAAGCGCAAAAAAAATGGGCGGAAAAATATGACCTCCCTTTTAAACTGCTGTCGGATCCTGACCATAAAATCCACGAAAAATACGGGGCCTGGGGCGAAAAAAATATGTATGGCAAAAAAGTTATGGGTGTGAAAAGAACCACCATCCTCATCGGCGCGGATGGCAAAGTGGAAAAAATATGGAGTAACGTGAAGGCCAGGGGCCACGCGGAAAAAACGCTGGAAGAGCTTTTGCCGGGCGCTCGCATATCGAGAGATGTGCCGTTAGCAACCACGGCAGGTTGTTTCTCTTTTGCCGGGCGCTCGCATATCGGGAGATGTGCCGTTAGCAACCACGGCAGGTTGTTTCTCTTTTGCCGGGCGCTCGCATATCAAGGCCGGGCTGGAAAACAGGCGACCCGTGAAAGAAAGTGATCACTCGAAAAAAAGTTAGGCTATTTATAGCGGTAGGTGATCCTGCCCCGTGTAAGATCGTATGGGCTCAGCTCCAGCCGCACTTTGTCCCCCGGGAGAATTCGGATAAAAAACTTTCTCATCTTCCCCGATACATGGGCAAGGACAGTAAAGTCGTTCTCCAACTCCACCTTGAACATGGCGTTAGGCAGTGATTCCAGAACTGTTCCTTCCACCTCGACAGATTTATCACTGGGCGCTTTTGGTGGCGGCGCTGATTCGCCAAACGCATCTTTTTTCTTTCGCTTCCGGCGAAATTGTCCTCTACTTTTTTTAGCCACTTATCCTCGTTTTTGAATTTGGAAACAAAGCCTAACCTATTGATACGCCAAATGCAAATCGGAGCTGTGCATATTAGGCTGTTTCGAGGCTTTAAACCCGTTTTTCTCTTAAATAACAATATACAACAATAACTCTTGCTAAAATGGAGCATGAAGCATAGAATTCAAGGTTTTCAACTATAATTGTACCACAGTACAACAGACACTAAATATAAACAATGGAAGAGGTAGCTAAATGGGACGCATAAACTATTTATTCACTTCCGAATCTGTCTCCGAAGGGCATCCGGACAAGATCAGCGATCAGATTTCCGATGCCGTTCTTGACGCCATTATTGGCCAGGATCCGATGGCCAGGGTGGCTTGCGAAACGTTTTGCACCACGGGCCTTATTTTGGTTGGAGGGGAGTTTTCCTGCTCGCCGGAGGTCAGGTTCGACGTCTCCGATATCGCGAGAAAAGTTGTTGAGGAGATCGGGTATAACGACTCTTCACTTGGATTCGATTACAAATCATGCTCCGTGCTGACCGCCTTGCACGCTCAATCGACCGATATCGCCCAGGGCGTTGTCCGGGAGAGGCCCGAAGACCAGGGCGCGGGGGACCAGGGAATCATGTTTGGCTATGCCACCAACGAGACACCTGAATATATGCCTCTGCCGATCGTTCTTTCCCACAAAATACTGATGCGTCTGGCGGAGCTTAGGAAAAGCGGGGAAATGCCTTATCTCAGGCCAGACAGCAAATCACAGGTGACCGTGGAATATGTAAACAAAACCCCTCACCATATCGATACGGTGGTCGTCTCCACCCAGCACAGCGATGATGTTTCAGACGAAAAGCTCCATTCCGAAATCAAGGAAAAAGTTATCAAGCCTGTTATGCCCGCCGATCTTTTTAGCGAGAAAAAGGTGAAATATCACATCAACCCGACCGGTCGATTCGTCATCGGAGGACCCCACGGCGACACAGGCCTTACAGGGCGGAAGATCATCGTCGATACATACGGCGGCGTTGGCTCCCACGGCGGTGGCGCCTTCTCCGGGAAAGACCCAAGCAAGGTAGACAGGTCCGCCTCGTATATGGCGCGATATGTGGCAAAAAACCTGGTGGCGGCCGGAATCATGGAAAAATGCGAGGTCCAGCTGGCCTATGCCATTGGCGTGGCGGAGCCGGTCTCGGTTCTTGTCGACTCGTTCGGCACAAGAACCCAGGGGATCGACCAGAAACAAATCCACACTATTGTGCGTGACAACTTTGACCTGCGCCCATACGGCATCCTGAAAAAGCTGGACCTTAGAAGGCCTATCTACCAGAAAACAGCCGCCTACGGCCATTTCGGACGGGACCTGCCGGAGTTCACCTGGGAAAAAACCGATATGGCGGACGACCTGAGGAAAGCGGCGGGACTTTAATGAAACTATCGCCCAAAGAGATATTTTTTAAAAAGGCGATACGTCCTTAGAACCTGATTTTAAAATTAAAAAGCCACTGCCCCAAAAGGGTGGTGGCTTTTTTTTTGTTTGGGGTTGCATACTTTCGTCATTCCAGACTCGATCCGGAATCTCTGCCTTTGAAAAATATCCCACGCTCCTTAATAAGAAAGGAAAAGGCCTTATTCTTTCTTAGTGACACCGCTTAAGAAAGGATCGTTTCATAAGTGAACTCATTGAAAAAGGATAACAAAGCTTGGAAATTTGATTCTGACAGTTATTAGTGGATTTTGGGCTACCCTCACCAGCAAAGTAGGTTAACACTATTGACTAAGAAAGGAAAAGGCGATATCCTTTTTTAACGACACCGCTTAAGAAAGGATCGCTACATAAGTGAACGCCTTAAAAAAGGATAACAGAATCGGCAAATTCATTGTTACCGCCGTTGGTGGTGAACAAGTGCGCACCTATTTACCTCCACCATTACCACCGGAGCCATCGCTTCGGCTGGAATCACTCTATGGCCTGATGGAAGAAGCCAACAGATCGCTGGGACGTCTTGATGGGATCTCGTCCATCCTGCCATCAACACCGCTATTCCTCCATATGTATGTGCGAAAGGAAGCGCTACTCTCTTCCCAGATTGAGGGAACACAATCTTCCTTGTCTGACCTTCTGCTCTTTGAAAGCGACGAAGTTCCTGGTGTTCCGCTCGATGATGTTCAGGAGGTTTCCAATTATGTTGCGGCGATGAACTATGGGCTGGAAAGGTTGAAAGGTGGTTTGCCTTTGTCGCTTCGTTTGATTAAAGAAATTCATGGGAAAATACTTGCAAAGGGTAGAGGATCAGACAAACAACCTGGGGAATTCCGAAAAAGCCAGAACTGGATTGGCGGCACAAGGCCGGGTAAGGCGACCTATGTTCCGCCGCCTGCCCACAAGGTGCTCGATTGTATGGGCGACCTTGAGACATTTATCTATGAGAAAGATTCAAAACTTCCCGTATTAATAAAGGCGGCTCTTATTCATGTACAGTTTGAAAGCATTCACCCGTTTCTCGATGGTAACGGACGTGTGGGCAGATTGCTCATCACTTTTCTCTTGTGCGAAAAAAAGGTTTTAAGCGAACCGATTCTTTACTTAAGCCTCTTTTTTAAAACGCACCGGCAGGAATATTACGACCTTTTGCAAAAGGTGCGTCAAGATGGCGATTGGGAAGCATGGATCGAATTTTTCCTGACTGGCGTTAAGGAAACATCAGACCAGGCGGCAAAGTCAGCGAAGCTGATATTAGACCTTTTTGAGCGCGATCGACGCAAAATCGAGGGGCTAGCTCGTCCAACCGCATCCGCGCTTCGTGTGCATCAATATCTGCAATCAATACCGATTCTATCCGTAGCCGGCGCCACCAATACCTTGGGGTTAACCGCTCCCACAGTCAGAAAATCTGTTAGGCATCTCGTGGAGCTAGGCGTCATGCGGGAGATCACCGGCAAAAAACGAGACAAATTGTTTGCCTATGGCGAATATATCAAAATCCTCAATGAAGGAACGGAGCCACTGCGATAAAAAAAGGCCGGAACCTTCAACCAGTCCCGGCCTATCAAAAACTAAATTACCGTTTAATACCGATAATGCTCCGGTTTATACGGGCCATCCACGCTCACGCCGATGTAGTCCGCCTGATCCTTTGAAAGCCTGGTCAGTTTCGCCCCGATCTTGTCTAGATGGAGCCTTGCCACTTCTTCGTCCAGCTCTTTTGATAGCGTATATACCCCAACCGGTTTTGGATTTTTCCAGAGGTCTATCTGTGCGAGCGTCTGGTTGGTGAAGGAGTTGCTCATCACGAACGATGGATGCCCGGTGGCGCACCCCAGGTTAACGAGCCTTCCTTCGGCCAGGATGAAGATCGCGTTCCCGGTCTCTTCAAACGTCCATTTATCGACCTGCGGTTTTATATTCTCAACGCTTGCGCCATTAAAGCCTTCCAGCTGGGCCATCTGGATTTCGTTATCGAAATGGCCGATGTTGCAAACGATCGCCTGGTCTTTCATCCCCCGCATATATTCAAGCGTGATAATGTCTTTATTCCCCGTGGTGGTGACATATATATCGCCCACGCCCAACGTGTCTTCAATGGTGGTCACTTCAAAGCCTTCCATCGCCGCCTGAAGGGCGCATATCGGGTCTATCTCGGTGATCATCACTCTGGCGCCAAGCCCCAAAAGCGCCTGGGCGCACCCTTTGCCAACATCGCCATATCCACACACAACGCCAACCTTGCCGGCGATCATCACGTCTGTGGCCCGCTTGATGCCATCCACCAGAGATTCCCTGCAACCGTACAGGTTATCAAATTTCGATTTTGTGACAGAATCGTTAACGTTTATGGCGGGGATCAAAAGCTCCCCCTTCTCCTGCATCTGGTAAAGCCTGTGGACGCCTGTGGTGGTCTCCTCCGAAACCCCTTTCCACTCCTCCACAACCTTGCCCCAATAGCCCGGTTCTTCCTTCAAAGTCTTTTTAAGCAGATCGTTGATGATCATCAGCTCTTTATTATCGGTCGGCTCGTCGAGAATGGAGGCGTCTTTCTCCGCCGCGTTTCCTCGATGTATCACAAGGGTTGCGTCGCCGCCATCGTCCACGATGAGTTGCGGCCCTTTACCCGACGGCCATGTGAGCGCCTGTTTGGTGCACCACCAGTATTCCTCCAGTGTCTCCCCTTTCCAGGCAAACACAGGAACCCCCGCCTTGGCAATCACCGCCGCCGCATGATCCTGCGTGGAGAATATGTTGCAAGAGCACCACCTCACGTC
>UOGE01000091.1_pt1 | contig 16399 bp, 16 predicted proteins | sample 1989811 | NCBI WGS metagenome assembly UOGE01 (sample SAMEA4712198, study PRJEB27164) | hydrothermal vent metagenome | biome: marine basaltic hydrothermal vent biome; feature: marine hydrothermal vent; material: mineral | place: Pacific Ocean | collected 2011-06-14/2011-07-23 | depth 1691 m | reverse complement strand
AAAAAGAGGCGCGGGGGAAGCTTCTGCCCACACGGGTAAACGCGGCCGCCTATTTCAAGGATCAACTGTGCGAAGCTGGCCTTTGCGAAACCTCCGAAAAACGTGTGGCCGCCGAGCCATTCAGCCGATATCTCAGAGGGGTGCGCCCTTTATACATCGAGCTATCGATAGCATACCTGAAAGCGTTCAGGCTGTACGACGCGTTTGAAGCGGGACAGACCGAGGTGATGCCATATTATCTGGGTGAGCATGACCAGGGGATCAGAAAATTCAGCGAGCTTATGACCAACAACGCCGTCGAACCCGGATTTCTGGATTTAATCGACAGATTCAGCATCCCCTCCCTCAGGCGATATGTATCAGACGAGTTCAAGGCGCCGCTTTGTTGCATTGCCTCCGACGCTATAAGCGAAACGGGAAAGAATTGATGAAATGAGCGGTAAACCGCAATATCAAAACCTGCTTGCGTTGATTCAATCGTTCGAGACGATGTGGGCATACTATTCCCAAAGTGACGGTGAATTGTATGACACCGAATGCCGTGGAATCGTGAACTCCTTGATAAGCGCCATTGATGATATGGCTGAAAAAGAAAACTCCCTGAACGATCAGATAGAAAAAACCACGGTTAACAAAATAAAGTATTCCGAAATAATCGAAAAGCTTTCGGGCTGGGCCAACAACGCCGACGTCGCCCCGTTCAAAACACTGGGGCAAAGCCGCAGGATATTATTTGGTTTCTTTTCCGGGTTGAAGCTTTTCCTCCACGTTGAGCTTCAAATTCCTTTCACGCCCACCATCACCATGAGCGCGACGGAAATCGAGCATGGGGAGCGAACAATGCGATGGAAAGGATATCTGCCAGGAAAACTCCTGAAATCGTCCATGGAAGACCCTGACAAGATTGTGGTGGGCGCCGGGAACGCCAGGACAATTGTGGTCGTCGGTGATATCAGAAGGAGCCAGCAACTATTGGCCTACACAAATAATCCAGACGGCTTCTCCCGGTTCATGGGCCGTTTCATCCAGCTATCGAGGCGACTGATCGAAAAGAATTACGGATTTTTCGACAAGTTCACAGGGGACGGATTTATCGCCTATTTCAATGAAAACATCTGCCAGGAGCTGGGGGGAGATTTCATCGAATGTTTTCTCGATTTCGTAAGCCAGGAGCAATCGTCTGTTAACGGGCTTTTTCTTGAATGGAGCCAATCGCTTACCCGGGGCCTCGACGAGCCTGTTGGCCTGGCCATCGGGGCGGACATGGGAATGGTCGATTTCCGCGATGTCGATAATCATCTTATCAGCATCGGCGGCGCCGTGGTCTGGGCAAACAGGATGGCAAACGAAGGGGACGTGGGGGAGACCATCGCCAACAAGCCACTTTGCGAGGTTCTGGGCTCGAACCCCAATGTCTCTTTAACTCCCCGTAATGGAAGAACAAAAAACGGAATGCCCTTCGAGGCTAGCAAGATGACGTTTTGCGATTAGCGCCTACTCCCCCATCATCTCGGCAAACTTCTTTTCATCTAAAATCGCGACCTTTAGCTCCCGCGCTTTATCTGATTTAGAGCCAGGGTCCGCCCCTTCCACCAGATAATCTGTCTTCTTTGTCACCGTCGATGTCACGCGCCCTCCTTGCGATTCTATTTTCTCCTTCGCCTCGGAGCGTGTCATCGTTTCGAGCGTCCCGGTGAGCGCAAACTTCTTACCGGCCAGTTTTCGCTTCCCCGAGGCCCCCCCCTCCCCTTGAACGTTAACCCCCGCCTTCTTTAATTTTTCTATCAGCATAATGTTAGATTCCTGCTGAAAAAACTGAACAAGGCTCTCGGCCATCCTCGGCCCTATTTCGTGTATCTGTTCCAGCTTTTCCTTGTCCGTCTTCATAAGCTCATCGATATCGGAAAAATTTTGCGCAAGGATGGCCGCCCCGCGGGCGCCAACAAAGCGGATGCCAATGGCAAATAGCAATCGGCCCAGTGGTCGCTGTTTGCTCGCATCTATGGCGGCGATCACGTTTTCGGCCGATTTTTCGGCCATCCGATCAAGCTTCAGCAAATTATCCCGGGTGATGTAATAAAGGTCGGCGGCGTCCTTGATCAAATTTTTCTCCAGCGCCTGGTCTATCAGCGCCGGGCCGACATGGTCTATATCCATAGCGGTGCGCGACGTAAAATGCCGGAGCTTCTCCTTTAGCTGCGCCGGGCAAGATGAGCTTGCGCATCGGGCCACCGCCTCCCCTTCCGGCCGGATGGCGGGGGAGCCGCAAGAGGGACAGGTGTCTGGCATCCTGAATGTTATTTCTTTCCCGCTTCTTTTGTTTTCAATAATTTTCACAACTTTCGGGATTACGTCGCCCCCTTTTTCTATCAGCGCCGTATCCCCTATGCGGACATCTTTCCTTTTTATCTCGTCTTCGTTATGCAGTGTCGCCCGGGAAACCGTGGAGCCGGAAATCGTAACCGGCTCCAGAATGGCGACAGGCGTCAGCGCCCCGGTCCTCCCCACCTGGGCCAATATATCGATAATTTTCGTAGTCGCCTGCATGGCCGGATATTTATAGGCAATCGCCCATCGTGGAAATTTGGACGTTGCGCCAAGCTCCTGCTGTAGTCTGTGGGAATCGACCTTGATCACAACCCCGTCTATATCGTAATTGAGCGATTCCCTTTCCCTTTCAAATTGATCGATAAATTTTTTAACTTCATCGATATTTTTCGCCAGTTTCGTATCGGGCGATTTGAACCCCATCCGGGCAAGAAGGTTCATCGACGCATGGTGAGAGCGCGCCATTTCGATGGCCACCGGTTTTTTATCCTTGTCTGTCACTATGAGTGTATAGATAAAAATGTCCAGGTTGCGCGAAGCGGTGATTTTTGCGTCGAGCTGGCGCAACGATCCTGCGGCCAGGTTGCGGGGATTGGCATACAAAGGCTCGCCGGCAAGCTCACGCTCAGCGTTCACTTGTTCGAACGAATCCCGGCTCATATACACTTCGCCGCGAAGCTCGAACCGCTCCATCCCCCGGGGCGCGTCAACTTTAAGCGGTATCGATTTTATCGTCTTCAGGTTGATGGTGACGTCCTCCCCCTTGACCCCGTCCCCTCTGGTGGCCCCCTTAATGAAAACCCCCTCCTGGTAAATCAGCGATACCCCCAGCCCGTCTATCTTCCGCTCCACCGAATATTCAAAAGGTTCGTCCCCCAGGCGCTTCCGAACCCTTTTGTCAAACTCTACCAGGTCATCGAAGCTGTAGGTGTTATCCAAAGAGAGCATCGGGGCGAAGGGGTTGTGCGTCACCCCTTTCAGCGAAGAAACGGGGGCGCCCCCAACTCGCCTGGTGGGTGAGTCGGCGGTTACAAGTTCGGGATATTTTTTTTCGAGATTGATAAGATCCCGCATCAGCCGATCGAATTCGGCGTCCGATATTTCCGGGTTGTCCTCATCGTAATAAAGCCGCTCGTGCCGGAGGAGCTCCGCTTTAAGGAAGTTTAGCTTCGATTTTATGTTTTCAGGCACGATGGAAAGCCCAGGTGGTCAGCCCTTGCCCGGTTGTTCTTCCATCCGGACAAAGCCTATAAACGGGAGAATCTCCTCTATCTCTTCTCTTGTAAGCTCTTCATCCCTCTGAATGTTAAAATGATCGATCTCGATATGTTCGTAATGCCCGTTCCAGCATTGAATGGCATTCACGCGGTTACCCTCCTGGTCGATAGTGCGGGAGAAATATACAGGAGCCTCGCACAGCGCGCAATATCCGTGTAAAACGTCGAACCTTATTACATCTTCCTGAAACATCTTTTAACTTTCAACACTTCCACTCAAACAAAACATTTACCATATGCAAAGATGAAGATTATAACATTTTATAACGTCAAAAAAAACCTTTCCACTAACCACGGACACCAGAATTTTTGTGTTTCACACCCCCACGCTCGCCATTATGGATTCAAAAACAAATCGCCCGTTCTCCCCCCCCAGCGCGTTTTCACAAGCTCTTTCAGGATGGGGCATCATGCCGGCCACGTTACGCTTCGCGGAGAGTATCCCGGCGATGTTTCGAGCGGAACCGTTGGGATTGGCTTCTTTAGTTATCTCTCCCTTGGCGTCGCAATAGCGAAAAAGCACGCGGTCATCATCTTCAAGCCTGGCTAAAGTATCTTTGTCCGCGGTGTATCGCCCGTCCATATGGGCGATAGGCATATCGAGAATATCTCCCTTGGCCATATTGCTTGTGACAAACGAATTGCTTGTTTCAACCCGCAGGTTGGTGTTTTTGCAAATAAATTTCATCGATTCGTTTTGAGCCAGCGTCCCGGGCAAAAACCCGGCTTCGGTTAATATCTGAAATCCGTTACAAATACCGAACGCCGGCTTGCCTTTGTTGATGAAATCGCTTAGCGCCCCTAACACAGGGCTGAAGCAGGCGATAGCGCCAGGGCGCAGATAATCGCCATAGGAAAAACCGCCGGGCACCATCACCACGTCAAACCCCTTGAGAGATCCATCTTTGTGCCACACAAACTCGGCGTTTTGACCCAGGGTGTGTTTTATGGCGTGGTAACAATCGTGATCGCAATTGGAGCCGGGAAAAACAAGGACAGCGAACTTCATTTTATCCTATTTAAACACGTCGGCGAACCGGCCGGAAGTATATCGCAACCTTGTGGAGAGCGAGCGAGCAATGTTTCGCAGAACCTTTATCCCGATTTGTGGATTGGTCTCCAGCAGACGTTCGAAATTTTCGCTGGTTAATATCAGGAATTCGGAATCCTCGATGGCTGTGGCGGTGGCCGAACGAGGCGAATTTTCGATCAGGCTCATCTCTCCCACGGAGGCGCCCTTGTTGAATCTCGCAAGGATCGTCTGCCGCCCGTCTATGGTCTCTTTTCTTATCTCGATCTTCCCCTTCACTATATAAAAAAGTGAATCGCCCGGGTTACCCTCTTTGCAAAGGACGGTGCCGCTAGGGGCCTGATGATAGAAAATGCTTTCGCTCAGTTTGTCGAGCTCCTCCGATGTGAGGTTGTCAAACTGCGGCACCTCGCACATCAACGTCTTTATGAGTTCATTATTGTCGTTCATAATTATGCGTCACCCAAAAGCTCTATGTTGTAATCTTCAATCACCGGGTTAGCGAGCAGTTTCTCGCACATGGTCTCAAGGATATCTTTCGCCGTTTCCGGGCTGTTTTCATCTATCTCTATTTCTATCAGCTTCCCCACACGAACGTTTTTCACCGATGCGCCATTCATTGTGTTAAGCGCGTTCATGACGGCGTTCCCTTGCGGGTCGAGCACGCCTCTTTTCAGTGTAACAGTAATATTGGCTTTCATCACTATTTCGATTTATGAAATCGCCTCTGTTACACGTTTAAGTATCATCTCGTATGCCTGCTCGACATTGCCAAGGTCTCTTCTGAATCTGTCTTTATCAAGTTTTTCGCCGGTCGATTTATCCCACAAACGGCACCCGTCCGGGCTTATTTCATCGGCCAGCAATATTCCTTCCGGGCTTCTGCCGAATTCGAGCTTGTAATCGACAAGCCTGATGCCGATGGAATCGAAAAACCTGACCAGCAGATCGTTTATTTTTAACGAAACCCGGTTTATAGTCTCCATCTCCTCGTCTGTGGCCAGATCAAACACCCGGATATGGTTCTGGTTTATCATCGGGTCGCCCAGATCGTCGTCTTTATAGTAATATTCTATTATAGTCTCTTTTAGCGGTGTGTTTTCCTCTATCCCCATCCGTTTGGCCAATGATCCGGCCACCACGTTCCTTATAACCACCTCAACAGGGATTATCTCCACTTTTTTGACCAGCATCTCCCTCTCTTTGGGAGAATCGACAAAATGGGTCGCTATCCCCTCTTTTTCAAGCATCCTGAATATGCTTGAAGAGATGGCGTTATTAATCACCCCTTTGTTTACAATTGTCCCCTTTTTCTTGCCGTTGAAAGCAGAGGCGTCATCCTTGAAAAACTGGATAAGCCGTTCGGGATCGGAGGTGGAATAGATGATCTTGGCCTTTCCCTCATGGAGCGCAACATCTTTTGTAATCGCCGCAGTATCGTTCATAGGTCAATCCCCATTTTCAAAAACCCTCTTGTAAATAAGATCTATATGCCTCAGATAATAGGTCATGTCGAACGATTGTTCAACCTGATCTCTGGATAAAGTTTCGCTGATCTTTTTTTCCTCCATCAAAAGATCCTGAAAGGGCCTTTTCTCTTTCCAGCACCGCATGGCGGCGCTTTGCGTGGCGGCGTACGCATCCTCCCTCGACATCCCGGCCTGCACTAAATCGAGCAAAACCTTCTGCGAAAACACAAGCCCGTTTGTCCTCTTGAGGTTTGCCATCATGTTTTCGGGATAGACGGTCAGCCCGTCTAGAAGCTTTGTGAGCTTCGCCAGCATTGTGTCCGCCAGGATGGTGGCATCGGGGATAATGACCCTTTCCACGGAGGAATGGGATATATCCCGCTCGTGCCACAGGGCCACATTATCGAGAGCCCCGGAGACATACCCCTTCACCACGCGGGCCAGCCCGGTCAGATTTTCCGCCGTAATCGGGTTTCGTTTGTGGGGCATGGCGGACGAGCCCTTTTGCCCTTCGTGGAATTTTTCCTCCGCTTCGAGAACCTCCGTCCGCTGAAGATGCCGCAGTTCGACGGCGATTTTCTCTATCGACGCCGCCAGAATCGCCAATGACCCGATATATTCGGCGTGCCTGTCCCTCTGGATCACCTGGGTGGAAATGGGGGTTGGCCTGAGGCCCATTTTCCGGCATACATATTCCTCAATCGCAGGATCTATATTGCCAAATTGCCCCACGGCGCCAGACAGTTTGCCGACGCTGATGGTCTCCCTGGCGCGTTCCATCCGCTCCTTGTTGCGCGTCATCTCAGCATGCCACAAGGCGAACTTTAGCCCGAACGACGTTGGCTCCGCGTGGATCCCGTGGGAACGGCCAACGCAGATCGTATCCTTAAGCTCGTATGCGCGGCGTTTTATAACTTCGAGGAGCTTTTCGATGTCGGCCAGTATCTTGTCCGCCGCTTGCGCCATAAGCGCCGACAAAGCCGTGTCCACCACGTCCGACGATGTGAGGCCAAGATGGATAAAACGCGATTCCGGCCCGACCTTCTCCGATACAGAGGTCAGAAAGGCGATCACGTCGTGCCTGGTTTCGGCTTCGATTTCGTCGATCCTTTTCAGATCGAAAGCGGCTTTGCTTTTTATAACTTTCAGCGCTTCTTCGGGGATAACCCCTTTTTCGGCCCAGGCCTCGCATGCGAAAAGCTCTATCTTAAGCCATGTGTTAAACTTGTTTTCCATTGTCCACACGGCTCCCATATCGGGCCTTGTATAGCGTGGTATCACAATATTATTTCTCCAGCGTTATCCAACATACTTGATTTCGCAAGGGCTATCCTGCGACGCAATATCGAATTTTATATGAGTGTTTCCATTTAACGCATCCCTCGCCCCCAGCGCCACAAGGTCCGGATTGTTGTTTTTTTCTGACAGATGGGCGAACGTCACCCCCTGGAGCTTTGGACCGATCACTTTTTTAAGAAGCTCCATGCAGGTATCGTTGGAAAGATGCCCCATGCGCGATGCGATTCGCTGTTTCAGGGGCCACGGGTATGGCCCTGCCATAAGCATAGACGGGTCGTGGTTCGCTTCCAGCACAATGTAGTCGACCTCTTTTAGTCTTGTTTCCATAAGAAACGTTGTCGACCCCGCGTCTGTCACCACTGCGGCGCTCCCCCCTTTATTTGAAAAGACAAATGCGCAAGGGTCGGCCGCGTCGTGCGGGATGGAGAACGAGGCCGCATTAAACCCGGCCACCTCGAAAGACGCTCCAACGCAAAAATGATTTATCCCGAAAGGGTCGCCGATAACATGCTTCACACGCTCATATGTTTTTTCGTTGATATGGACGGGCGCTTTCAAAGCGCGAGACAACACCCCCGCCCCCTTTGAGTGGTCGCTATGATCGTGGGTGATGACTATTCCCCTAATTTTCCCTGCGTCCAGGCCGGCTTCATCCAGCCGCCTGCGTGTGTCCCTGGCGGAAAATCCCGCGTCCAGAAGAAATGCGCTCTCTTCGTCGCCAACATAGTATGAATTGCCAGATGAGCCGGAGCCCAATACGCAAAGTTCTATCACGCTGTATCTTCCCCCTCGTTTAAAAGAAGATGATAGAGAAGAGGGATCATTATCTCGTGGCTTCCGGTGAGCGATATACCTTCCCCCTCCCCTTTTATCGGGCGGTTGACCACGTTTACCGTGGGGCGATAACCCTGGATCATATCCATATTGACGGTGGTAAACCCGGACACGTCCGACCCGAGGTTCCTCGCCGCCGACAGGGCCTTTATAAAAACCTCCGGCAGTAACACCGCCGAACCTATGTTCATATAAACACCCCCCCCTGTAAGCCTTGAGACAGCTCCTGTAAAGAGTTTGAAATCGTTCAACGTGGCCTCGCCCGTCAGCCCTCCATCCATGCCGGGGTGCATGTGCACGATGTCTGTCCCTATGGCTGAATGAATTGTCACAACTTTTCCAAGCTCGTATGCCATGGCCAGGATGGAGACATTGGCGCCGGGCATTTTGTTTTCCACAATATATCGCCCCAACCTTTCCCCCAGCCCTCTGCCCGGCTCGTTATACTTTTTTATGGCGCCGTTAAAATGGGCGGCGGTCTCTTCCACCATGCCGAACCGGCCCTCCTGAATCTCGGCCGATACATCCTCGCTGGTGGCGCCATGAAAAGCTATTTCCATATCGTGCACCCCGCCAGCTCCGTTCATCGCTATGACATCAATAAATCCCCGGGTCATCATGTCTATAATAATCGGCGCAAGACCCACCTTGATAACGTGCGCCCCCATCCCCACGATCACCGGTTTGCCTTCGCTCCTTGCGCGGCGGATGGCGGTCACAACGGCGCGGAGGTCTTTTGCCTTTAAAATATCAGGAAAAAGGTCGCCAAGTTTTCCGCTCTTTTTGTAATCATTAATACTGGCGAACATATCGATCGTCACCAGGCTTTTCCTTTGCCGGATGGAGTAGGTCCTGATCTTTGAAAAATCGGCCGGCTCGAAAGGTGGTTCTGGTTTTGTCATAGATACTTTGTAAAATAATTAAGGCGCACTTGATTATAAGCTTTCGTTGGCTTGAGGTTACTGTTTTTTATGTTTTTTCAGGATCTTCTCGATTATGCCGGAAGTTGACTTCCCGCCAAGCAGAGGGATAATCTCCACTCTTCCGCCATGTTTTTCCACAACCTCTTTTCCCACAACGCTCTCAGGCGTATAGTCCCCCCCCTTGACAAGGATGCCAGGTTTTATCGCCTTTATAAGTTTCAGAGGCGTATCCTCCGCAAAAAGGGCCACACCATCCACGCAGTTAAGGGCGGAAAGGATGTGGAGCCTGTCCTCCTCCCCCAGTAGTGGCCTGTTTTCACCTTTAAGCCTGGCTATGGAGCTATCGGAATTAATCCCGACAATCAAAGCGTCCCCAAACCGTCTGGCGCGTTCCAGAAGCATTACATGCCCGGCATGCAAAAGGTCGAAGCAACCGTTGGTGAAGACCACTTTTTTATTTTCAGCCGCAAGCTTTGCGGCAAATGCGGCCGCCTCTATGGCATTCATAATTTTCTCCTCACCATGGGCCTTCTCGCTGAGCTTTGATATCAGCTCGCTTGCGGTGACGGCCCACGCCCCCACATGCCCCACCTCCACGCCGGCCGCCACATTGGCCAGCCTGGCCGCGTCGCCAAGAGGCGCCCCAGCGAAAGAGAGAAGGCTTATCGCCGCGATAACGGTGTCACCGGCTCCCGACACGTCAAAAACCTCCAGCGCCTGGGCCGGAATGCGAGCGCTTTTGGTTCTGGAGTGAAATACCGTCATCCCCTCCTCTCCCCTTGTAATCACAATGGATTTAACTTTTGCGATGTCGAAAAGCCGGAGGGCGGCCCGCTTGCAATCATTTGTCGATTTTATCTCAACGCCGGATGCCATTTCGGCCTCCTTTGTGTTTGGCGTAATCGCCCAGGCTCCACGATATCTGGAATAGTCACCCCCTTTCGGGTCGACGATCACCCTCTTCCTGTTTTTCCGGCAGACGGTGAAAAGTTTTTTCAGAAATTTCGGGGGTAGCGCCCCTTTGCTGTAGTCGGAGACAATCACGCCATCCACAGATCCGATCATCCCTTCGATTTTGGATATCATTTTTTCGCATATTATTTCGGAGACCTCTTCGCGACTTTCCCTGTCGACCCGAAGCATCTGCTGGCGAAGCGATATAAACCTGGTTTTGATGGTGGTCGGCCGGGAGGAATCGGCCACAAGCCCCTGGGCCTTGACGCCCCATTTTTTTAGTTGCCGGCGCAATAACACGGCCGCCTTGTCTTTGCCCACCACCCCCACAATAAGCGCAACGCCCCCTAAAGACGATACGTTAGCGGCCACGGCGCCAGCCCCTCCCAACGTTTCGCTCTCATCGGTGACTTCCAGCACCTGCGCCGGTGACTCTGGCGATATCCTCTCTATCTTGCCTCTTACGTATCTGTCCAGGATCAGATCGCCCACCACAAGAATGGTGGGAGGTTTTATCGAAGTGAAAACTTCCAGAAGGTGTTTATTCATTCCGGTGTCCCCGCCTTGTTTTCGATAGCTTCGCACACAAGATGCCCAATGGTGATATGAGCCTCCTGGATGCGTGGGGTATCGCCTGAAGGAACTGTCAGATCAATATCGGCAAGGCCCCCCATCCGCCCCCCCCCTTTTCCAAGGAACGACACGGTAAACAGCCCCGCCTGCCGGGCAGATTTTATCGCCTCCACAAGGTTTGCGGATTCGCCAGAAGTGGAGATAGCCAGAAAAAGGTCTCCACGATTTCCCAGTGCGTCAATCTGCCTCGAAAAAATTTTTTCAAACCCGAGATCGTTCGCAATGGCTGTCATGGAAGAGGTGTCGGTGGTGAGGGCCAGGGCGGCTATCGCTTTTCTGTCTTTTAAATATCTCCCCACAAGCTCCGCCGCTATATGCTGGGCGTCCGCCGCCGATCCTCCGTTTCCAGCGATAATTATTTTCCCGCCCCGACTAATGGTGTCGATTGAGGCTTTGACTATCTCTGATATGATATCCACATATTTATCGGAGCAAAGGGCGAGCTTTAGTTCGGCTGAATCTGTTAATCCTTTTTTGATAGCCTCATTCATTCTATATCAGCCCCTCATCCACGAAAGAGTAGTATTGGTTATCACCCACGATGATATGGTCGACCACGTGGATATCCATCAGTTTCCCCACCTCCTGAAGACGCCTCGTTATATTTATGTCGTCATCGCTGGGGGAGGGGTCGCCCGAGGGATGATTGTGAACAAGTATCAGGCTATGGGCAGATTCGCGGATGGCGGGGCTGAACACCTCCCTCGGGTGGGCCATGGAGGCCGTTAACCCCCCTTCAGATACCGTCACATCCTTCATCAGCCGCCCTTTGGTATTAAGGAGCACCACTTTGAAAATTTCCTTTTTAAGGTTTTTCATCTGACGAAGATAGACCGCCACAACGTCTTCGCTTGTTCGCAAAACCGTTTTTTCGTCTTTAGTCGAAACAGAAAACCGCCTGGCGATTTCGAGCCCGGCTTTAATCGATATCGCCTTGCTCCGGCCGATGCCACCTATTTTGGTCATCTCTTCAATAGAGGCGGAGTCTATCCCCGCAAGCCCGTCGAAAGCTCTTATGATATCCCTGGCAAGGTCGAGTGCGTTTTTTTTGCCGGAGCCAGAGCCAATAAGAATCGCCAGAAGCTCCGAATCAGAAAGATTCGCAGGGCCGTTATCCGCCAGCTTTTCCCTGGGCCTGTCGCTAACAGGCCAGTTTTTAATAGTTTCACTATATTTTTTTGCGCGGGTCATCGTTCACAGGTTAAGGGTGGTTTTATAGTATTCAATGGTTTTTTCAAGCCCGTCTTTCAACTCCACCCTGGGCGACCATCCTAAAAGCTTATTGGCGCGTGTGATATCGGGCTTGCGCACTTTCGGGTCGTCTTCGGGCAAGCCTTCATGCCGAATCGTTGCGCTGGAACCGGTGAGCTCTATAACCATTTTCGCCAGATCAAGGATAGACATCTCGTTCGGGTTTCCCAGGTTGACAGGATCGGTGACTGATGACCTCATCAGCGCGATTATACCTTCCACCAGGTCGGTGACAAAACAAAAGGAACGGGTCTGGGATCCGTCTCCATACACGGTGATATCGTCCCCCCTCAAGGCCTGACAAATAAAGTTTGAAACCGCCCGCCCGTCGCGCACCCGCATACGCGGCCCAAAGGTGTTGAATATTCTTAAAATACGGATATCGAGACCATGATGACGATGATATGCCATGGTCGCCGCTTCGGCATATCGTTTCGCCTCATCGTAGCACGAGCGCGGGCCTATGGAATTCACATTGCCCCAATAGTTCTCTTTTTGCGGATGGATTTCCGGGTCTCCATACACTTCGGAAGTGCTGGCCATCATAAACACGGCGCCCGTGCGCAATGCAAGGCCCAAAAGCGCATGGGTCCCGGCGGAGCCCGCCAGCAATGTCTCTACGGGATATTTAAGATAATCGGGGGGCGAGGCGGGTGACGCGAAATTCAGAATGTAATCAAAAGGCCCGTCCATATCGCCCAGTCCTCTGGATATGTCTCTTTCTATAAAGGTGAACCTGCCGGACTTTATGTTTTCTATATTTTTCCTGGCGCTGGTTATGAAGTTATCCACACATGTGACTTCGCAACCATCCCCAAGGAGCGCCTCGCTTAAGTGAGACCCGATAAACCCCGCTCCACCAGCCAATAACAGATGAGTCATTCTTTTTCCATACCCTTTCCGCGACCGATCCCATAATATTCAAATCCAATTTTAGCTTTCGCCCTGGGGTCGTACATGTTGCGTCCGTCAAAAATAACCGGCGTTTTCATAACGCTTTTTATCCTTTCCATATCGAGTGTTCGAAACTCTCTCCATTCGGTGATCAGTATCAGCGCATCGGCGCCGTTAGCCACTTCATAAGGGTTCTCGCAAAATTCGACATTCGTTAAAATCTTTTTGGCGTTATTCATAGCCACCGGGTCGAACACTTTTACTTTCGCCCCTCTTTCAAGCAGAAGGTTTATTATCTCCACCGACTTCGCTTCGCGCATATCGTCGGTGTCCGGTTTAAACGCAAGGCCCAGCGCCCCGAAAGAGCAAGCGCCCATATCCGGAAACCGCTCTACGATCCTGTCAACGAAATGCGGGATCCTGTTTTCATTGGTAGACACCACATTTTTTAAAATCTTGAACTCGGCGCCTAGAATGCTGGAAGTGTGAATTAAAGAGGTGACGTCTTTCGGAAAGCAGGAGCCGCCAAAGCCGAGGCCGGCATTTAAAAAATCTCTTCCTATTCTTTTATCTCTCCCCATTCCTTCCGCCACGTCGATCACGTTCGCCCCCACCTTCTCGCAAATATCGGCGATGGCGTTGATAAAAGATATTTTGGTGGCCAGAAAGGCGTTCGACGCATATTTGATAAGCTCCGCCGATGGAACATCGGTCACCAGAACCGGGGCGCCCAGGGCGGCGTACAGTTCCTTAAGTTTTTTTGCAACCTTTTTGGAAGGGGCGCCAACAACTATCCTGTCGGGATTAAGGGCGTCCCCTATCGCGGAGCCTTCCCGTAAAAATTCAGGGTTGGACACAACGTCAAATTCCTCCTCCGATCTGCCGGTGGAGATGACAACCCTTCTCACAATATCTCCCGTGCCGACAGGCACAGTGCTCTTGTTGACAATGATTGTATAACCGTTTAAATTTTCGCCGATCATTTTGGCCGCGCTTTTTACATATGATAAATCGGTCTCCCCATTGCTTTGGGAAGGGGTTCCCACGCAGATGAAAATAATTTCCGATTTTTTTATGCTTGCCGCCACATCGGTGGTGAAAACGATCCGGCCTTCGTCCATGTTTCTTTTTACCATTTCTTCAAGGCCTGGCTCGTATATCGGCATTATACGGCTGTTAAGAGAGGCGATCTTTCCCTCATCGATATCAGCACAAACTACGTCACTCCCCATATCGGAGAAGACCGCCGCTGTAACCAGCCCCACATATCCGGAGCCGATAACACAAATACGCATTGTTTTGTTTACCCTCTTTTTAATTCGCTTAAGTCAAAGTGAAATATTATACAAAGGAATCAGGGCTTATGGGGAAGTGATATCAGGATTTTCCCTAAGAATCGGCAAAAGAGCGTTTTTTACGCGACAGTCCAAAATTCTGGCTTTCATCTTGTGTATTATTTTTAATTTAAAAGGTGGGGCGCCCCGTTTTAGGTCGGGGGGGGAAAGATACCGAGACGCCCCTTAAAGTCTCCTGACGGCAAAGCCATCTGGAGGAACTCGCACAACAAATAATCCCGCCAAGAAAAACAGGCTGTCATCCATCATTCGCTCAGCCGGCTTTAAAAAGCCTGGGAGAGATAAAAATGAGGAAAAATAATTTTATAAGTGAAAAATAGCCGATCCCGGAGCGATCTTTTTTCGCCAGAGACAAGCAGACAACATTCAGTCATGGAAAACCGGATGGGAACAGCCTTCACCTATAGCCCCAAAAGACGGTTAAAGCCGATAACCTCATTTAGACTCTGTTTAGGATTATAACACAGTCTAATCCATATGGACACCGAGCAAAAAAATACCGCCCTCCATCGAAGCAAAAACAGCTGGACGGGGGCGGCTATTAATAGCGAAATGAAACGTTAAATATCGTAATACATGGTGAATTCGTACGGGTGCGGCCTCAAACGCAAGGCGTTGACCTCGTTTTCCAGCTTGTAGCTGATCCAGGTATCGACGATATCCTGGGTGAACACATCTCCTTTTAGCAAGAAGTCATGATCGTCCTCAAGGGCGCTTAAGGCCTCTTCCAGGGTGGCTGGCAAGGAGGGAATCTCCGCCAGTTCTTCAGGCGAAAGCCCATAAATATCCTTGTCCAGCGGGTCACCCGGGTCGATCTTGTTCTGAATGCCGTCCAGGCCGGCCATAAGCATGGCCGAAAACGCAAGATACGCGTTACAGCTTGGGTCAGGGAACCTGAGCTCCACCCTCTTGGCTTTTGGGCTGGGCGAATACATCGGTATCCGGATAGCCGCCGACCGATTCCTGGAGGAATATGCAAGGTTCACAGGGGCCTCGAAACCGGGGACAAGACGCTTGTATGAATTGGTCGTGGGGGCCACAATCGCCGCCAGGGCCCGCGCATGTTTCAGGATGCCGCCAATATAGTGGAGCCCCATTTCGGAAATGCCGCCATAACCGTCACCGGCGAAAAGGGGTTTGCCATCTTTCCAGATAGACTGATGGACATGCATTCCGGAGCCGTTATCATTCCAGACCGGCTTGGGCATGAAAGTGACCGTCTTCCCGTTGCGATTGGCGACGTTTTTTATGATGTATTTGAAAAGCATCAATTTATCGGCCATCTCCTTTAAAGGAGAGAAGCGCATATCTATCTCGCCCTGGCCGCCGCTGGCGACTTCGTGGTGATGCGCTTCGATATCGATCCCGCACTGTTGCATAACCATTACCATTTCAGAGCGGAGATCCATCATGCTGTCCGTCGGTGGAACGGGGAAATATCCCTCTTTATACCTTGGTTTATGGGCGAGGTTGGGCCCTTCGTCCCTGCCGGTGTTCCATTGGGCCTCCACCGAATCGACCTGGTAAAAAGCCCCAGATTCATCAGATTGGTAACGAACATCGTCGAAAGCGAAAAATTCCGCCTCCGGGCCGAAGAACGCCGTGTCTCCGATACCGGTCGATTTAAGATATTCTTCTGCTTTTCTGGCTATGTTTCGCGGATCGCGATCATATGCCTCCATGGTAATGGGATCGTGAATATATGCGACCAGCGATAACGTTGGATAGTGGGTGAAAGGATCGAGAATCGCGGTTGTGGGATCGGGGATCACCAGCATATCCGACGCGTTAATCGCTTTCCAGCCACGGATGGAAGAGCCGTCGAACCCCCACCCGTTTTTAAACACATCTTCCGTCAGTTCCGAAATGGGATATGTGCAGTGTTGCCACATGCCCGGCAGGTCGAGAAACTTGATATCGACCATCTCACATTTATGCTCTTTAGCATATTCTAGTACCTCTTTTGGCGTCATTGAATCATCCTCCCCTCAAAAAAAGGATAGTTATTAAAAGTGTAAAGAGCCGCCGACCCGCCTTTTCTGAATTTGAGGGTCTTCAGAAAAGGTAAAGTCGACAGCTCTAAAATTATACCCGAAACAAGCCAAATTAAAAGACCGACGTTTAATTAAGCTTGTAGCCGCTCTCGCCATGC
>UOGE01000077.1_pt1 | contig 16637 bp, 16 predicted proteins | sample 1989811 | NCBI WGS metagenome assembly UOGE01 (sample SAMEA4712198, study PRJEB27164) | hydrothermal vent metagenome | biome: marine basaltic hydrothermal vent biome; feature: marine hydrothermal vent; material: mineral | place: Pacific Ocean | collected 2011-06-14/2011-07-23 | depth 1691 m | reverse complement strand
AATTTATAACCAATTGTTTTATTGGTGCGCCCGACAGGATTCGAACCTGTGACCTCTTGAACCGCAATCAAACGCTCTATCCAACTGAGCTACGGGCGCATTATAAGCGCGGCCTGCTGATGGCCGGGCTACGAAAGATGATATCCTATCAATGGCATGAAGTTCAACAAAAAGGGCTTTTAATTAAGGAAAGGCTCTCTATCCTTTTTCCGCCGGTTTCACGAACAGGGCCACCGCAAGAAGCCCTACCCCTATGGTAATGCACGAATCGGCCACGTTAAATGCAGGCCAATGGTAGCTGTTTATATAGAATAAAAGAAAATCGGTGACCGACCCGGTGCGGATCCTGTCTATCAGGTTCCCGATGGCCCCGGCGCAAATAAGCACAAGGGATATCCTTGATAATTTGTCTTCGTCGGGAAGGGCGCGGTACATGATGGCGATAGCGCTGATGGCGATCAGCGCGACAATGGTGAAGGAGCGGTTAACCCACACGCTTTCAAGAGAACCAAACAGCCCAAAGGCGGCGCCCCTGTTTTTTATATGCACAAGGTTAAAAAACCCGGGGATCACCTCGACGTTCGAACCGATGTGATAGAGGCTCTCGATAACCTGTTTCGTAAACTGATCGACAATCACAAGGAACGCCACCACCATAACCGGAAGCAGTTGCGCTTTAAGGGATGATGCGGGTTGTCTGGCGTCGCTCATCTATTGCGCCGCCAGATGTTTTGCGCAGCGGACACAAACTGTCGGATGCGATGGCGCCTGCCCGATGGTTTCGCTATAGTTCCAGCACCTTTCGCATTTTTCACCCTTGGCTTTCGTCACCAGCGCCGTAAGCCCGGGGATTTCCTCGCTCCTGAACACATTTCCGTGAGAAGGTTCGGCGGCAAACCTGACCTGCGACACGATGAAAATATACGGCAATTCCTGTAAACGTTTTTCCAGTATGTTTTTATCGGCCTGAAACAGAGACAGTTCAAGAGCCGCATCCAGAGAATGACCCACCACCTTATCTCTCCTGGCGATTTCAATGGCTTTGGTCACCTCACCACGAATGGCGATGATCCGCTCCCATTCGTTTAGCAGGTCTTCATCTTCCGTCGCTATGGCGGTATCCGGAAAGGAGGCCATATGGACGCTCTCCTCCCGTTTTCCGGGGGCGCCCGGGAGAAAGCCCCAGGCCTCTTCCGCGGTGAACGCAAGGGTCGGCGCCATAAGCTTCAGCATTCCGGCGGTAAGATCGTATAATGTCGACTGGGCCGATCGCCGTTCCCGCCCGGCTTGCGGATAGGTGTATATTCTGTCCTTGATGATATCGAGATAAAAAGCGCTCAGGTCTAACACGCAGAAATTGTGAAACGTGTGATAGAAAACGTGGAAATCGTATCGTTCATATGCGTCGACAATTTTTTTGGCAACCTTGTTGAACCGCAGAAGTATCACCCGGTCGATATCGTCTCTCTCGGCGAAGGGGACGATATCTTTATCGGGATCGAAATCAGAAATATTTCCAAGCATGAACCGGATGGTATTGCGCATTTTCCTGTATGCGTCGGTCAACCTTCGTAAAATTTCGTCCGACAGGCGAATGTCCTCGCGGTAATCTTCGCTCGCCACCCACAGCCGCACGATCTCGGCTCCATATTTTTTTATGATCTCCTCCGGCGGGATGGCGTTGCCCAAAGACTTGCTCATCTTCTTCCCCTTGCTGTTCACCACATATCCGTGGGTGAGGGCGGCCCTGTATGGCGCTTCACCGCGTGTCCCGATGGAGGTGAGCAAGGATGTGTGGAACCAGCCGCGATGCTGGTCGCTCCCCTCCAGATACAAATCGGCGGGCCAGCCAAGTCGTGAATCGTTATTCATCACAAGTTCGTGGGATACGCCGGAGTCGAACCAGACATCGAGGATATCGGCGCCCTTGGTGAATGTCGTCCCCTGGCAATGGTCGCACGACGCCCCCGGTGGCAGAAGTTCGCTGGCCTCTTTATCGAACCATATGTCGAGGCTCTCTTTATCCATAAGGTCGGCCACATGGTTCACCGTTTCAGAGGTCAACAGCGCTTCCCCACATTTTTCGCAATAGAAAGCGGTGATAGGGACACCCCACACGCGCTGGCGGGAGATGCACCAGTCCGGGCGGTTTTCGATCATCCCGAATATTCGTTCCTCGCCCCATGCCGGGGTCCATTTTATCTTGCGGATAGCCTCCAGGCTTTTTATGCGAAGGTCGTTCGCCTCCATGCCGATAAACCATTGCGGCGTGGCGCGGAAGATTATCGGGTTACGGCATCGCCAGCAGTGCGGGTAGGGGTGGACAATATCCCTCTGGGCAAGGATGGCGTTTTTCTCTTTTAATATTTCGATAACGTTCGCGTTAGCGTCCCACACTTTTTGTCCGGCGAAAAGGGGGGTCTCCTCGCGGAATTTGCCAGCTTCGTCGACAGGGTTATATACCTCCAGCTCATACTTCTGGCCGATGACATAATCCTCCTGTCCGTGGCCGGGGGCCGTGTGGACGCATCCGGTCCCCTGTTCCAGAGTGACGTGGTCGCCCACCATGATCAGCGACTCGTGTTCCAGAAAGGGGTGACGGGCGGTCATCTTGTCCATGGCGGAGCCTTTGAACCTCTTAACCGTTTTATATTCCTTGTGGCCAAACGCCTCCATCGATGAAGCTGTCAGGTATTCGGCCAGGATATATGTTTCGCCATTTGCCGAAACGGCGTTATAGTCGAAGTCGGGGTGGAGGCTTATGCCAAGGTTGGCTGGCAATGTCCATGGGGTGGTGGTCCAGATGACAACATATGTGGAATCTCCCGGAAGGGCCATCGCCTCCGCGTCGCTTATATTCAGCTTGAATTTGACAAAAATGGATGGGGATGTGCGATCCATATATTCCACCTCCGCCTCCGCCAGGGCAGTCCGGCAAGATGAGCACCAGTGGACCGGCTTGTTGCCACGATAGAGGGAGCCGTTGGCGGCGAATTTGGCCAGCTCGCGAACGATTCCGATCTCATAGTCGTGGCTTGAAGTGATGTACGGGTTGAACCAATCCCCAAGTATGCCGAGGCGGATGAACTCTTCCCGCTGGATATCGACAAACCTTTCGGCATACTCCCGGCATTTCCGGCGTTTATCAACGGCAGACATGCCAATCTTGGCTTTGCCCAGCTTTTTGTCGACTTCCCTCTCGATGGGGAGGCCGTGGCAATCCCACCCAGGCACATATGGCGCATCGAGCCCTTGCATTGTTTTCGCCTTCACGATGATATCTTTAAGGAGCTTGTTTAACGCATGGCCGGAGTGTATATGGCCGTTGGCATATGGCGGCCCGTCGTGGAGAATAAACTTTTCGCGACCCTGGCGGGAAGCCCGAATACGCTCGTACAAATCAAGATCATCCCATTTTTTCAGAATCTCAAGCTCTTTCCGGGCCAGATTAGCCTTCATTGGGAACTTTGTGTCGGGCAGATTCAGCGTGTCTTTATAGTCAACTTTCTCATTCATAATTTATATATAGGATTATGGCGGGATCGCCTTTTGAGGTCAATCAAAGGTTATAAGATCATCGGGCGTCTAATACTTTCGCTCATTTAGTTATATGTGAAGGAAAGGAGGATAATACAGGATTTTTGGGGGAAAAGCCAGCGCCCGCCCCTTTTTTACTTCGCCTGTTCAAGGGGGCGGCACAAAAGGCCCGGAGGGCGCAATCGATCTGTATCGGGGGATAAAAAGTCCCTGTTTGCCCTTATGCCTAAAGATATGAGACTATAACAAGTTACACATCGTCTTAAGGGATATCATTTTAATGAGCGAAATGTCGTATGATCTGCTAGACCGCATTCTGGGGCCGCAAGACATCAAGTCGCTTTCCATAGAGGAGCTTACCGAACTGGCCAAGGAAGTGCGCCACAGGATCATAGACGTGGTCTCCCGCTCAGGGGGGCACCTGGCCTCAAGCCTGGGGGTGGTGGAGCTTACCATCGCCATGCAATATGTTTATGACGCCCCAAGAGACAAGATTATCTGGGACGTGGGGCATCAGTGCTATGCCAACAAAATCCTTACCGGGCGGAACGACAGGTTTGACACTTTGCGAAAAGAGGGGGGCCTCTCCGGCTTTCCCGCAAGGGAGGAGAGCGAGTATGACCCCTTCACCACGGGTCATGCCGGAACATCGATCTCCGCCGCGCTGGGGCTTGCCCAGGCGCGCGACCTGCAAGGAGACGATTACAAGGTGATCGCGGTCATCGGCGACGGCTCCATGACCGCGGGGCTGGCCTTCGAGGGGCTAAACCACGCAGGCTCCCTGAACACGAACCTCACCGTAATATTGAACGACAACAAGATGTCTATCTCCAGCAACGTTGGGGCTCTCTCCCAGCATCTCAACAGGATGATCACCGGTAGATGGTATCGCCGGGTGAAGGAACGGTTCGCCCAGGCGTTGCACACCGTGGCGGGGGATCAGGTCACCTATTTCGCCAAGAAGTTTGAAGAGGCGATGAAGGCGGCGATTGTGCCGGGGGGATTGTTCGAGGATCTTGGATACAAATATGTCGGCCCCATAGAAGGGCACGAGCTTTCCTATCTGATCGAAACGTTCCAGGCGGTGAAGAGGCTTAAGGGGCCAAAACTTGTCCACGTGGTGACAACCAAAGGGAAAGGATACGGCCCGGCGGAGAAAAAGGCCCATTCGTTCCACGGTGTGTCTCCATTTCATACCGACACCGGCGCCAGCAAAAAGAAGGGGAAAGCCAGCTATACAGAAATTTTTTCTGACACACTTATCGACCTTGCCAAGGAGGATGATAAAATAGTGGCGATCACCGCCGCAATGCCGGAGGGAACCGGGCTAGACAAGTTCGCCCTCGAATTTCCAGAGAGGTTTTTCGACGTGGGCATCGCCGAACAGCACGCCACCACCTTTGCCGCCGGCCTCGCCGCCGAGGGGATGAAGCCGGTTGTGGCCATATACTCCACCTTTTTACAAAGAGTGTTCGACCAGATCATACACGACGTGAGCCTGATGAACCTGAACGTCACCTTTGCCGTGGACAGGGCCGGGATTGTCGGAGAAGACGGGGTGACCCACCAGGGATTGTTTGACTATACCTATCTGCGGTGCGCCCCGAACATGGTGGTGATGGCGCCTAAAGATGAGAATGAGCTTAAACGGATGCTCAAAACCGCTTTATATCATCCTGGCCCCGCCGCCATGCGCTATCCGCGGGGAGCTATCGTGGGGGTTAAACCGCAAAAAAATATTGAACCTGTCGAGATCGGACGGGGGGAGATATTAAAAGAGGGGACCGATATATGCCTTCTGGCCGTTGGCGACCCTGTTCAGGCCTCGATGGAGGCGGCCTTGCAACTGGAGAAGGATGGATATAGCGTGGCTGTTGTGAATGCCCGGTTTGTGAAACCTTTGGATGAGGCGCTGATAAAAAAGATGGGGGAGCGGTGCGGGCTTATCCTGACGGTGGAGGAGAACGTTCTGGCTGGCGGGTTTGGCTCTGCTGTGCTGGAGCTTATCGAACGGGCAAGGGTTCCCCATGTGGCGATCAGGCGGATCGGGATACCGGACGAATATGTGAGCCACGGATCTCAAAGCGACAAGCGAAAAGAGTATGGATTGGACGCCGGCGGAATCGAGCGGGTGGCCAGAGAATTTTTACTGGATAAATCGAGCTTCATTAAACCTGGCCATGAATACGAACATATCGAAAAAGCGGCTGGACACTCTTCTTACTGATCTCGGTTTCGCGCAAAGCAGAGAGCGCGCGCGGGCGATCATCCTTGCCGGGAATGTTCTGGTCGATGAGAGGCCGGTCACCAAGGCGGGGCAGATGGTGGCCGAAAAATCGAAAATTTTTGTAAAAAAGAAAGACCATCCATATGTATCGCGCGGCGGTGTCAAGCTGGCCGCGGCCCTTCAGAAATTCGGGATAGACCCGTCGGATAAAATCGCCCTCGATATCGGCGCATCCACGGGAGGGTTCACCGATTGTCTGTTGCAACTGGGCGCAAGAAAAGTGTGGGCCATAGACGTGGGGAAGAACCAGCTCGACTATCGCCTGAGAACCGACCCGAGGGTTATATCTATGGAGGGGGTGAACGCGCGGGAGATAGACCAGGCCCTGATAACCGATCCGATAGATATAGTGGTGGCCGATGTTTCGTTCATATCGCTGAGGCTCGCCGTCCCCCCCCTTCTCCCCGCGCTAGGCAAGGAGGCCCGGCTGATACTGCTTGCAAAGCCGCAATTTGAAGCAGGGAGGACAAAAGTGGGCAAAGGAGGAATCGTAAAAGACGCCGCGATTCATAAAGAGGTGATCGACCGGCTGGTCAGCTTTTTTGTGAAGCTTGGCCTTGACCATCATGGCGTTTGTGAATCGCCCATTGAGGGACGAAAGGGTAACCGCGAATATTTTATTTATTTCAGATCTGGGTGATATTACACCGGCATTCGCCAGGCGGCCTGGCCGAAGGAATGTTATTAAGGCCCTTTGGATTGGCGGTTAAAAGTTTTTAGCGCGTTCATCGGCCTGCAGGGGAAACGTCAATCACTGATATCTGTAATGGTGAACACGCCGGGATGATCCTCCAAAAGTATTTTTTTGTTTTTACCCTGCCAGTAGACATAAAATTTTTCCCGCTCCTCGGCTGTGGCGGAGCCATGAATCACCTGGGGCATATAGGTGGAATAGAGCCGCTCTTCTTCTGTCGCGGGGATAAATGACGGGTCTGCGTGTATGGCGATCTTTTTGCCCGTGTCGATCCGTTTGAACTCCACGGTAAGCCCTTGGCCCCCATCGAAGCCGTCATCATATGTGAACAGGTTGGCGCGCGAGTAGCGGCCACCAAGCCCGTGGAAGCCGGTTTCGATCGCCGCGCCGGTCAAAAACTGTATGACCTGCCCGATCGGCCCGTTGGCGCCTGCTTCGCGAGCGCCGGCGAATCGAACCTCCAGGCTCCCCCGCACCGGAAGCTCGCTTCCATAAAGAGCCTTGAGCGCAAGCCTGGTCATCTGGAACGCGGTAGAGACCGAAGCGCACGCATGCCCGGCCAGCTTTACGCAGTCTTGATAACTGTAATAAACCGGCTCGTCATCCTCTATGGCGCCGAGTATCGAAGCCAGGGGCTCAAGCATCGCTATCGGCTTCACCTCCGCATAAAAACCCTGTTTCCATTTTGTGTGTGGCATTTCAAGGCTCCTTGCTGATCGCTTCGTTAAGGGCCACGATGAGTTCCGGGACGTTGGCTTTGCTGACGGCGGCTGTGGTGGCGATACTCTGGCCCCCGCCGCAACATGAATCGACCTTGAAGTCATTAAAAACTTTCATTGTCACCGGATACTTGTTGACGACGTAGTTTATGATCATATCTTCTGTTATGACCTCCATATTGTTCCTCCGGCTGTTATTGATTGTCTCAAGATATTACCCGATACGCTAAAATCGGGCTATGACTTTTGTCAATATGGTTTTATGTGTTTATGTGCACGGCAAACGCCATCAGGGTTTCGGTGGCCCGAATGCCCCTCGACTCCCCTTTTTCAACAAAAATCATGTCTCCTGATTTTACTTCTGTTTCCTCCCCTTCAACGGTCATGACGGCTTTGCCGCTGACAATGTAGAAAACACCGGCGCCACTGGCGTGTGGCGGAATTTCCTGGCCAGGCTTCATGCAGATGAATGGCGTCTTGTAGCTTTGGTCGGCCCGCAGAATTTGAGGCGTGAACTGATCGCCAAAACGCGCTTTCTCGTTCAGATTAATGACTTCCATTGATCTTCTCCTTTTAAAATAAATCTGGTTTGGCAGACTGTCTTTATCTACTTTACATCTTTTTGAAGATGACTTTTCCCTAATATGGAAAGGGGAATTGCCCGGCCCGGTTCACAGGTTGCAGGGAAAGGGCCTCCCATTTGAGCCAGATGTTTTACGATCGGGGAGGCGCGCCTGTATCCATCGCCGCGATCATCTCGGTCACAGCTTCTTTCATCCCCACCATGATGGCCCGTCCTATGATGCTGTGCCCGATGTTCAGCTCTTCTATATTGCCAATAGCGGCGACAGGGGCGACGTTGCCCAGGTGGAGCCCGTGCCCGGCATGGGCGTGAATGTTCATTTCGTCACACGTTTTTGCGGCGGCCACGATTTTTTTTAATTCGCGGGCAATATCCCTTTTGGTTCCGGCTTCCGAATAGCTCCCGGTGTTAAACTCCACCGCGCCCGCGCCGATTCCGGCCGCGGCCTTCACCATCTCCGGGTCCGGGTCGATAAAAAGCGAAACCACTATTTTCTTTTTCCTGAAATCCGCAACGATCCCGGCCAGCCTTTTTTGCCCGCGAGCCACGTTCAGGCCCCCCTCCGTGGTCACCTCTCTCCTTTTCTCCGGAACGAAGGTGACCTGGTATGGACGAACTTTATGGGCGATGGCGATTATCTCATCGACCGGCGCCATCTCGAGGTTAAGCTTTGTGTGGATCGCCTTTCTAATTTTAAATACGTCCGCGTCCTGTATATGCCTCCTGTCTTCGCGCAGATGGACAGTGATCCCAACGGCGCCAGCCTCCTCAGCGAGTAGCGCCGCCTCCAGGGGGTCGGGGTAATGTATCAGACGCGCCTGGCGCACCGTGGCGGTATGGTCGACATTCACGCAAAGCCTCGCCATCACTAACTCTCCACCTGTTTAGATTTTATAAAGTGAAAATGATAACATGGCCGTAAACAATAGGGAGCGCCAGAATGGCCGATTCCATCGTCCTTGCGATTAACTGTTTCGTCACTCTTTTTTCGGTGCTCGACCCCTTCGGGGCGGCGATTATATTTCTGGCCCTCACCCCGGGCTATAGCGATGACCTGCGCGCCAGGCAGGTAAAACGGACGATTACAGCCACAACCATAACCCTGGCCACGTTCACCGTGCTCGGCGGTCTGATATTCGCCATTTTCGGGATATCGATCCATGCCCTTGTGGTGGCTGGAGGGCTCATCCTTGTCCAGATAGGCTTTAAAATGCTGGCGGGGGAATTAAAAGAATATCGTAGCACCAAAAGCGAGATGGACGAGGCGGAGCTAAACGAGGATATCGCCATCATCCCGATGGCTATCCCGATGCTGGCCGGCCCGGCGGCGATCACCACCATGATGATATTCGCAAGCAGGGCCACCGGCAAGCTGGACACCGTAATGATCTTCCTTGCGCTGTTTCTCGCCCTGGGAGTCACCTATCTCATCCTCAAACGGGGGAGGAATATCGCCGAGTGGCTGGGCGAAACCGGAGCCCGGATATTGACCCGCATACTGGGGCTTATAGTTCTGGCGATGGGGGTGGAGTTTATCCTCTCAGGCGTGAAAGGATATTTTGGCTAGGAACTAGTTATACGATGGCGCCGCCGCAGGTGAACCCCGATCCGGCGGTGCATGCGTAGCAATGGTCCGACACCGCTATTGGCGAGTTCTTTTTTGGCCGTTCGGTCATCTGGGATATATGGGTTTTCTCTCCACCCAGGGGGATGCCCAGGGCCAGGTTGAAATCGCAATCAAACACGCATCCATCCCACGCCACCGATACCTGATAGCGGCACATCAGACCGTCGACCGTGTGTGGGTTGAAACTGTTGGCGAGCTTGGTGACATAACTTTCGAAATTGCCGGAGGAGGTGAGCCAATCGCGAAACCTGCCCACGGGGGCGTTGGTCAGCGTGAAGAGGCTGTTAAAGACCACACCGCATTTTCTTTCCAGGTCCGACCGGAATTTTTTTTCCTGCTCGGCCTGGCTGGTCGCCAAAAAAGCCCCGGCGGGGTTGGAGACGAGGCTGATCTCCAGCCCGGAACCTTCCTGTCCATATCCCAGGGAGTTAAGTTTTTTAAGGACTCCTATACTTTTATCATAGGAACCATTTCCCCGCTGGGTGTCGGTCTGGGAGCGGTTGAGCGACGGGAGCGATGCGATGATGGAGACCCCGTTTTGCTTCAGTAGCCTGATAAGGCTCTCATTGCCGCCACCATACAGCGCCGTCAGGTTGGAGCGAACCATAATTTTTTTAGTGAGGGGGGAGAGTTTTTCCACCAGATATTCAAGGTTTGGGTTCATCTCCGGCGCGCCGCCTGTAATGTCCACCGTTTGAAATTCGCATCGTTTCGCATATTCGACCACTGCATTCATGGTTTCGATGCTCATCACCTCGTCTCTTGACGGGCCGGCCTCAAGGTGGCAATGTTTGCACTCCTGGTTGCAAAGCAGGCCCACGTTCACCTGCAAGGTGGTTGTATGTTCCCTTGTCAGGTCAATGCCGGCGCCGGTTAACGCCTGGGAAAAGGGGGCAAGGCCTGATACGTTGTTGTGAAACCCCTCGGTGGAGCTTTGTTCGCATGTTCCTGTTGTCATAATTTAATAGCTTAAGATAGAAGTCACATCGAAATATTTTCCGCCACGTTGCGCATCTGTATGCCATGCGCCAGGGAGGCCCCGCCCCTGATAGCGGTCGCCACATGCACAGCCTCGGTCATCTCGGCTTTGTTGGAGCCTTTTTCGAGGCACGCCTGTGTATATGCGTCTATGCAATAGGGGCACTGAACCGCATGGGCCACCGCCAAAGCGATCAAGGATTTCTCCCTTTCGGAAAGCTCTCCTTCCGCGAACACGGCATTGTAATATTCAAAAAACTTTTTGGCAAGTTCCGGAGCGTCTTTGCCTATTTCACCAAATTTGGATAGATCTTCTGGTTTGTAATACGTATCCATAAAAAGTCTCTCCGCTTGATATCGATTATGGTAAAAAACTTTTAATTCAAAACTTCAACCAGCCTATAAGGGTTGAGTGCATTTTTCCACACAAATGTTCCGGCATGTTGACATGGCAGAGAGAATCGACGCCAGAGAAAGTTCCCTTTGCGCCGGGGTTAATTATTATTTTGCGTTTAATAACAGGATTATTTCACCAAAACCCCGTTGATTCACGCTTTTTACAGATTCTGGCCGATAAAAAGAGGGGCAGGAAACAGAAAGGTTGAATTTTAACAAAGGTCTGAAAAAAGAGGTGTCACCGTATGATTTTGATAATATCCCGTTGCCTGTCCATAATATATTTATCGAGAGCGTTTAAGTCCGCAATGACCAGTTTTTTAAATTGGGCCCTGATTCTGTATGGTTTTATTAACTTTCCTTTTTTATATATCGGGTTTTGCAGTTTATCAACCCCCCTGGTGTTCAGCTTTACCCGGAAAGGTTCATAATCGCTTGGAAGTTTTATTACGGAAGGGAGGGTTACATCTGGCGTGATCCTGTCGGGCGAATTAAAACAGACACCACCCGCGCTGATATCGACCGCGCCAGTGACCTGTTTAGACTCTCTGTGCTGAAACAGAACATTGACAGGATCCGAAAGCCTTGGGCGCACGCGGAAATATTCTCTTCTCTGGATCGTATCTATCTCTTCGGGAACGGTGAATTTCAATATTTCGCGGTTGCCAACTCTATTTTTTCCAAGAAAAACCGCCCTGAAATGGCGCCCGATGCCATAAATATCGAAAGAGATGCGTGTGACAGTTCTGTTGGGCGCCAGAAACCCCTCGTCGACTGGCGGGTCGAGACGCCCCATATAGAAGGTTTCCCCATTGTCATCTATCTTCAGGAAGACAGATCTGAATTTCGTAAGGCGGCCATCGATGGTGATGGCCATAGGCTGGCGCAATTTGCAGGCGCGCTGAATTAACTCCTGGGGCGAATCGGGGTTGAAACCGGTCTTTATCCCGAGGGCTTTAAATAAATCAGACCCCTTCATAAACGATAAATCCATCATAACCAGTCTCTTTTCGCACACTATAAATCATTTTCCAGCAAAAAAAATGACAAAAATTGTTTCACTTCCTCTTTTCCTTATCGGCCAGGTCAATCGTTCGCTTAACAATGTTTTACCATCAAGTTTCAAATAAATCCAAGACAAATGTCGGATATGGAAGATAGGAAAGAATGTTTTGCGAATGGAAAAGAGGCCGAAAAAGAAAAAAAACGCCCCACGATGATGGCCCTAGTTAAACTTGATGTTCACAACGTCGTTTAATTCCGCTTTAACACCGTCAATATTCTTTAACAGCTCCCTCGCTTCGTCTGTGTTTTTGGGGTTTGCCTGCAGGAATTTTTTAAACCGCTCGCGGTTTTCGGTCAGCTTTCCGAAGTCGATCTCCATCAAGGTGATCCGGGAACCGGTGCGGTACGAGGCGTTAGTCCCCACGATTTTTCCCACAGGTTCAAGGGCCAGGGAGATTTGCATGGTTTTAACCATTTCCCGCATCATGTTTAAAGCCATCTCATTTTCGGCCCCCTCTGTCGAACCACCTCCCATGGGCAGGTTCGCGCCCAAAGGTTTATCGCCAAATTTTTTCGCCGGTGTGATGATAGAAAGAGTGGTGGGAGAGCCTTTGACCAGGCGGAACGATAGCATCTCGCTTTTATTCAGATTTTTTTTCTTGGCCGGGTTGAAATTAATCCTGTCCGATGTGTCGAGGCTCATCTTGAGCTTGTTGATATCCGGAAAGGTGTATATTGCTTTGTATCCCTCTCCTTTATCGTTACGGGTTTTCTCCACCGATGCAAGCTTCACCCCTTCCCCCATGTTGGATGCGTTTTGCCGCAATCTCTTTTCGTCGAAAATATCTATATTCCCCATAGACCCTCCTTTGAAAGGAGAATCTTTCATCTTGGCGGCATAGGCCATCGCCATCATGCGCATCTGCTCCACGTATTGCTGTTCCATGAAAACGCGTTCCACCACCTCTCCGCTTCCGTCCGGCTTTACCTTTACCACTATTTCGGATTTGAGGCAGGAGGAGGCGAAGATCAATATGGCGAATACCGCCATCGACCTGATTACGTGTTTCATGCTGTCACCCTTATTGTTTACATTTATCGTTTGAAAGGTCATTATCCGCAATGCTGGATATATATTCAACCAATAGCCTCCTTGTCTTGACATTTCATTACCCCCCCCCTGTAAGAATCATGCCAAATATTATGACACAATATCGAAGGATGAACGATGCGTAGATTGGCCGGAGCGCCCGTGGTTGCCATGATTTGCCTGGCTCTTTTCGCCGCGTGTGGCGGCGGGGGCGGAGGGACAAGTGATACCACTGCCAGTAGCGGGGGTGGAGATTCAGGCGGAGGTAATGACCCGGTTTGTGGCAACCCATTTGGCTGTGGTGGTGGTGCATAAGAATGGGGTCAGGTCTTGTGTTTTGACATTTTCAACGATGTCATGACTCTCTCACAACGCCCCTCACCTGTCGTCGCAACGATCTCTTCGTGATCCGTGGAATACGTTGGGTTGACCGGCTTGCCCGGTTGTTGTAATCGCGGATCACCTCCATGATCGAATCGAAATCTTCCCGGCCTCCGGTAAACTACCTATTCAAGCAGCAGATCGGTCACCTTTCTTTGAGTCTTCATCCGGGATCGTCAGTTGTAGCCCAAGGGCGTTGATGATTTTCATGACGGTTTCAAACCGTGCTTTTGTTTTTCCCGAAAGAGCTTTATAGAGGCTTTCACGCCCTAAACCTGTTGCCTCGGCAATGGCGGACATCCGGCCACGCTCGGCTCGTACGACGTTTCCAAGTGATACCAAAAACTCTTCTGGCGTATCCTCCTCAATGCAGGCACGGAGATATTCTCTCGCCACGTTATCGTCTGCCAGTTCTTCTAGCATCAAGTTGTCAAACTGTCGCAATTTTTTCTTTTTGCTCATCCTTTCAGTCCTCTCTTTCGCAATATGATTTCCAATATTGCTCTGCCATCACTGTATCCTTCTTCTGTGATTTCTTATCACCGCCGGAAAGCAGAATTACAATGGTTGATCCTTCCTTTCCAAAATAGACACGATATCCACCTCCAAAAAAGAATCGCGCTTCATAAATGTCCGAAGCTCCTTTGAGTTGTGTATGATCTCCAAAAGCTCCATCTTCAAAACGTTCGATTCTTTTTAAGATTCTTGCCCTGACAGGTGGATCGAGTGACCGGAGCCATTCGGTAAATGGCTCTTTCCCATTTTCATCGCTGTAAATCAGGACGGTTTGTTTTTGCGCGCTCACACAGAAATAGTATCCTAACGGATACATTTGTCAAGCGAAATTGTTAGGGGCGAAGTGGTTAGTTGGGGGGACAAGAGGAATAGGCGGCGGAGGCTCCACGCCAACCTGTCCAGCTCCGTCGGTTTGGGACGGCAATACCTGCGTCTAATAAATATATTCAACGCGGGATGAGCATGAAGCGATCTATTCGTTCAACGATCTCGGTTCCTTGTGCGCTCTTTATGCTCGCCGCGTGTGGTGGCGGGGGCGGTGCGGGGGCGGAGGATATCAGCTTTCGATTAATAGGAGCAATATGGGATGTGAGATGCAAATGTCGCCCCTACATTAGCGCCCAAAGTTATGCTAAAGTTATCTGATGCAAAATATTGGACAATTAATTCAGCTGATTTCGGTGATGGCCATACCGGTGATTCTGGCTGTGGCGCTCCATGAAGTGGCTCATGGATATGTGGCCTATCTGAAAGGAGACGATACCGCCAAGAAAATGGGGCGGCTCACGATTAATCCTCTTGCCCATATAGATTTGTTCGGCACGGTGCTACTTCCAATTCTTTTTTATATGACCGCCGGGTTTCTGTTTGCCTTTGCCAAGCCGGTTCCTGTGAATTTCCATAATTTAAGGGACCCCAAGCGGGACATGGCCCTTGTGGCCGCCGCCGGCCCGGCCGTCAACATTCTTCTGGCGATTGTTTCCGCCCTGCTATTCAAGTTTTTCGGGTTTTTAAACCCAGATTCGATGAGCGAATTTTACACCAACCTGATGGGAAAAACAGAGGGCATCGGTGGAACTTTTGCCGTTCCTGTCCTCTATATGCTCTATTTTTCGGTGACGCTTAACGTGGTGCTGGCGGTGATAAACATGATCCCGATACCTCCCGCCGATGGCGGCCGCGTGGTGATCGGCTTTCTGCCGGATAAACAGGCCGCAATCTATTCCAGAATAGAGCCGATAGGCCTTATCATCCTGATACTGATCCTCTTCCTGAACCCGTTTAACATTCTTGGTGTCACAATCGAGCCTCTTATAAAATTTATGTTAGGCTTATTGCTTTTTTAGCGATACGGGGAATCAGCGATGAGTAAGAAAAGAGTCCTTTCGGGCATGCAAACTTCGGGCAAACTGCATATCGGCAACCTGCTGGGGGCGCTTAATAATTGGGTTCGAATGCAGCAGGAGTATGATTGCTTCTATTTCGCCGCCGATTGGCACGCCCTTTCCAGCAATTATGAAGAGACTTCGCAGTTAAAAGAAAATATACTGGATTTGGGGATAAACTGGCTGTCGGCCGGGCTCGACCCTGAAAAGGCGACGTTGTTCATCCAGTCGCTTATCCCGGAGCACGCTGTTTTGCACACGCTTTTTTCCATGATAACCCCTTTACCATGGCTGGAGCGGGTTCCCAGCTATAAGGAAAAAATGGAACAGGTGCAAAACAGGGATCTGCACACATACGGATTTTTGGGGTACCCGGTGCTCCAGGCGGCCGATATAGCGCTGTACAAAGCCGATTTTGTCCCTGTGGGGATCGATCAACTGCCCCACCTTGAGCTAACGCGAGAGATCGTGCGAAGGTTTCACGACATATATGGCAAAAAGGTTTTTGTGGAGCCCCAGGCGAAGATGAGCCAGGTGCCAAAACTTCCCGGAACCGATGGACGAAAAATGAGCAAATCGTACAATAACGCCATATACCTTTCTGACTCGGCGGAGGAGATTGGGAAAAAAATCCAGAATATAGTCACAGACCCGGCCAGGGTGAGAAAGAGCGACCCGGGCGACCCGGCAAAATGTGTGGCATACAGCTTCCACGAGGTTTTTTCGACCGCAGAAGAGAACGAAGTCACCCAAAAAGAGTGCAAATCGGCCAGCAGGGGATGTGTCGATTGTAAAAAAGGATTGGCCAAAAACCTGTTACACTCCCTGGAGCCTCTGATGGAGCAGCGCTCATACTGGAGCCAAAGGCCGGGGGATGTGCTGAATATTTTGCAAGAGGGGACCGGGAAAGCAAAACAGGTGGCTGAGGAGACACTATCCCAGGCCGAGGCGGCGATGAACATCGATGTCAGGAGCATGTTCACCCGCGCTTATTCTTCATAAGGATTTGTCCTTTTATTAAAAAAATTTAGAAAACAGTTTTTTTCCGGCAAAATCCTGAAACCTTGTCCGTACTATATCTTTTGGCGATTTGTGGCTTAAGATAGCCTTGGCTGATTTATGAAAACTAAAATAAGAATTCCAAAAAAATGGTGGGTGGTGATTCATCTTGCGCTACTGGTATGGATAGCATGGATTGTGGCGGGAGTGGCGGATGGAGCTATTGTGGGTAAACTTGATGCGATAAAGGCCCCTCCGGCAAATGGGCGAAGTGTGAGGCCACTGGGGGCGCCGGGCCCTCAGGCGATAGATTATTTTTATATAATCCGTCGCAACATATTCAATTCCGATCAGTCGCAGGAGTATGTCGAAAGCCTGGTCCGCGCCCCTTCGCCCGGCGTCGGCATCGACATCGCCGGAGATGACGCGCCTAAAACAAC
>UOGE01000072.1_pt1 | contig 16657 bp, 13 predicted proteins | sample 1989811 | NCBI WGS metagenome assembly UOGE01 (sample SAMEA4712198, study PRJEB27164) | hydrothermal vent metagenome | biome: marine basaltic hydrothermal vent biome; feature: marine hydrothermal vent; material: mineral | place: Pacific Ocean | collected 2011-06-14/2011-07-23 | depth 1691 m | reverse complement strand
CCACAGCCAAGCCTGCGAAAAAGGTTGCGGCGAAGGCTAAGCCGGCCCGAAAGGCGCCCACAGCCAAGCCTGCGAAAAAGGTTGCGGCGAAGGCTAAATTGGCCAGAAAGGCGCCCACCGCCAAGCCTGCGAAAAAGGTTGCGGCGAAGGCTAAATTGGCCCGAAAGGCGCCCACAGCCAAGCCTGCGAAAAAGGTTGCGGCGAAGGCTAAATTGGCCAAAAAGGCGCCCACAGCCAAGCCTTCCAGAAAGGCGCCCGCTACCAGGCGGGTTACGCGGACGATTGCAAAAAAGGCTTCGACATCCGCTCCGGCGCTCGCTCCTCACAAACCGGGTAAATGGGAGATCGATACAGCCGGGAAGAAGTTTTTCATCGCCAACGTACAGGGTGACTTCCAAAAGGGTGAAAACGATGGTCTTCCGCAGGCCTATGGAGAAACACGCATTGTGGCGCTATCGCGTAATCCAAGGCAAATATATGTATATTGGGAAATCCGGAGCGAAGACGCCGAAACTGCGCGCAAGGCGCTTGGGGCCGATTGGGCTAAAATTGGGTGGATCATTCGCCTGTTCGACATCACCGGCCCTCCATTTAAAGAAGAAAACACAGATGGCTGGGTTGATATAAACATCGGCTCGTACGAACGGGACAGGTATATTGATCTTGACCGGCCGGGGAGAAAATATATAGCGGTTATAGGGCTTATTGGCCCCAAACTCGTGTTTCAGGCTATTGCCCAGTCGGACGTTGTGCTGGCCGCAAGTGGCGGGGCGCACGAAAGCGCTATTGGTGAGTGGGCTGTTTCCGACGATAAATTTGCAAAATTATACGCCCTTTCGGGCGGAGGCGAGGCTGGAGAAAGCTCCGGGGGAGGTTTTGGAGACGTGTCGTCTGGATCGGGTTTGGGTTTCGGCGCATCTGAAGAGTCTGCCCGGAAGAAAGATCGACGGTTTTTTTTTAGGCTCGATTGCGAGTTGACGGTAAGAGGCGCCACAGACCCTGATGCTCAAGTCACCATGATGGGAAGCGACATCGCCCTTAACCGGGACGGGACATTTTCGGCCAGGTTCGCCTTGCCGGATGGAACCCACGATATTCCTGTGGTGGCCATATCTCCCGACAAAATGGAAAGATGGGAAATATCGCCCACTGTCAGCAGGAAAACCAGGGTTTCGCGAGGGCAAAGCTATAATGATCGGGCCGGGGCTTGACCTCTCTTTAAAGTATAAAACCGCTTTCCAGAAATATATCCAAGCCATGACCGACTGTTAGCGAGGCGCCCCTATGCCAAAGAGCTATTTATGCCTTGTTCTCCATGCGCACCTCCCTTTTGTGCGCCATCCGGAGCATGAGGAGTTTCTGGAGGAGGACTGGCTTTTTGAAGCGATAATCGAAACCTATCTGCCGCTCCTGTCGGTTTTCGAGGGGCTTGAAAGGGATCAGGTCCGGTTCCGGCTAACCATGAGCCTGACGCCGACCCTCATCTTCATGCTAAACGATCCATTGCTAAGAGAGCGGTTTTTAAATCGGATAAACAAGCTTGTCGAACTTAGCGAGAAAGAGCTTCACCGGACCCGCCTGTTACCCAAAGATCACGATGTGGCCCTTATGTATCACTGGAAGCTCACCAAAGCCAGAGAGCAATATGAAGAGCGCTATCAGAGGGACATTGTCATGGGCTTTGCCCGGCTGATGGAGCAGGGGTATTTAGAAATAATCGCCAGCGCCGCCACCCACGGCTTTTTGCCGTCTCTTAGTGTGAACCCGAAAGCCGTGAAGGCCCAGATAAAAATAGGATGCGACGAATATGAAAGGGCCTTCGGGAGGCGCCCCAGGGGGATATGGTTGCCCGAATGCGGCTATCATCCATCTGTGGAAGAAAGTTTGAAGGAGGAAGGCATCCTCTATTTTTTCGTCGATGCCCATGGGATACTCCATGCCGGCGAAAGGCCGCGCTATGGCGTCTATGCCCCTGTCGTCACCGGCCATGGTATCGCCGCGTTCGGGAGGGATATCGCCTCTTCCCGGCAGGTATGGAGCTCGAAGGATGGATATCCGGGCGACCCGGTCTATCGTGATTTTTATCGCGACATAGGGTTCGACCTGGATCTCGATTATATAAGACCGTATATCCAGGCGACCGGCCACAGGAAAATGACCGGAATTAAATATCACAGAATTACGGGGCCGGAGGATGAGAAAGAAATCTATATCCATCACGAGGCGCTGGAAAAGGCGGCCCGGCACGCCGAAGATTTCATAACCCGCAGGGTCGACGACGCCAAAAAGATAGCCCCCCTTATCGACCGGCCTCCCCTGGTGGTGGCCCCATACGACGCAGAGCTGTTTGGCCATTGGTGGTATGAGGGACCGGAGTTTTTAAATTTCTTATTCAGAAAGCTGGGGTCGAACCAGGGGATGATAGAATCTGTCACTCCGCTCGATTATCTAAAGCTCTATCCCAAAAATCAGGTCACCCGGCCCTCCATTTCGTCCTGGGGCAACAGAGGATTCTCCGATGTGTGGCTTTCAAAAGAGAACAGCTGGATATACCCACACCTGCACAAAGCGGCCGACAGAATGACGGAACTTGCCAAAAAGTTTTATAACGCCGATGGCGCATGCCAGCGCGCGCTCAACCAGGCGGCGCGGGAGCTATTGCTTGCGCAAAGTAGCGACTGGGCCTTTATCATGAAAACCGGAACCATGGTCGCCTATGGCCGAAAAAGAACAAAAGACCATCTATCCCGGTTTAACAGGATGTATGACGATATCAAATCGGGAAACGTGGATAAAGATTTCCTGAAAGATCTGGAATCGAAAGACAACATCTTCCCCGATATCGATTACAGGGTATATGCGTGACCATGATGGAGCCGCCCCGATAAAACAAACAGCCACCGAGCTTTCCCGGCGGCTATTCGTAATTTGGGAGCTAGCGCTACGGCAATTTACTATTTATTCCCGGGTATAGAAGGCTGAAAAAGTAGTAGGTCGATTCCCTGCATCTGTATTATTCGGGGAATCCACACCTAGACCGGTATATAATATATTGTTATCAACGGCAACAATACCGTATTCCGTTGGCGAGCCTCCGCCACTGAGAATGGCAACTCCATTAGCTATAACCTCCCATGAAGTCCTGTTGATGCTCATCTCATATGCGATGTCCACTATTCCGGTCACAGGAACTGTAGCGCCTATGGAGTAATTGAAATATATAATTTTGTGCGATGGAACCTGCGCGCTGCAACCTGGGCCCGTATAACCATAGACTTTTATATTCCCCTGGCCGGAGCTGTTAAAAGTATATATATGGTCGACAGAATTCCCCTCTGCAACAACGCAATCTGACCGCCACGAACCTATAATTAAAGCCGTGATACCTGGGCTTTCGCCAGAGCTATCACCACCGCCTCCTCCGCCGCCGCATCCCGCGATGAAAAGACCACACACTAGAAGAATCGAATAAATAGTTAAATAACGTTTCATTAATCGCCCCCTCGTTAAAAAATTATAATAACTCATTAAATTAAATCGCTGTTTGCAAAATTCATAACCTGCTGTCAACGATTCTTGCCAGTTTTTCTATCTGCTCGTTTGTGCAGGCGGATTCATAGGCGCTCTCTGGCGTTGGTTTCCCCTTCTCAACCTCCAGCGATATTATGTAATTATCTTTACGCCACGTGATTTTTTGATGGACATTCCACATCGCAAAAAAGGCCTCATCACCAAGGCTATCGATATCCTTTTTAAACCATTCACGTTTTCCAGCCGGTGATGATGCTGTTGTAGGCCACAGGAGCCACATTCCCCCCTTTTCTAAAATTATCTTTTTTCTCCACGATAACGTTATGAGAAAAAACTCCCGGAATGACCACAGATGTTTTTGATTTCCCGTGTTGTAAGAAGACCATCGCATTTTTCTTCCGCTGTAGCCGTATCATTGGATGCAACGGGCGCCAGATATCCGACTCCGGGAAAGCGAAGCCGGGCGCCATCGATTCCATATTTACCCTTCAGCGCCCTGGTGACAGCTTCCGCCCGGTGGCTTTTTCAGGTTTGGGGGTGAGCCCCTGTCACGAGGGATAAAATTCTTAGCCCTCTTTTTCTTTTAGCCGGCTTTCCAGTTCGGCCACCCTCGCCTTCAACTCTTCCACCTCGGATTTCCTGGCCAGCCCCGCCTCTGTGATAACCTTTTCGGTCACCTCCTCAATCTGGGTTGTCATATTTTTCTTGTAATCATCCGCGCTCTCGGAAAACTCCTTGAAAAGCCGCTCTCCCTCCTCGCGGCTCACCTTACCGATCTCCACCAGATTATCGGTCAGTTTTTTCAGGTTATCCTTCGAAAGCGAAATTGCGCCCAAACCCATTCTTGCGGCGTCCCTGATAGTTTCAAACACGTTGGCCTCCTTTCATTAATAAATATCGTTCAATCATGCCGTCTTCGGCTGATCATTGTCCATAAAAGTGTTGATCCCATACCGATAGAGACAAGGTATCCTAATATACCAAAAACAGACAGGCCAAACACAGTCGGCGGCACAGAGGCGCTTAACACCATCGACGACCCCATAAACAGCGACGCCGTGAGAATGCCGAGCACCAGCCTGTCGGCCGAACGCTCCATCCCGCGATGCTCCATGTGTATCTCCAGTGTCTCCTTGCGGAACCTTTCGATGATATCGGTCAGGGCCGAAGGGACGGTCTCGATAAAATCCTGAATCTCAAAATATAGCCTGCGCGCCTTGGTCATCTTTCGGAATTGCGCAAAGAAGGAGGCTTCCATCCCGGCCCGGGCCGATTGCACTAGAGACATAAGATTGAAATCGGGGGCTAAAGCCCTGTTTGTTCCTTCGAGGGTCACCAGAGTTCTGATGAGCATGATAGCCTCCACAGGCATGATCATGTGATGTTTATGGATTATGGAGACCATCTCGTTTAACGCTTCAAACAATTTTATTTTGTTCAGCGGCATGGAGCCGTAGAAAGCGATCAAATCAGTTATCTCCGAGGTGAGAGCGTTCTCGTCGAGATCGTGCGGGAGGGAGGCGGCCTTGATTATAACCTTTATCAATCGCTCGTTGTCGCTTGAGATAATGGCCGAAACTATATCTTCCATGTTTTCGCGCACCCGAACAGGGAGCCGCCCCACCATACCAAAATCCAGCAGGCCGAGGCGCCCGTCTTTCAGAATCATGATGTTGCCCGGATGAGGGTCGGCGTGGTAGAACCCGTTTACAAACATCATTTTCAAAAACAAGCTGGCGATATCCTCCGCCATTTTCGATGTGTCGAGCTTCTCCAGAGCCTCCTTGTCAAGCTTGTTCAGGGCCACGCCATCCATCCATCCCATCATCAACACACTCGACGTGGTCAAATCCTCAAACACCTTGGGGATTTGCACAGAGCTGTCATCGGCAAGATCCTCCTCCAGGTTGATAATGTTTCGCGACTCACGGATAAAATTCATCTCGCGGGTGAGGGAACTGGCGAATTGGTCGACGGTCTGAACCGGCCTGTAAAACCTCGATTCCTCAACATGGTCCTCCAGGAGTTTGGCGATATCTTTTAATATCTCAAGGTCTGTGGAAACGATCTTTTCTATCCCGTGGCGGCGCACTTTCACCGCCACTTTCTCGCCCGATTTCAGCCAGCCTCTGTGAACCTGCCCGATGCTTGCGGAGGCGACCGGGTCGAGCTCCAGCTTTTCAAATATCTCGCCTAAAGGGCCGCCAAGCTCCGCCTCCAGAAGGCTCTCTATCACCTCGGCCGGGTCTGCCATAACGTTGGACTGGAGATTTTTAAGCTCGTTGGAAAGCTCTACGCCAACGATATCAGGCCGCAACGAAAGAGCCTGGCCAAACTTGATGAAGGTGGGGCCAAGCTCCATGATAGCCCGGCATATCCTCTCCTCGGTGGAGAGCTCCATAAGCTCTTTTGATGAACGCGACGAAATTACGTCACGCAAGAAACCAAGCTCGATCCGTTTGGCCCAGTCCGCAAGGCCATAGCGCATCAGGACGGAGAATATCTCCTTGTAGCGAACAAGATACCTGCCGGCTTTACGGATTGCGCCTATGGGCAGAGGACTCATTTTGTAATTCCATCACACGTTAAATGGTTAATAAATAACGTTTCAACCTTATTTTATAGGAGTATTCGCGGGGTTGATACAGTTATATGAATTTTCTGTCTGGAAAACTCCGGGTAATATATTCCCAATTAAATGGAGATAATGATAATATTACGCCATCACGATTGTGGCGGGATTTAACATATCCTGCGGAATTTGAATATTAACTAATGAGGGAGATCGTTTCATGTCTGATTTTCAAACTCTGCTGGCCGTAAAAGACCTTATGTCAAAACATATCGAGACCGCCCCTTCCACCATCAGCGTCACCGCCGTCGCAAAATTAATGGCGGAAAAAAATATATCGAGCGTAATACTGACCGATGGTGAAGGTATGTTCGTCGGAATCGTCACAGAGGGAGATATCGTTATAAACGGGCTGGCGAAAGATTTGGACCCTGTTACGACAAAAGCAAGCGAGATCATGAACGATGATGTGGAAAAAATACCTGGCGACACTTCTATATTCGAAGCCAGGAAGATCATGACAGATCACAAGGTGAAACACCTCCTGGTGCAAGAAGGTGGTAAACCTGTTGGGCTGATATCCTCTTCCGCTCTCCTTGGCGGTTAGCTCGCCTGGGCGATCAGCCTGGCCAGCTCCGCGCCGGGGTCGTCATGGATCATAAAAGCGGATCCGATCAAAAACCCCCGAGCTCCCGCCCTGGATAGTTTTGCAATATCTTCCGGGCTTGATATACCGCTCTCACTTATAATAACCACGTCAGCAGGAAGCCTGGGCGCAAGGCCGATGGTTGTCATAATGTCTGTGGCAAGCTCTGGCGATAAAAAGTCCCGATTGTTAATCCCCACAAGTTTTGGATCAAGCGCCGCCACCTTTTCCCACTCCTTTTCCGAATGAATTTCCAAAAGAACCTCCAGCCCAAGTGAAAGCGCGTGGTGATACAGCTCACCCAGCGCGTCGGTGTTTTCAAAGTTAAGAGCCATCAGAAGGATCGCATCGGCCCCCAGCGCCGCCGCCTCGGTTATCTGGTATTTGTCGATCACAAAATCTTTCCGTAAAACGGGGATCGACACAGCCTCCCGGACAATGGGGATGAATGCCCCATGGCCGCAAAAAAACCGCGTATCGGTTAAAACGGATAAGGCCGAGGCGCCACCCGCTTCATACGAGATTGCGATCTCCTTCGGGTTGAACCGGGTGGGTTTAAGCATTCTGGAGGGGGAAGACCTTTTTATCTCCGCAATCACCTTCAGCTTTTCCTCCCCATGCTCCACGGCCCCGGCCAGCGAACGCCTGGCGCCGATCTTTCCGGCCGCTTCCACCAGCGCATCTTCAGAATAAATACGCTTCTGGTGGTCGATCTCTTCGCGCTTGTTGTCGAGGATATTTTTTAATACAGGATTCATGCTAAAAACAGATGGTAAACAAACTTTGCAATATATTAACTGACAGATGGAAAGATAACATAAATCCAAAAAAGTTTATTTTGCAAGATGGTATGGCAGATAGGCCGGTCTCCACATTTTTTTGATTATAAGCTCCATAGGATCCTCACCCTCTGGAGGATTGGCAACCCCGTTTTTCACCGCCGTCTCGAATACCGCCAGGGCCACATGGCGGCTAACCTTGTTAAGCTCGGTTACACTTGGGAAGACACAGTTGGTTATTCTGGCGTCTTGCGGCGTAAAATCGGCCAGGCAAAACGCGGCGCTTGTGAACATGTCGTTGGTTATGCTTGTGGCGCCGGCCGCCATGGCCCCCAGGCCGATACCGGGGAAAATGAATACGTTGTTCCCCTGCCCTATCGTATACTTTTTCCCATCGTAGATGACATCGCCAAAAGGTGACCCGGTCGCCACAATGGCCCTCCCCCGCGTCCATTTATATATATCCGCCGGTTGCGCCTCCACTTTTGTTGTCGGGTTGCTTAAAGGGAAAATAACCGGTTGCAGGCAGTTATTATTTATCGCCTTCACTACATCTTCAGTGAAGGCCCCCGGCTGGCCAGACAACCCGAGGAGAATTGTCACGCCGGCATTATCGATCGTCTCCTTCAATGTAATATGTTCATGGTTTGAAACGTCCCAGTTTTTCGTCAGCTCTCTTTTTGTCGCCAGGTCATGCTTGTAGTCATCCATGGTTTTCCTGTCATCCATCACCAGGCCCTGGCTGTCGACAACAAATATTCTGGCCCCCGCTTCATCTTTGGTGAGCCCGCGGTGTATTAACGCGCTCTTCATCTGCCTGGCGACACCGACCCCTCCGGCGCCGGCTCCAAAAATACAAAGCCGCTGATCTTCAAGCCTTTCTCTTTTTATACGCATGGCGCCGATCACGCCAGCGAGCGCCACCGCGCCGGTTCCCTGGATGTCGTCGTTAAACGAAAGGATGTTGCCTCGATATCTGTCCAGATTGGAAAAAGCTTTTTGTTTGGAAAAATCTTCCCACTGCAAAAGGGCTTTGGGGAAATGTTCTTTTACTTTGGAAACGAACTTATCTATAAAAGCGTTATATTTTTCGCCAGTGTATCTGGGATGTTTGTGGCCCAGGTATAGCGGGTCGTTGAGTAGGGCCTTGTTATCTGTCCCCACATCGAGGCAAATGGGAAGGCAAGCCTGGGGCGCAACCCCCGCGCCAACAGTATAAAGAGAAAGCTTGCCAATAGGGATCCCCATCCCGCCGATCCCCTGGTCGCCAATCCCCAGGATCCCCTGGTTATCGGTGGCCACGATGATTTCTATATCTCGCGACGGGAGGCTTTTCGCCATGTCGCTTATGGAATCGATATTTTCCGGGGAAAGGTATAACCCCCTGGAATGGCGATAAATATGGCTCCCTTTCTGGACAGCTTCGCCAACGGTGGGTGTGTATATGATCGGCGTCATCTCCTCGAGGCGCTGTTCCACAAGGGCATAGAACAAAGTCTCGTTTCTGTCTTGAAGAGCGCGAAGGAAAATGTATTTTTCTATATTGTTCGATTTTAGAGAATAGTTTTCATATACCCTGTGAAGTTGTTCATCCATGGTGGAAACGTGGGGGGGTAAAAGCCCCCGGAGGCCCAGCTCTTCCCGCTCTTCTTTTGAAAAAGCGGTGCCCTTGTTAAGAAAAGGGTTGTGCAATATGTCGGCGCCTGATTCGTCTATCTCCACAAAAGGCTCTCCGTCTTTCCCTCTCTGGATGCTGTAGCGCATATGATCGACTCCCTGTCTTACTCTACCCGATTATTCGCAAGGTTCTGGAATAGCGAGATAATGCTCTCCTGTTCAGTATATACGCCTATCGGACCGGTTAGGTGTAAAAAAGGCTAAAGGACTCCATATAACCTGCCGATAAAACAGGTGACCTCACGATGGAATGAGGGGTCATGTATAAACCAAGGAAGGATAATGTTATGGCCACATCAGCAATTGCGCAAGGCAAGCCGATAACGCCTTTGATGGCTTTTCCAACGAGGCGCACATTGCCTAATCTGGGAAGCGGGGTGAAGCTGTTCGATCAATCGGCTCAGGCGGCCGGAAACGTCAAACTCCGGCTGGAGGTTCAGGGAAGCTATATATCGATCAAAGCTTAGCGAATACCCTTTGAAGCTTTGCTTTTCCCCGGGCGGTTTTCCCCTTCGCCTGTTTCCGGCAAACAGGTTGGATTCGTCTGCCAGCTTTGTTGGCGATGAACCCACCGTTTGCTCAATCCGGATTTTTTCCACCCCCCCCTCATTATCCGCCACCAGATTAATGCTGGCGCCATTTAGTAAAACAGCCTGTCGCCGATAAATATTTTGTCATATTTATACATGAATGAGGTTCATAAATGGTTTAAATGAATTTGTTACAATTAACATATATGTATTTATAATGTTGACAATTTATGGTGTATGTATGTAAAATCAAACAACTATTTATTTAATTAACAGGTAAGTAGCATATAACATTGAGAAAGTTTGGGGAGGGAGGATTTGAGAGGATCTAGTCGGATAAAACTGGAGATCAAAAACCCGCGTTATTCGGATAGAGAACTTAAAGAGCATTTAAGCGAACTTATACATTATTCCAAGTATGCCGGAATAGATATAGACACGTTTCGCAATGCCATATCCAAAGCGGCTCTTGTCCCGGGTGATGAAGGCCTTGATGTCCGATATGGCGGAAAGCTTATTTTAGAGACAAATGTTAAAACAGCCAACCTGATTAATCAGTTGGCTCAGATGTATCCTGTGTTTTCGACATGGGAAATCAAAATGTCTAAGGCCAGGACGGCTAAAGTAAAAGGCAAAACTGAAACTGCAAAGCAAGGTAAAAAGGAGAAAACGATGGCGAAGAAGAAAGCTAAGAAGAAGGTAGTGAAGAAAAAAGCTGCCAAGAAAAAGGTAGCGAAGAAAAAACCTGCCAAGAAAAAAGCCGCAAAGAAAAAGGTAGCGAAGAAAAAACCCGCCAAGAAAAAAGCCGCAAAGAAAAAGGTAGCGAAGAAAAAACCCGCCAAGAAAAAAGCCGCAAAGAAAAAGGTAGCGAAGAAAAAACCTGCCAAGAAAAAGGCCGCAAAGAAAAAAGCCAGGAAATAAAAACCTGGGCTTCAGCTGTTTTCAGGAGCGCCGGTCGGGATTTATTCCTGATCGGCGTTTTTTATTGCGTTCATATTCGCCTTCCGTACAGTGGCTTTTTCTCCTTGCCAAAAACGTCCCCCACGCCGAGCAGGTTTATGCTAAACAAAAAGCCGCTCTCCATCTCCACCGTTTCCCCGCCGGCGCCGTTATTCACGTTGATCTTCCGTTCGAACCAGCTTAAGGTCGTGGACCAGCAATCGTCCTTGTATTGCATTCTCAGCACGCTGTTATTTGTTTCGCCGCTAAATTCATCATAGTTAAGCGAGTAGTCCATGGAGAACCCTTTACCAATATTGGTATCGACATAAAACGTGTCCCAGATGGAATCTTCCGCCCCTTTGGCATCTCCTCCCCAGCGATAGTTCCTCTCCAGCGAGATGTAGAAAATGTCTTCATAAACAAAAGCCAGTTCCAGATTGGATTTGTCCCATTTTTGATCGTAATGGCTGTATGTCGTGTAATAGTTAAAAAGTAACCAGGGGACTATCTTGGTGTCGAGGTCAAACACCAGAGGTTGCAATGGTTGTTTCTCCTCCTCCGGGTTTTCATCACGAGTGGCTTCATTGAAATCGTATCGTTGAACAATGTTAAAAAAGACAACATCGACTGTTTGCGAAGAATCTCCGTCCAATGTCTCTTTTACAAAAACCTGGTTCAATAGCGAAAATCCAACAGTGTTCGTTGGCGACCCCTTGTCAACACTGTCAAGAGGCGACACCTTTTGCCTGTCCTCCCCGTCGAAGCTGTAATCGGGCAAAAATCTCCATGTGAGAGTGGGGGTTATCAGGTGTTTGGTTTTGGGCCTGGTCACGGAATCGTTCTCGAATATTTTGTAAAACCTCGGTCCTTTTATTTCCAGGGAGGCGGTGTAATATTCCCTGTCGAACGATTCGTTGAGCAGCCCTCCATTCACGTTATCGACCCCGTTAGTATAGGTGGTATAGCGAAAGCCAAGCTCCGGAGTTATGCTGAGCCATGGGGCCGCCGTGATCGGCATGGAGATGGTGGGGAAAAAATCCATGCGATCCACATCGTAAGGATAGGTTACGCCGTCTCTCTTTGTTTTTGTTTTAAACGAAGTGAAGCTACTGTCAAGCCCTGCGTAAAATGGCGACTCCCAGAGTTGCTCCTGCTGATTGGTGAAAACTATAGATGGAGCCTGGGCCACGTCATCTTCTTTCTCCGGCCGTGTCGATATCTGTTGCCTGGCCACCACGGTTAAAATCCTGTTCGTCCAGGTTTTGTTAAGGGTTATATAACTATCGGTATATCTCCTTGTCCTGTTGGTCAGGTTGGTTCCGTATTCGCGATCGATGCTGTCTTCGCTTTCCAGATCGAGATGAACAACACCGTCTATTCCCATGGGAAGGGCCTGGTCGTGATCGTATATAAGTTTCCACAGATCCCGGTTCACACCTCTTTCGGAATCGGTTTCCTGCAGATATTTGGTATAAAGGTTCCCTCTGGTCCTCTTGCTGAAAATATATCTGAGCTCCGACCCAACCAGGTTTCCTTTTCGCCCCATATATTGATGCGACACCGTCAGATCCGAGTTATCGCTGATAGCCCAGAAAAAGGCGTTATTAAACTGAGCCCCGTTCCTGTCTGAATATCCGATGGTGGGGGCGAGAAAACCGGTGGCCCGTTTGGTTTTAGCTGGCGCTATCCAGTATGGCATATACAATATCGGATATCCGCCGGCGCGGAACACCAGGTGTTTCATACGGGCATAGTCATCCAGCGTTAAATCGACTTTCGAAGAGTTGAACTTCCAGTGCGGCTCCTCCTGGGGGCAGGAAGTCACCCCCCCGTTCTCAACGATATATCGGTCTTTCCCTTTCTTGGTGATCTTTTCGCCATTTACGAAATACTCGTCTTTAATGTTCAGCTTGGCGTTATACAGGATTCCTTCATCTCGCTCAAAATTCAAATCGGCGACTTCGCAGAAGATCTCCATACCCTTGTCTATATAGTGCACATCTCCCTGGATATTCACGTCACCGGTGTTCTGGTTGTAGGTGGCGGTGTTTCCCCACACCGATTTGGCCCCTTTCCGGATGAACACCTTTCCATATGCGTGGCTTATGCCGGTCTTGGCGTTATTGACAATTTTTCCCGCCTTAATGGTTGTGCCAACCTCTTTTGTTTCCTTTTTCACTTGGGAGCCCCCTGCTTCCCCGTCAATAGTTGCGCCAGCCTCTTTCAATTCCTCCGCCGTTTCTGGCGTCTCCGCCGCGCCTGGTTCCCTCACCTCATCTGGCTCGCCAGCCTCATCTGGCTCGCCAGCCCCACCTGGTCCGCCAGCCCCATCTGGCTCGCCAGTCCCGTTCTTTTCCACCCCTATGTCCTCTTTATTTCCGCCTACACTCTGGGTCAATTCAGATTCATTGATAATATCGGGGGTGATAGGCTCTTGAGCGTTAGCAAAAGGGACCCCGGAAAAGAGTATGAGAATGGTGGGGACAGACCAAAAGCTATTAACAACTGTTTTCCGCAATCGCTTTTAATCCTTAAGTTTATCCGATTATTATTTCGAAATATGAAATGCTAAACGCCCCGAAGGCATTCTACTGTTGGGTAAAACTCAAGTCAACAACATCGACCGGGGGCAATAACCCGATCAAACATAAAAAAGCCCTCCCCCTGGCGCCACACACAAACCTGGCCTTCAATATAGCGAAAAACTCCATATAAACCAGCAATTGCAAGAGTGGGCTTACCCTGCATGCCAATTTCTGTTATTATGCCAAACTAATTTAAACTAGGGATATATGAAGTACGCAAAAAAAGAAAACGTTTTATATATGGGCATCCCGTCGGGAAGCCTTAACGAGCAGGTGGTTCGTCTGCTTGGCAAATCGGGTCGCCCGGTGAAAAAAGGGAGAAAATACGAGCTGACCACCCCATACGACGACGAGGTGGTATTTCGCACCCTCGACAGGAAAGAGATGCCCGAAAAGGTGGCGAAGGGAATTGTCGATTGCGGTATCACAGGAAAAGACTATATTTTCGAAGCGGGTATGGAGGAGAAGGTCGAGGTCATTGGCGATTTTATCTTCTCCAAATACACAAACCAGCCATCCAGGCTTGTATTGGCTACGCGGCCGGAAACGGGGATATCAACGGCGCAGGAATGCCGGGGCAAAACCGTCGCCACAGAGCTTCCAAACCTGACTAAGCGGATGATGTCGCAACTATTTGATATTAATGACATTAACATCCTCAGAAGTGAAGGAAAAACCGAAGCCAAGGTGTTTATGGGCGAATCGGACGTATTTACCGATATCACTGAAACAGGGAGGACGTTGCGCGAAAATGGAAATATCATATTGGCGGAGCTTTTTGAATCGAACCCCCAGCTAATCGCCAACCCGGAGGCGGCGATGGATAAATTCAAGCTGGAAAAGATGGAGGATATACGGATCGGGATAGCCTCTGTGCTTCAGGCGGAAAGGGAGCCGGTTTACCTTGTTTTTATGGACGTACCCAGCGATTCCTTGCCTGATGTGGAGAAAATGCTCCCATCGGTGGTGGCCCCCACGGTGAGCAGGGTGGAAAAAGAGGGGTGGCTCAGCGTATCGGCGGTGATCAGGGAATCACAGCTCAACATTCTGGCCCCCAAGCTTCTGAGAATGGGAGTGGACGGGATTGTTCCTATCCCGGCCCCAAAGATATTTTCACTGGAAATGATTGATAAACAACGGGTAATATAGAAATTATGAGTAAAAAAGAGCTTGAGGAGGGGACAACCCTCGCCATTGATTTTGACAAAAGAGGGGGCCTGATACCGGCTGTCGTTCAGGATGTGCGTGACGGATTTATCCTTATGCTGGCGTATGTGAATAGCGAGGCTTTTGAGGAGACCAAAAAATCCGGGATGGCCACTTTCTGGTCCACATCGCGGAACGAACTATGGAAAAAAGGGGCCACATCGGGCGATTTTCTTAGAATTATCGATATTTTTGTCGATTGTGATCAGGACGCCCTTATATATCTTGTGGAGCCTCAAGGGGCTGGAGCGTGCCATACCAAAGACCCCAAATCGGAGACTGCCAGGCTCAGCTGTTTTTATCGAAAACTGGATATGGACAATGGCCGCCTGGAGCCTGTGGAGAACTGATAAATTTAGTATTGATGAAAAATATTATGAATATTAGACTTTTGCAGTTGTTTATGGTGGCTTTGGCGATTATCGCCATAACTTCGTCCTATGGAATATCACGGGAAAGCTCCAAAAAATATATGTGGGGCAAAGTCATCAGCATACAAGACGGCGACACAATTGTGATTGAAGACGACAACGGCAAGAGAAGACGTGTCCAACTCGCCTATATAGACGCGCCGGATATGAACCCAAAAACCAGGACAAAACAGCCATTGCACGACGAATCGGTAAAATATTTAACTGGCCTGCTGATTAACAAGGAAATAATCATCGAGTCTTTCGGGGTGGACAAGTTTAGCAGGATCAAGGGAATGGTGTTCCTGAATAAACTGAACGTGAACCAGGAAATGGTCACACGCGGATTTGCGGAAATATATCACCCCGTGAGGAAAAACCCCCGCTCTTACATAAAAGAATATACCGATAAATTCCAGGAGGCGGAAAAATTCGCCAAAGAACGGAAGATAGGTATCTGGGGCGATGCCGATTATGTCTCCCCTTACCAGTTCAGACGAAAAAATAAATAATAGATAGAATATAAGGCTTTGTTTCCCTATAATTTGGTTTGTTATTAAATGATGGTTTACCTTGCGGTAATCTTGAGTAAAATGGTAGGCTTTTAGATGCGTGATCCAAAATCTTCAAGTGTAGTTCAGCGACTCGCATTTTATTCCAGGAGGTTAAAAACAAGATGATTGGCATTTCAGCTTTATATTGCGACACAGAAAATGAGGGGGACGCCATACGCTATGGCAAACAATCCCATGGCATGAAACAAAGGCCCCTGGCCCATAGCGTCCCCAAGGCCGCTTCCGAACGCCGACCTGTGACCGCATGGAATATCACACGCACATGCAATTTGAAATGTATCCATTGCTATACCGATTCCGAAGAGAAAGCATATGACGGGGAGCTTACCACCGATGAGGGGAAAAAGCTGATCACCGATCTTAAGGAATTCGGCGTCCCGGCGCTTCTCTTCTCTGGCGGGGAGCCCCTTGTCCGAAAAGATTTCTGGGAGCTGGCGGCCCACGGCAAAAGCCAGGGCCTTCGGATGACCATTTCCACAAACGGCACTTTAATAGATGAAAAGACGGCTAAACGGATTAAAGAGACCGGTTTTTCATACGTTGGCATCAGCCTGGACGGAATCGGGGAGATAAACGATAAATTCAGGGGCAAGGATGGCGCCTTCAAAAAGGCGGTTCGCGGGTTTAACAACTGTGTCGCGGTCAAGCAAAAGGTTGGCCTGCGGCTCACCCTTACTCGCCACAATTTTTTGAATCTCCACGAAATATTCGATTTTATCGAAGCTGAAAAAATCCAGAGGGCCTGCTTCTATCATCTTGTCTATTCCGGCAGGGCGAGCGAGCTGTCCAATGAAGACCTGACCCACGAAGAGACGAGGCGCGCCATGGATATTATCCTGGAAAGGACTGACGATTTCCATAAGCGGGGCCTCGATAAAGATATACTGACCGTCGACAACCATGTGGACGGACCATACCTCTATTTGAAACTTTTAGAGAAAAACCCCGAAAAAGCGGCGGAGGTGAAAAAGATGATGGAATGGAACGGCGGTGGACGCTATTCCTCCGGCGTCTCCTTTGGCGATATAGATTTCCTGGGCAACGTGCACGCCGACCAGTTCTGGATGCATCATTCTTTCGGCAACGTGCGCGACAGAAAATTTGGCGATATCTGGCTCGATACGGAAGATCCTGTGATGAGCATATTAAAGAACAGGCTTGATAACCTGAAAGGAAAATGCACCAAATGCAAATTCCTGAATAT
>UOGE01000116.1_pt1 | contig 16863 bp, 15 predicted proteins | sample 1989811 | NCBI WGS metagenome assembly UOGE01 (sample SAMEA4712198, study PRJEB27164) | hydrothermal vent metagenome | biome: marine basaltic hydrothermal vent biome; feature: marine hydrothermal vent; material: mineral | place: Pacific Ocean | collected 2011-06-14/2011-07-23 | depth 1691 m | reverse complement strand
GTGACTATATAATAATCTTCATAATCGGGACAGGCGCTCAAGAGGTAATCCGCATCAAAGCTCAGCCGCAACGAAGGGTTCGCCAGCCGAGGACGCACCATCAAGGGATGCATGACCAGGCACCGCGCCAGGAATCCGCCCCGGCTCACGCGCCAATAGACCTGAAACGCCATCTTCATACTAAACTTTTTGGAGCCTGTGAATAACGCTTTCGTGAGCGGGTGAAGATGATCCAGCCCCAGGCGGGTGAGCTCCCTGGGAGGGGCCGGGGCGCCGCCAGAGCCATCGGCGAATTTACCAAGAAACTTCGACTGAAAATCGTCCTTGGTCACCCTCAACCCGGATAAAAGCAAGGCGCGCTTTCCCGACCGGGTTATCTCTCGCATTCTGCTTAAGGTTCCTTCGGACCAAACGGCGTCCGGCGCCAGGTATACCATCGCCGCTTCCTCCCCAAGCCCCTCTTCGGTTGCCATCATGTGGCATTTTCTCATAGAGATTAGCGATCCCTCGTATTGCGAGGCTCCATGGTTGTCTGGCGTGGCAAGTTCATCAACCGGGATGGTTTTAACTTTCATTATGCGCCTGATTCTGGAATAAGGCTCGCTACCTGTGATTTGATCCGCATCTTGCGGTGAAGTATATATTTTAAAAATAGCCCCAGGCTCGTGTTCAAACGCCTCGAGGTTGCCTGGCGTCAGCAGGCTTGGCATGCATATGTTCAGAAAAGTGTCGACATATTCCGCTCCCCAGACGGCGATTATGAAATGATATTTTATGTCTGTTTTCTCCCTTAAATCACTCATAGTAGCTATCCGAAAGGCAATCAATAAATATTTCAAAACCGTTTACGCACACAGTGTCATGGAAGTATATGAAGTCGTCCCGATATTTTAGTCCCATATCTGTCAGTTGCTCAAAAATGGCTTCTTTTCCCGGTTCGGAGGATACGACGATCAATTCGTAATCCTGGTTGTTCAACGACTCCGGCCCTTTCACGGAGCGTCCATCAATATGTTTACCCCACATATGCGGATTGTTATCAATATAATGGCTCACTTCCCATCCGCATCTGCCAGCGAGCCTCGTGGCGGCAAGGCCACCGGCGCCAGACCCGAACACCGCAACCCGCTTTACATGATCCATCGGTTTCGGAAATTCATCCATTATCCGCGCAACCGACAAAGCCTTCGATACAGATCGGTCGGATAGCTTTTCCACCGCCAGCCATGAGCCGGAGATGTCATCGGTGTGGATCCGGATGGCGGTTCCCAGTGTGGCGCCAATATTTGCATCCTCCGAGGTGTGCAGATGCTCGGCCAATCGAAGCGGGCTGAACTTTCGCCGCAGAAGTTTTCGAGGAGGCTTATCACTTTGCGCAATCCTGAACGCGGCGATCTCGTCTGTGTCTGTCACTATGCGCTCGCCGCAATTGTCTGGCGTGTCCGATAATGCGTTCGGGCGCAGCATCACAGCCTGCCGTCGCAAACAGCGCGCGATAAGGCCCTCGGCGCCGACCCGCCAGTACAGGTTGTCAGTCAGTTCAGAAATATGTCCGCCATCGCTCACGATAGAGCTTTTTGTTATTGGATGAAGATGCGCAAGGGCCAGCCGGGCCAGTTCACGGCCAGATGCGGGGACAGGCCCTTCGCTCCTTGTGAAGCGCATCGTAAAGGCGGGGACGAAGGTTTTCTCGTCAAGATCGGGAACAGCCATGGCGACCGACCGGGCCCCGGCAAGGCAATGATCGAACAGTTTTTTTAAAGCCCCATCAGCCCAGATCGTGTCCGCAAAAAGAAAGATCAGCGCGGCCGATGCTTCCCTGGCTTCGTTGATGGCCTCCTCGTGACATCGGTCGACAAAATCTTCCGGCGATCCGGACATGGGGGCTTTTGCCGATGTGGGAATTATTTTGCCCAGCTCCTGGAATATCTGCGAGCTTGTGATATCGACCAGGTTCTCCGGGGCCGAGTAGAGCTTATAGGAAACGTTTTTAGCGCCAGCGAAAGCAAGGAGGTTTCCCGGTGTGAGCAGGTTCGGGAGGATAATTTTAAGGAAAAGGTGTATCGATCGCTCCCCACTTAAAGCCGTAACGAAATGCAAATTCATACTAATACCGATCCAGGTTTTTATTGTTTAATGAAACGGCGCCGGGCGCAACATACCAGTTTCAATATCGGCAAGACAATAGCCTAACTTAACCAAAGATTGCCCATCGGAAAATCCGGGGCGCCCTCTATTGAGAAATACAGCCTTGAATTGTATCATGCGAAACGTATAAACAGGCAAGCCAAGGCTATATGAGGATAACCGGCCATACGATGAATTTATCAAAATATTATTTCGGTTCGGGTGGTTCAACCAAACGAACGGAGGGATAGATTTCAGTCAGTCTCTCTTTAATTTTCCTGGCGATCGCCGGAGGAAACGGAAGGTATACGCATGCCCCTTCCGGCGCTTGAGACAGGCTTATCACCCGCTTCCCCAGATGAACCTTTCCACAACGAGACGGGTCTTCATCGACGAAAAAGCTTACCTTGTCGGCAAGAACTCCGGCAAGCCATGTTCCGCCTATGCCCGCTCCCAAAATGCCGAAAGGCTGACTCTTCGCACAAAGGGCGGCATCCTCGGCCAGGTTTTCCAGCCAGCTGATGGCCGAGACGATTACAGCGTTACCCCGATGCTGTTCATCCTCCACCGCTTCGACGCTTCTCTCCTCCGGTGTGGCAAGGGCGCTGATTTCTTTTGGAACCAGGTCGTTACGGAGCTTGACTGTTTCAAACCCCGATCTGGCTACAAGATATCGCATAGACCCGGGAGAGAAATGAGAGCAATGGTCCATCACCAGAAGGTCGAAGGGGTTTTGCGTAATGTCAGGAGACTCAATGAGCGCAAGCCCCCCCGGCGCTATCAGCGCTCTTGCGCGGTTCATGAACTCGATTGGCCCCGGTATGTGCTCTATCAGGTGAAACATGGTTACGATATCGAAAACGCCTTTTACATTATCCATCTTTTCCGTGAAAAAACCTTTAACGCCAGGGATAGATAGAATCGTCTTTTCGTTTTGCCTGTCGAGCTCGTATCCGTATAGCTCCCAGGTGTTGTAAGCGTGGCCAAAGCTCGATAAAGCGCCGCCGTTTCCACAGCCAAGATCAAGCATTCTGCCAGCGGAAGGAAGCGAAGCCACCTCGGTCAGCCATTTCACTATTACGTCTGATCGCGGAGCCATGGACTGGTCTGTAATAACCGTCGGCTCTTTTCCAGCGCTGGCAGGGTACATTTTATAGGTGGAGTAGATATCCTTTGTCTTGCGAAGATAGTGGCCGTCTATTGTTTTTTGCGCATGTCCGCAATGATCGCATACCACTATTTCGGCGGCGCCGGGCCAAAGCCTGAGATCGGAAGTGACGCTCATGGATGTCCATGATGAATCCGCAACGGCCGACAGCCGCGGCCTCTGGCACAGCAGGCACAGGGGGGGCTGATTGTCGCTCACGATTATCTGTTCCATGTTTTATGGGGCAAGCGCCCCGGGGTTGGTGAAAGCCGTGTTCAAAGTCCAGTCTACGGGTGGGGGAGCTTTGCCAAAGAACGACACAAGACCGGCAGTGTCGAGCGTTGTGTGTTTGGGGTGGGGCTTTGTGGAAGCCTCTTCGCTACGGCATGGCCGGACCAGCCCCGCATCCGCGCCTGTGACCCTGGCCGCCATACGGGCGGCGTATTCATATGAAACATCCTTCTCCCCCGATATGTGAAAAACGCCTGGCTGTTGAGCTTTCGCCATTCGCTTCAGGACGGAGACGACAAAGCCCAGTGGAACGGGTGAGAAATTGATATCAGAAAAAGGGGTGATCGGCTCTCCATTCTTAAGAGACGAAACCCACCCGTCTAATAGCTGGTTATGTTTACCAAGAACCTTGGTCATTCGCAATACAGCAGAGCGATTTTTCAGGGCCAGAACGCGCTTCTCCGCCTCGGCTTTTTGACGGCCATATTCCGTTATGGGCGACACGGCGGCGTCCACCCCGGGTAAGGGGTTATCTCCGCTAAACACCTGGTTTGTGGAGAGGTGGACAACAAATGAGCCCCTGGCGCCAAAATTTTGCGCCAAGGCGGTTATTCCATCTATGTTTACCCTGCCCGAGCCTTCGGGGTCATCCGCGCATTCCGCCAGCGCCGTGACACCGGCGCAGATTATCACCACATCAACGTGGGCCGGGCTTTCCCAATGGGCCACGTCATCCTTAAGATCGAGCCGAACCATCGAACCCGCCCGCTCCGCTCGCCGCGTTGTTCCGATCACGGGCCATCCTGCGGCCAATAATTCCGGCATCAACGCGCTTCCGATAAGGCTGTCCGCCCCTACAACCAGTGTCGCCGGAATCTTGGATGCCATTTATCGTCCAGTTGGGATATCAAACGTTTCTCTTGCCACAACACAAGGCGAACAGGTAATGCGCCATTGGGGAGAAACCTGTATGCACCACTTCGTCGTTCATAGAGAAGATAAACACGTTTTTAAAAAACTTTCCCGCCAGGCTTTTAAGCTGCTGGCCGGTTTGGCAATTCACATGCCCTTCCTTGCTTTGCGGTGACGCATAGGCCTGGGACTGGGCGCTGGGCGTTCCTATGATAAGGACGCCGTCGGTTTCAATCGACGCCGCGATATTTCGCATGAAAGTGTTCTCGTGCTCTTTCGGGATGTGCTCCAGAACGTCCAGGCAGTATGCGGCGTTAAACCCGCCGGCCACCGGCCCCTCCAGGATGTCGCGCTCAAAACATTCCAACCCCCATTTTTTATCCATCCGCTCGTTTATGTCTCTGATAAAAATAGGGTCAAAATCGATGACTGTAAGAGCTTTTACCTCCTGGAGCACAATCCTGGAGCCAAAGGCGTCGCCGCATCCCACTTCCAATACTTTAGCGGATCCGCTGAGCATCTTTGAGACGAATTTGTAGCGTGACAGGAGAAAAACAAGCCTCCTTGGATCGTCATGCCAAACCTGGTTTGTCATAAGGCCCAGGCTGGCAAGGCCGATGTCGTCCTTTAGTTCCTGAAGGACATCATACTGAGGCTCTTTGAATTCATTTTTTTTGCTGGTGGTCATGTTCAATCCATAATAATTCGGGTCGCCACATTATACAAACGCCAGGTGATCATTGTCAGCGCCCAGATAGTCCAGAACGAGTTTTATCTTGTTGTTTTCAACGCAGTGATGGTTGCAATGGGCCGATGGGTCTATGGCGAAAAACCTGTTTTTGTCCGCCAGCCAGAACTTGGCGAACCCGATATCCCTGATAGAGCCAAGCAGGCCGCTAGGCGTGTATGCTTTGTCATGGCAGGTGTAAACATTTTGATCCGCCCCGATCACCGGAACCGTCTGCAAGCTGGGACACCAGGAGTAATCCTTGTCGAACTTGGTGTCGAGCAGGTGATAGGAATCGAATATTTCGAAGCCCGGGCCGCCCAATTCCTCTTTCACCCTTTGGGTGGCTCTTTTGACCTCGTTGAATATCGGCTCGTGGTATTTGTTATTTTCCAGCCCATCGTTGCTAACTATGCAGGGGGATATTTTGACGCTGTCAGCCCCGGCGTCGCGCAGGATCGACACCAGCTCGTACACGTGGCCGGCGTTTTTCCTGTCCACCACCATAACAGCCCCCAGGTGGCACGGCCCGGGGAGCTTGCCGAACGCCAGTATATTATCGATCACGGCGGAAAACTCCCCCTCCTTTATGCCGCGGTATTCCGAGTAGCTCTTATCGTCCCAACCATCTATCGAAACGCGTATCCATGACCCGGCCGAGGCGAAAAGCTGTGCGATTTCCCCTTTCAGGCGCGCGCCGTTGGTGAGGGCGGCGAAGCTTATGCCGGTGGCCGATAGCTTCCTGACAGCCTCGGCAAGGTGCGGGTAATAGAATGGATCTCCGCCGCCGCTAAACGTGACAGCCCGGACGCCCATCGCCTCTATGTCGTCAATGATCTCCATCATTTTCTCCCCTGGTATGAAGTCTTTCTCGGACATGTCCTTTCCCAGCTCCAGCTCCGGGGCCTTGTATGCGCAGTAGGAGCAGTGATGGGCGCAAAGATTTGTCGGTTTTATCCGAATATGAACAGGGGGGAGAACCTCATCCACAGATTCGGGGAGGGACTTTAGTTTGTCCGGATAATGGAATATCTTCATTTGGGAATATACGGTCATGCCTGAACTTCCTGTTAATTAAAAATAAATAAATTCATAGTCGCCTGTGTATCCGCATTTGCCAAACACCCATCGCCAGCCTTCTGGCGTCAGGAACGCTTCGCATGTGAGGGCCCAGCATTGCAGGTTGAAAAGCTCCTCTTCGGTTCGATAGCCTTCCACGACGATGTATTTGTGTTTCCCGACACGTTCGATTTCATTCAACGCGGTTTCAAGCCGGGGCATGTGCAGGTTATGCAAAGTTGTGATGGAAATAACCAGGTCAAACTCGTTATCATCAAAAGGATAGGGCCACTCCGCCCTGGCGATGGCCAGATACTGTTTAACATCCTCTTTCGCGTTTTCGATCGCATAGGTGGATACATCAATCCCGGCGATGGTGGCGCCGGGCAGAAGCCTCTTGAGCTCGTGCAACAAAAAGCCTTTTCCGCAACCGACGTCCAGTATCCTGGAGCTTTCATTAAGGCCATAGGTTTTGATAATCCTCTCGGCCACCACCGACCAACGGCCATCGTAATGATATCCTCCATAGCCGTGGCGCCGGTCACCATCCCAGAAGTCCCGGTCAAATTTTCTTGCGACTTTCATGCAATCAACTTTGCCATCGGTCATCCTTCCGATATAATCGCGCTTTGTGCTTTTATGAAGCGGAGTCACTATCGATAAAAGTTTGCCCATATCTATATGATATCCTCTTCACCGGCCAGCGCCAGCGCCGTTCTGGCTATGTTGTCGGCGGTTATACCAAACTTTTCCCATAGTAGCGCCTGTGAGCCGTAATTTTCGCAGAAGGCGTCCGGGATCCCGATCCTTTTAAATTTTTTGAAAGAGCTGAAATTCGCCTCGGCCATGATCTCCGCCACCGCGCTTCCCAGCCCCCCTGTGATTGTGCCCTCCTCCACAGTTATTATCAGCCGGGCCTTTTCACAACTCTTTAGTATTGCTTCAAAATCGATAGGCTTGATTGTGTGAAGGTGCGTAACGCCGGTTTCGATCCCCTTTTTATCGAGAATCCGGGCCGCCTCCAATGCGGGTTTGAGCGTCACGCCGGTGGTGATTAAAAGCGCTTCACCCCCCTTTTTTGCGCAGACCGCCTTGCCTATTTCGCACTGTCCATCGTCTATCGAGACGATGGGATCCCCCCCCTTGGCCAGCCTGATGAAAATCGGCCCGCCATAATCTAGAGTAAGAGGCATAAGCCGCGCCATCTCACCGGCGTCCGCAGGGGCCAGTATTGTCATGTTTGGCACAGTGCGCAAGATCGCTATGTCGTCAACCGCGAGGTGGCTCGGGCCGAGAGGCGCGTACACAAGCCCCCCTCCGTTCCCGATAAGGCGAACGGGAAGGTTGTGCAGGCATACGTCCATAACGATCTGCTCGAAGCAGCGTCTTGTGAGAAACACACCAATCGTGTTGACATACGGCACATTCCCCTCCAAAGCCAGGCCCGCCGCCATACCCACAACGTGTTGCTCGCTGATGCCTTCTATAAAAAATCTTTCAGGCATTTCCTCTTTGAAATTATCTAGTGTGCCGGCCCCCACGTCGGAACCTATATAGATCACCCTCGTATCTTTTTTGGCAAGCTCGTAAACATTGTTGAGGCAGGTTTTGCGCATAATCAGCCCTCCAGCGCCTCAACCAGCGTTGCTATCTCTTTTTCGCCTATTTTGCTTTTGTGGTGCCAATTCTGATTGTTCTCGGCCAGCGGTATACCCTTGCCCTTGATCGTGTGGCAAATCAGGGCGGTCGGCTTGCCTCGCGCAGTGGGCGCATTGGTCAATACATTTCGCAAAGCGGCCATATCGTGTCCGTCCACCTCTTGCACCGAGAAGCCAAAAGCGCGCCATTTATCGGCCAGTGGCTCCAGGTCAAGCACTTCATAGGTCGATCCATAAGCCTGGGACTTGTTGTAGTCAATAATCGCATTAAGGTTTTCAAGCTTGTGTTTTGAAGCGCTCATGGCCGCCTCCCACACAGATCCCTCGTTAATTTCTCCATCCCCCATCAGCACAAACACTTTTCTGCCGGTCTGCTTTATCATGGCATGCAGCGCCATCCCCACGCCTATGGACAAGCCGTGGCCCAGAGCGCCGGTGGAAGCCTCTATCCCCGGTATGGAATGTTCCGGGTGCCCGGCCAATAGCCCGTCCACCTTGCAAAGGCTCCACAGGTGATCCTCGGAAAAAAACCCCTTGTCCACCAGCGTCACGTACAGCGCAACACAGCCGTGGCCTTTGCTTAGTATGAACCGGTCGCGTTCCGGCCAATGGGGGTCAGCCGGGTCGAACCGCAAAACATGGTCATATAGCGCGCGCACGATCTCTACGATGGAGAAGGCGGGGCCCAGGTGGCCGCGTCCGGCGGCGGCAAGAGTTTTCAGGATAATTATGCGTAACTCTTTTGATCTTTTATCGAGGATCACGGTCGATTTTTTTTGTTTCATTATCCGAAAATAACGCTTTCTTTAAATTCGCGTCTGATTTTGTCAAGCATGGCCCTCGATTTTCCAAGTTGTATAAGCAGAATATTCTCCACCGTTCTTTGAGATCTGGCGGCAAACAGCCGCCGCTCCATATTATCCGGCAAGAACTCGTTGAGCAATATCGCACACCACTTGATCCCGTACAATGAATATACCATCCTCACGCGGGCGCCCAATGTTTTATCACTTGCAAAGGACTCTATCACTCTATTATAGAAACAGTTTTTCATTTGTTGGCTAAGGGCCATATTCGGGTGAAGCAGGATATCCGAGACAGTTTTTGACGGGTCGTCCCAACCAAAATATTCAAAATCAAGAAACACTATTTCACCATTTTTTTTCCTGATAGCGTTGTGAAAACCGACGTCGGACGGGCTGTATGTCCTGTGTGTATCCGGCAGGTCGGCCGAAGCGTCCATGCCGAACGTTTTTGCTTCAGACAAGCTCCACGAAGCAAAATCCTTAAAAGATGGTGTCAGATCGACAGATAAAAATGTTCGCATCGATTCATATATCTCCCCGGATTCTGGAACCGCTTGTAACCTTTTAATCCGGCGTTCTATGGAGCCTAGAAGGCTGTAAAGCGAAAAAGAGGCCTCACGGGCCGGGGGAAAGGTTCCTGGCCAGTCAGCTTTTACAAGCCGTTTCAGGTCGACAAGAAAACCGACGAGGGCGGCGATATCCGGTTCGGTAACCGAATCGCCATCAATTTCATCTCCGTCTATATATTCATATATGGCGATGTTTTTTTTGTGATCGATGGCGATGGGGCAAGGCGCGTATGAAACATTGTTTGCGGATAAAAACTTTAAAGCGTCAAACTCCAGCCCCATTCTTTCCACCTGGTCGATAGCGCTATCGAAATAAGATTTCACCGCATACTCACGCTGGTCATCGGTCACCACATGGAACACCTGGCTGTTTCTTCCTTTTCCGATTCTTGTGAGCGATATAACACTGCGGCTAAGAATATCGCGGAGCGCCGACTTCATATCACCAGACTCTGGGGAGAGTGTGTTCATATCATTCAGGCCGCCCGATTATGTTTTCGTATATCGCGGCCCATGAAGAAAAGACCTCGGTATTGCTTGAGGATGTGTTAACGCAAAGGGGAGAGAAAAGTATTTTCCTGACGGCGCCCGGGAAATCAGGCTCGCTGAAAACTTCTTCCAGGTCGTCGATAAAATGTGTGCAACCCAATTGTTTTATCCAGCCGATTTTTTCTATTCTTGTTGCGCCAAACCGGACATGGTCCATGCCCAGTCCGAGCCCCTTTTCAGAGAAAAACTGTTTCTCTTCCATCCATTCAAGGGCGGCTTTGCGAAGGTTTGTTTTTGAATCGTCAAAATCGGCAAATTCGGTTTTATGGCTTATGATGTATACCGGTATCCTGTTTTTTTTCAGATTCATAAAAAACGTCCTGACACCCTCAATCAACCTGGCCTCTTTCATCTTTGGGCCATAGGCCTTTGCCTGCACAACCCGCCACTTTTTTTCCCCACCTGGAAGCGCCCTTATCGCATTGCGGATCGCCCGCTTGTTGACCTCAATGTTTTTCGCCACAAACCCGGCCTCTAAAGCGATCTTGTACATCAGATCGTCGTATGTTGCGATTGTGTTGTCAAAATCAACGCCAATTATCACAATAAGTCCGTTCTATCCTGGATCAGGAAACATCTAGATGAAATTAACATGCGGTGGGGGGGAAATAAGATCCGACAAATACTGATTCACCTCTTCCATCCGGCAATTAACCCGGCACATGTTTACATCCATCTCATTGGCGACCCAGTCCAGTGATTTTTTGCGTGTCTCGCTGTGCCAAATGTCGTTAAAGGAGTTATCGTAGATGTTGCCATAGTAAAATCTTTCATCTTCCAGATAATCACTGCAACCCCACACGCTTCCACCTGAATCTATATATGAGATGAAAGGAAGGGCCACACAGTTGCAATACGATTTACTTTTGCTGTCGTGTTTCGCCATGGCGTTTTTCCTGAAGATAACCCGGAAATCTTTTGTGTTGAATTTCTCCAGATCATCCGCCAGATCAATATACTGATTATATTTAATCTCCTTATATGTTTGCACGAGGCTTTTAGGGTTCCACGAATATGGTTTGATCACCAGATAATCGACTCCAATATCAGCCGCTATTTTTGCAAGCGTAACCGCTTCATCCCTGTTTTCCGGCATGAGAAGCATCTGCATACCCAGGGCGCATGAGTATCCGTTTTCCGAACGGATTTCACTGGCGTTTTTCAGGTTATCGATCACCTTGAAAAAATCTTCCTCTTTGGTTCGATGTATTTTGCTGTATGTTTCAGGTGTTCCGGCGTTAACGCTTGCTTTCATCCAGTCAATATCTTTTAAAATCATTTCCATGTTTGGCCGATCGAGCAACACGCCGTTTGTCGTGAGAGCCGCGCTTATTCCTGATTTCACGGTATGACGGATAACATCGGCAAGGTCCTGATGCAGGAGGGGCTCCCCCTCTCCCCCATACATGGCCCCTTTAACGCCCAGCTTTCCCATTTCCGTGAGGCGCTCTTTCAACACATCGGTCTCCAGCTTCCTCGGTTTATAGCCCATAAAATCGAGACCGCAAAAAGTGCATCGGTGGTTGCAGGCGCCAGAGGGACTGATCTCAATATAAACCGGGAAAACAGTCTCTCCTTTCAGCCAGCTATTCACCCGGGAGACATGGAGGCTCAGCTTGTGGCTGTCTATTTTGTATTTATCCATATTTTTAATTTACTCCGACTTATTCAATCTGATAAATCAATCAAGCCCAAATGATATATTTATCCTGTATTTAATTATCAGGCGATTCTCGCGCATCAGATCTTTTTATTTAAAATGGCCCGGTGAAATTATTGTCAGGCGCGTCATGTGGCGCCCGGTTCTCGTTCAGGGAGTCAGCGCTAACCTTAACTCCCAGCATCTCTCCCACCGCATCACAGATAGCCGAGACGGAAGGATAATAATATTTTGTAAGCGCGGGAGTGGATGGTGATGGAACGTCTGGCAATCCTATCCTGCGCACGTCTGCTTTTAGCCTGCCCAGCCCCGCCTCGGCCACAACAGCCAGTATCTCCGCCGACACACTAAAAGATCGCCATCCAGGATCCAGCGCCAGAAGCCTGCCGGTTTTATGAACTGAGCTTATGATGGTCTCTTTATCAAGTGGTTTAACAGAGCGAAGATTAACAACCTCCACACTTATTCCCTGTTTAGCGAGCGCTCTCGATGCTCTTAGCGCCTCGATCGACATCTCCATAGCTCCTACGATGGTCAGGTCAGACCCTTCCTGTAAAATGCTGGCTTTCCCGATTGGCAGTGAATAATATCCTTCCGGCACGTATGATTTGTTGTTATGCAACCATCTGTGCTCGATGAAAATCACAGGATCGTCATCTTCAATAGAAGCTATCAGCAGCCCCTTGGCCTCGAAGGCGGTCGCGGGCGTCACAACCTTGAGGCCAGGTATATGGGCCATCATTGAAAGGAAATTTTGGGAATGTTGCGGGCCCTGGCCCCAACCGCGTCCCACAATCGTCCTGACAGTAATCGGGACACCAGTGGCCCCGCCAAACATATACCGCCACTTGGCGGCGTTGTTTATCAGTTGATCCATCGCCATCAACGAAAAATCAGACCTTTGATGGCTTAATACAGGTCTCATCCCGTTGATGGCCGAACCAATGGCCACACCGGTCATGGCTGTTTCTGAAACAGGCGATTCGAATACTCTGTCCGCCCCGAACTTCTCTATCAATCCCGTGGTTGTATTGAAAATTCGTTTCGGGTCTTTGGCCCCAAGGCCCATTGTGAAAACGTTCTGGTCACGATCCATCGATATTTCGATAGCCTCGCGCACGGCATCGACAAATGTCAATAAACGATTTGTTTTGCCAGGTTCAGGATGATCTTTCCTGGCGCTGGAATAGACATCTGTCTTTAAATGTGATGAATCGGGGAATCGGGATTTTTTCGCATGATCTATCGCCTGGTTAATCTCGGATAAAAAATTTTGTTTTTTTTCAGCCACAAACTCTTCAGAAATAACCCCTTCGGATAACAATCTGTTTTTTATTTTTATCAGAGGGTCGTTTTCCCTCCACCCCTGAATTTCATCAACAGGGCGATACCCAAGGTCATCGTCATAAAAGGGCCCACAGTGCTCCAGCCATCTGTAAGTGAGAGCTTCAATTAAAAACGGACCCTTGCCCCCTCGGATATTCTCCAACGCTTTTTTAGCCGTATCATACAATAATCGAGCGTCATTGCCATCAACCTGGCACGATTCCACACCGATAGCTCTGGCGATTTCATGGATGGAGCTTTTCGCGGGCCGCCGGGAGCCGCTGTTTGAATAAATGCTGTAAAAATTGTTCTCACAAACAAACAGAATCGGAACCTTATGCAAGGCGGCAAAATTAATACATTCATAAAACCCCCCCTCCTCGGTCGCCCCATCGCCAAAAAAAACAGTTGAAACAGCGTTTTCACCTTTTAACTTAAAAGAAAATCCGACACCTAAAGCAACCGGGATTGTGCCTGAAACAATTGACGAAGAGCCAAGAAAATTTGCAGACAAATCAATAAGATGCATCGAGCCCCCTTTGCCGGAAGAGCACCCGTTTTCCTTGCCATACAATTCGCTTGTCATTTTTTTCAGGTCTCCACCCTTCGCGAGGTAATGCCCATGGGCTCTGTGGTGGCTCATAACCGTATCTTCAGGGTTTAAAGCTTCAATGACGCCAACGGGCGGGGCTTCCTGGCCAATGCAAAAATGGACGGGGCATCTTATTTGCCATTCGGGATAAACGCGGGCCAGCTCTTCTTCGACAATTCGGATGCGCAGCATATTGGTGAACAGCTTCACATCCAGATTGTCATTAATCATAGCCTGGTCTCTGTTTTGATCCGGTTTTGTTTTCACTATCCCTGCTCCGCCCCGCCCGCCTCAAGCATTGTCCATAGCCCAGGGATTGTTCTGGCGTGTTCGCCCCGGACATAGAAGCTCTCGCCCCCCTCCGCCACGGTTCGAACCAGCATGGTCTTGAGCGGACGAAAATAGTATGCGGGATCGCTTTTGGAAGGTTCCGCGCTGAAGTCGGCCGGAACCGGGTAGAGGTCGCACACCAGCGTGGAGAACTGGCGGATAGAGCGGTTTTCCGTGTGAGCCACGTTACGGGCCATCGCCAGAGCCTTGAGAAACACCTCCGGCCCCATCACGGAGCTTCCAAAGTTCATAACAACCCCATTTTCCAGCCCGCTCACCTCGCTGGTGAAGCGGAGAAAATCGGTGTAGCTTGTGGCGCCATATGACGCTCCGTCGCAGTTCGGGCCTTCGTGGACAATATCGTAGCCTATGCCAACATGGCAGGTTACAGGTATTCCCAGCCTGTAACCGGCGGCAAAAACACTTAAGCCCCGATGCGTAAATTCGTCTCCCTCTGAGATAGCGCGGCCCAGCGCCTCCCCCATCCCGATCTTTACCCTGGCGCCTTCGGCCACGATATCGTTTATACGCATGGTCTCTTCCCATAAGCCGAACTGGCCTTCGGCAATGTATCGGGAGACACTTTCCGTGGTGGATCCGGTCAGGGCCAGCTCGAAATCGTGGATGGCGCAGGCGCCGTTGGTGGCCAGAAGAGTGATCAGCCCACGCTCCATCATGTTTATTATATATCTCTGGACGCCGCTTCGGAGAACGTGGGCGCCAATAATCATGATGACCGGGGCGCCAACGCCGCGAGCCTTGTGGATGCGCTCCGCTATGGCGCCGAGGGGTGCGTATAAATGTTTGCCAACAGGCTTTAAAGGGGTTATAGAATTTGCGCTAAAATCGCTCTCTCTCTCTGACAGAGGTTTCAGCCTCAGCTTGGATCTGTCGAACAGATCAGGCTTAGGCATTTTCAGGCTTTCCAGCGCGTTTAATCCTCCTGGCGGGCCGGGAGCCTGCGGGTTCACCTTGGCCTTTGCCCGCCCTGCTCACAAGATCCATCCAGAAATGCAGAATCGCCGCATGGCATGTTTCGGCGTGTCCATAATCTTTTGCCGGAACATAAAGATTTAACGAGCCTGACGATCGCAACGGGTTTGCCTCATCCATAGCCGAAAGCGTGACCACAACCATATCCAGGGCCAAAGCGGTTCGGACAGAATTGAGTATATTTGGCGACTCTCCTGATGAACTGATGGCCACAAGCATATCGCCACTATTCCCACGGCTCTGAAGCGGCCCGGAATAGACATCCTCATATCCGATATCATTGGCCATAGCTGTGATAAGGGCCAGATCGGAAAACACCTGGGTGTGAATCGAAGCGTTCTTGGCCAGGTCGGCCGCCATATGGCTTGCGATGGATGCGCTGGCTCCATTGCCTATTAAATAGCACACCTTCCTTTCGGCCTTAAGCTTCCGGGCCTGATCGACCCAATATTCAAATCCCTGATCCATATCGACATCTTTTCCGTCCCCGGTTCTGATAGATAGACCGGCGAGATATTTACTGATTTTATCAATTTCGGATTGCCAATTCATGCCATTGCCTGCTTTCTTTACCCGATGAGAGCCTATTTCATAAGAGATGTGATATGCCGGTAGAGGCTTGAAGTTTCAATGGAAGACTTGTTGCCCATTATTGCGCAGGCCTCAGCCCCCACAACGTTACCGATGAAGCTGACTATTTCAGTGGGGGCTTTAAGGTATACAAGGGGCGCCGTAATCGAAAGGACCGCGTCCCCGGCGCCTATCCTGTCTACCATTTTCACCGATAAGGCCGGAGTTTTCGTGATTCCATTATCTTTATCGTAAACGACGCACCCCAGCTTCCCCCTGGTGATCATCATCGTATCGCAAGATAACCTGGAGGATGTATGGCGAATAAGATCATCCAGGTCTTCATTTGTTTTACGGTTGTCAAGCCTGATCTCGGGCTCCGCGATTGAAATGTAGTTAGCCCGGTTATATTTCGAGATGGTGTTAAAGCCCATGTTGCCTGCGTTTGTCTGGGTGTTCACAGCCAGAAATTTCGCCTTGTCGCACAGTATGTCAATCGATTTTTCGGAGAGCAGGCCATGCCCGTAATCCGCCACGACAACCACGTCGTAGTCGTCAATAGTATTATCAAGGATTCCACAGAACTCCTCTTCCATTTTTTCATTGATATCGCCATTTTCAATTTCATAAACTTCAAATAGTTTTGCGCCAAGATATTCCTCGATGAACCTTCGTTTGACGATGGTTGGGCAACCCGATTTGACCATGAGCCTTGCGGATACGCCAGGGTATAATTTTTCTTTTATAAAGCTTTCGTAACTGGAGTTCTCGCCCAGAAAGCTTATCAATCCCACGTTATCGCAGAAATTGGAAACATGGTTCGCCACCGCAAGGATTCCGCCAGCGTAAGTCTCTTTATATAAACTCTTCACCGCCAGAACCGCTTCCTTGTTTGCTTTACCCATGGCGGAGCAAAACTGGTATTCGTCTATGATTATTTCCCCGATAGTGAGTATTTTGAGGCTCTGGATTTGTTGCACATAGCCGATCACCTGTTCGGGTGTGAATTTTTCCCGGAACTCCGCTAAAAACTCCTTTGTCTCCTCGGTGAAAATATCGACAAAACGGTTTATCAATGTGCTTGCGCTATATGTCTCCTCGTCTGTGAGTATCAGCTCACCCCCCACACTTTTAACGGCTTTATCTTCGTTGTCTATAGCGTTGGTGTGGTCGCGTTTTCCGTTCGAGTGAACAACTCCCTTGACATATTTGGAAGGTTTTAAAAGCCTGATAGTTTCCACAGCCGTCGCCCATTTATTTATCGCCACGTAATCGACACAACCCAAAGCCGCCAGAGCTTCTGCGCGTAAAACATCGGGAAAAGCGGGCCTGTGGGGCCCCTTGTTTACAAATTTGTCGGGCGTGATGGTGACGGTAAGAAAGTCCCCCATCTTTCGAGCCGCCGCCAGATGCTTGATATGCCCTATATGGAGCAGGTCGAATACGCCATGGCAATGAACAATCACCTCGCCTTCAGCCCGTTTTTTATTTGTGATGACCGATAAATCATCAAGGGATTTTATCTTTTCAGAATGTTTCATTATAAATTGATAATTTGTTCACCGTGACCGAAGAGCGAGAGTAAAAAACCAGTGGTAAAACGCATG